>FTLB01044410.1_pt1 | contig 15171 bp, 12 predicted proteins | sample 1658291 | NCBI WGS metagenome assembly FTLB01 (sample SAMEA3914812, study PRJEB12502) | metagenome | biome: forest; material: soil | place: Canada | collected 2011-07-07 | depth 0.1 m
CGAAAGGAGGGTGCACACTATGCTTCAAGACACGCGCGAAGACTCATCTGGTAATACTGATGAATCCCTTCTGGTTTTTGACCCTGTCGAGGTCCTCGGAGATGACAGCGTGAAAGAAGGACCAGGACCAAATCAGACGATTCGCTTGAAGCTGGTTGACAACGCTACCACTGTGCGTTCACAATTTGAGGTATTAGGTATTCCCACCGTAGATTACGATTTTGTTTAGCGGCGGGATCTGAATACTAGGAGATTTGCAGCTTGTACTTCCTTTAAACAGACTAGACTTGGGGTTTTCTGTTGGATCTTTTGCGTTACCTTAAACAGGACTTGATGAGATAGATGCAGCTTCCATGATAAGAGGCTTAAACCAAACAGCAAGCTTCGTCATTGGAATGGATTCCATGTTGTCGACCCTTTCTAGTCCTCTGCTACAAAGTATGAGGAACGGCTGACCGTAATGATACTTTAGCGTACGAAAGGTGGTGATTTACACCGAGCCTCGTCAGTTCGCTGACAGAAGCCCTCTTTAAGATGGGCCGCACAGAGAACATCAGGACGGACAAATACCTGCGAGGTTGACTAGGGGAGAAAACGCCAAAGAGGATTACGTCCAGAAGGCAGATGAATAATTCGCATCCGAGAAATAGCTCACGAGATCATAGGTTGCATCATCCTAGCTATTTCCTTATGCGGACAACGACAACAAGGCCCCATCCAGTCAAACTTTCCCATAATCCAAAGTCGTTCTCACGCCGGAAGGTCACCTCATCCGCACGCACAACCATGCTAACCTTGCTCTCTGGTTTATCCGAAGAGTTATCGGCCGATGCTTCAGCTCGATCACCCTGGGACGAAGCGGATGCAAGTGGTAGAGGCGCGGAGCTCGATTCTGTACTCCTCTTGCGGCCCCAAGACCAACTTGACTTCTTCGTCTCCTTCGCCTTCTCAACGGCCATGTGCACCTGTTTTCTTTCCAAGTTTGGCTGAGGCTTCGGCTGGAGATACGCTGCTAGCCGTCTCGCCATGCTCTCGTCCTGCCACCACCATAATGCCTCGTCGTAGGTCTCTCCAGGCAGAGTCTCGTCTCCAGCCTCGCCGACCCACCCCGACGAAGTGCGGCCTCCCGCTAAATTCGGCATGGGATCATCAAGAACGGATCTGGTGCTCCTCGATGTGGAAAGGCTGCCCGGGGAATTGCCGCTCAGCTGAACGGGGTTCTTTGCGTCACCATTGCCCATTTTGTCGCCTTGTTCTTCAACTCTAACCACCCGGAGGATATCACCCTCCTGTCTCCTTTCGTCGGCTCCGGCCATGGTCCAAACTCTTGGCACGGCCGTGGCCGGAACGAGGGTCAGTTCAGCTATCGGAGGGCGCCGTGGCATCCTCCCCAAGTCGGAAAGAAACGACTCTACGTGGGGCACAAGCAGGGTGATAAGCTCCAGATCAAAAGCAGCTTGTTGCGTGGAGCGCGTTTGCGCAGTGTTCTCCATTCGACCCGGCAGGCTCTGCAGATGGGCAGCTAGCGGTGCCGTAAATGAAGACGTCAGAGAATCAGGGAGATTCGTATAGCCCAGCGTCGTCGATGCTGACCCGGTGTTTGGAGTCACTGAATACGGCGGCGGCATGTCATCCTCTGGCGGATTGGATTTCGACATTCTGGCACGCAAGCGGGGCTAATCACGCCCTTCGGTATTTAATGTGCCGTCTGGTGTTTTCTATAGCGCAAAATTAGACAATTAGACTGCGGGCCTGGTTCAATGTACCGAAATCTACCAATGCAGATATTCACTAAGAAAACCAAGGCACATACCGCGCAAAATTTCAAGATAGCCAGGGAACGTATTGACTGCCTCCCAATATACGTAGGCTTCTGAGGAAACCCAGAGGTCGTGCAAAAATGGATGGATCGGAAGTGCGCGAGGACAAGGCAAGCCGATGGACTCGCATCACAGAGGGGAGGGATGGGGTGGGAGAGTCTGCTGAGCCTCAGACGAGTGGACTAAGCTGAGAGGTTCAAGCGGAGCTGATGGTAGGGGAATCCCCGTCCAAGATGAACTCTAACTCTACCTCGTAGGTAAAACTTAACTTTCTGTTGACAGATAAAGGACTCGCTCGGGCTTGGTCTCACATTTTTGCTACCCAACCTCAAATTCCAAGGCAGAACTGATCGCCCAGATCACCCCTCAGCGGAGCAAGTCATGTAATGAGAGCGTGGCACAGGAGGGCCGCAAGGCGTAATTGGCTGGCGCGAAGAGTCAATTGCAGTGTTCAAAGCCAGTGGCTATGTCTTGGTGTAACAGGGATTGTTCGATCGGAACTATTCGCGGCTGAAGCTACAAAAGAGGGGCTCTAACAGGAGCCCGGTAACGAAATGAGAATACCAAGAGTCGTGTCGGTCAAAAAGCTAGGCAAGAGTTCCGATAATGAGGGGAGGGAGGAGGCGGGCGCTCGCATCTGATTAATTATCTCAAAAGCTAAACGAAAGCAGCGTATTGCGTCGTACTGAAGTTCCTAGAGACAGACCAGACAGCACGCGAAGCTTGCTGTTTGGTTTAAGCCTCTTCTCATGCAAGCTGTGCCGTTCAATCCGACCATAGCCAACCCTGATTCTAGCTCGCCTCGGACGGCGCCATACCGTACTGGTTGGATGGCAGCGCAAGGGCGCGGGAAGGCCTCACGGGGTCAGATTTGTGGAGCTAACGAGGCCTAATCGCGCCGTGGCTTTGTTCTCGAAGTGTGCTAGAACAATTAGGCCCCGCTTGCTTCACATTGCCGTATTGGATACGGCAAATACGGAGGCAAGCCGATGAGGCAGATTGTCATGAGGGCTGAAAAGGTTCAATCGCATTCGGGTTAAGCCAAGCGCTCGAGCTGCATGGGACCCAGACAGGCATCGGTATACGGACCTCACAAAGCTAGGCAGATTGCCCACCAACGAGGCATTAAGCCAGCAGGATAGCCAGGCTGGCCAGATAATCCCTCTCTTGGCGATGAGCGTAGCAACTGCATAGCCACAGAGGGGGAGGTGGTGTTTCGGTCATGTATTTCATGATATGATCACCACTCGGCGACTTTTGGATGGAGTATTCGTTGTACAAAAAGCCTTCGGTTCGTCGTCAAAGTACTTTGTCGGCTTCTCTTATACACTTCTCAAAGGCCCTGGTATTAGCAGCAGCCTTTTTGTGAAGCGAATCCAAAACTGTACATTACAGGACCTGATCGTTACTTCACTGACGATACGCTTTTCGGCTCCGTCCTCTTATTTCGCATTCCGTTGCCAACTATATCTTCCCCGCATCCCCGGCAAGCACAGCCAGCCAGAAACCCTATTCGCTCAAAGTCGCGTGATACGAAATACGATCAGTTCCTTCAAATAGACCGTTTCCCCCGACCTACGATCTAGCACTCCGTCCAGGTTTCGTACCGCAAGCGCGTGGCTCTCCCTCCATACATCGGATATCAACCTTCATTGAGTGTTTCGCCCCACCTAAACCGGCTTCAAGATGGCTTCCTACAGAATTGCGGCGCCCGACGAGTACCTTGCCATTACTGGCATGGGAATCAAGAGCGTCAAGATCACCAAGGCCGCATGGGTGTGGCCGCTCCAGCGCTGCGTCCGGTTCAGCGTGCAGCCGCACGACTATGCCATGAATCTGCAGGCCATGACGAAAGAGGTACGTCTTCAACCCGCAGAGCATCGAGTGTACTCTCTGCGTCAACTTAGCATGCACTGTACTCTAACCCAAGATCTAGAAACTTCAATTCCTTCTTCCAGTCGTCTTTACCATTGGTCCTGATGTCAGCCAGCGTGGTACCAATTCCAAGACATCGGTGCAAGAGCGGAGCCATGCGGCTCCTGACTCCAACCCGGACGACCATGTCTATGACCACAACCGCGAGAACCACGGGGACTCGTTGGTAAAGTACGCGACGCTGCTCGCGGATTCTGGCACGAAGCACAGCGGAAACAGCAACCAGTTTCTCGAAAACATTGTCAAGGGCATCATCGAGGGTGAAACCCGAGTTTTGGTGTCCAGCATGACCATGGAGGAGATCTTTACCGAACGCGAACTTTTCAAGCGGCGCATCTTTCGCAATATCCAGGGCGAACTCCTGCAGTTCGGTCTAGTCATCTACAATTCAAATGTTAAGTGAGTAAAATTGAGTTGTTGTTTTTTCGGTGCGGCTTTGCCTCTCGGTCATATCGAGTCAGGTCGGGACATGCTTTTTTGCGTGGCTTGGCACCACATCCCCCATCCCTGTGAGTGGCACAAGCAGCAGCAGCAGCTAACCGGGCACTGTGTCTTAGGGAGCTCAAAGATGCGCCAAATAGCATATACTTCGAGTCGCTGTCTCGCAAGGCGCACGAAGGAGCCACCAACCAAGCGCGCATTGACGTGGCGGATGCGCAGCTCAAGGGTAACGTTGGCGAGGCGCAGCGCAAGGGCGAGCAGGATCGTGAGATCGCCAAGATCAACGCCGAGACCGCAGTACAGAAGACGGAGCGTGATATCGATCGCGCCACGGCTGAGGCGACCTTGGCCACGCGGAAGGCCGCCCTAGACAGGGACGTCGAGATTGCGCGCATCGAAGCCTCGCGACAGACCGAGGCCAAGGACGAGGAACTCAAGCGCGAGGTCGGAATTAAGCGCGCAGGTGCCGAGATAGAACGCCTCCGTGCCACGGATCTCGTCAAAGCTACCATCGCCCGCGAGGCGAAGCAGCAGGCAGCCGACGCGAAGGCGTACGAGGTCCAGGCCGAAGCCAAGGCGAATTTCGAAAAGAGCAAGCAGTCGACCGATGCTGGAGTTTACAAGCTCAAGGTCGACACAGACGCTTCCGTTTACAAGATCCACCAAAATGCCGACGCCTCCAACTATGCTGCGATCAAGAGTGCCGAGGCCGATCTGCAGCGTCGCCTGCGAGAAGCTGAAGGCATGAGCGCCATGGCAGACGCCTACGGAAAACTCAGCCAAGCGTTCGGCGGACCTGCGGGCCTACTCCAGTATATGATGATCGAAAAGGGCACGTACGTGGAGCTGGCTAAGGCCAACGCCGAGGCCATCCGTGGTTTGCAGCCCAAGATCAGCGTCTGGAACACCGGCGCTCAGGCGGGATCCGACGCATCGGCCGGGAACCAGAGCAGCACCGATACCATGCGCAACATTTATCAGATGCTTCCTCCGCTCATGACAACAATTAATGAGCAGACGGGCATCACGCTGCCAGAGTGGCAATTCGGGCGTCTTGCCGGTCAGATGTCCCAGGTGGAGCGGACCAAGGGGAGCGTGAACGGAGCAAAGTAGGGGAAAGACGATTCCAGCGAGAGAAACTCCCCGCTACTGTATGATTTTATATATATCCGGGCATTCTACTGAAGGCCATGTACTTTGCGTTGAACATAGGTGGAGAGGGGTGGAAGGGGTGGTCGGAAATTGGTTTATTTGCTATTTCGGATACCAGAGAGCCGTCCAAGCTAGATTGACAACCCACACAGTCGTTCAGATTTACTATGTAGATGTAAGTTGACAGAATTGCGACGAGAAGAGGAATAAATACTAGAGTTCAGATTAAATTATGAGCTAGCTTCAAGTGTGGTATCTTATAGAATCTCGCGGCGTGCATCCGGCGACAAGAAAGAGACCCAAGAAGGCAGAACGGTTACTATCATCGGGCTCCAAACGATCCGGCCGCTCACTTAAATCCTTGCAAATGCGCCAGCTGGACTTGGAAAGACGCATAGCAACAAATTTGGCAAGGCGGTGGGCACCTATCACAAACAGCAGGGCTGCTAACCAAAGCGAATACCACTCTTGGGATCCCATGTCTGCGCTTGAGGTGTCCCTTGCTGCCTTACCGGCTGGGCTGTACCACCCGTGGCAGGGTTTGGTGCAAAATTAATACCAATATCCGGGTTCCACATGTTGCTTGTATTCGCTACCGGTGCGAGGGGCGGTACAGGCTGGCCTTGTTGGGATGGGACATTAGCCCAACTTTGGATGTGTCCTTCCGCGGGGCTGCGAATTGCTTGGCGGGTCGGCTGCCCATGGGGCGGCGAGTTGAAGTACGTCGCTGGCGTTCGGAATGCCTCCGGCGACTGAGGCTGCGGTTGTTGAGTGATCGAGAGGGAGGATAGCGGAGGCATGGAGAGTTCGCTGGATTGGGTTAGAAAGGAGCCTATGGTACGTACATAGCTCAGGCGCCGGGGGAGACTTACTCTTCTAAGCTCTTCGCATCTTTCCTCCTCTCGTTAACCCATGCTCGGGCTTGGTCGCGAAACTGCCCTACGATCCGGCTCAGGTCGTTATAAAACTTGCGTCCCACTTCGATGTTGTTGACGATCTCCTTGTACTTGTAGTAGGCATTATCTAACCTCTGCAGCGCCGCCTCGCGGTCTCGACTGCTCTTGTCGCCGACATTCCGCTTCTGTGCTTCAAATTCCTTGTTCGCGCGCTCGACATCTTGCAGGACTTTGTCTTGATCGGCAGTCTCCTTCTCGACAGCCTCGAGGTCTGTATCATACAGACTGTCCAGCCGCTTCTCGAAGAAGTCTTCGAAGTGGGCAGGAACAATTGTAGCGTTAGGATACGTGCGCTCCAGCCTAGCCGCTTCAGCGAGTATATCCTGCTTGATGTCATCCGCGCGACTTTTGTTGGTCAGCGCCTCAACACGCTTTCTTCTCCGGGATTCTAATCTTAAAACATCGTTGTAGGCGCTCCGGAGTCGACCGAGGGGAGGTTTTAAGGATTCCGGTATCTCGGTGCCGCGACTATTGGGAATATAGTCTAGCATGACCCGATCAGAGCTTGCAAGAATCGACAACATGTCGGTAATAGACTTCCACTTCTCCTGCACGACCCTGTCGCTTGATGCACTCGAGGCGAAATATCCGTCGATCTCGGCGGCCTGGTTCCAGAGCTTGGCGCCACTATTTGGAGCTGGGTCGGCGCGTGATTCGGGCCGCCTCCACCGTTCTGTGCCGTACTTTCGACGGAACTTAATGTCTTCTTCCTCCTCAGCCACGAGTAGCGCCTTTCCTTCCTCAAACACGGCACGGTCGCTGCTGCAAAGCTTCTCGATATCTGCAAAGCCGCGATGCAATCTGTTTATTGCATCTGCTTGGCGTATCTCTTCGGCATGCTGAGCCAGCGAGCCGGGTAGCCCGAGGGGTTTCTCCAGAGCCTGTAGCGAGCCAGGAAGGTTCAGGCTGGAGAGAATGCTATGAAGCTTCTCTGTCAGCCCTTCAAGCTCCGATATAATGTTGTTGTTTACGAGGCGATCCCTTCGTTCTTCGTAGATCGAAACGGCGAGATGCACGGCGAACGGTACGAGCTTCGAGAATAGCGCCGGGCCGAACTCGGCCTGATCCCCCAGGTAGTCGTAGGGGTTCGAAATTTGCGGTGGAACACGGGCAACCGCCATGTTGGCCCGATCCAGTATTTTGAGTTCGGATTTGGGAGGGACGGCTTCTGTCAAGATTTCGTCAGCATATGCCAGCGTCAGAAACGGAGATGCTGGGAGTGGGCTCACGCACGAAGGTAGATCTTATCGTTGTCTCTCTCCGCCCTCTTGAGATCTTCCTCGACTCGCTTCTTCAATCCCAGGAGTTCTTCCGTGACTACCTTACTCAGATAGCTACCCTTGGCCTCCTTCAGGCCTTCGGTGGCGCATGCGACAGCGTCCGCGAGCCTCGCCACCTCCTCGCCGTATTTTCTTCTCTCCAAGCAGTCGCATGCAGCACGGTATTGCGCCGCGGAGGCAAAGTGATGGTGCTTTGCGCTCATGTGATGTATCCAGGACGAACTAATAGCTTCGCTTCTCATCGCGGCTTCGCCAGCCAGATTATACAGATCCGAAACGCGGGCCGCTAACTTCGCTATTGAGGCATCTTTATACTTGTCGGTGACAGCCTTTTGCCAGAAGCACTCCTGGCTCTGAGCGAGGAGAAGTTGGACCAAGGATTCGAGCGTTGCTTCATCCATATCATCGGGTGGGGAGGACATGCGGAGCTCGGGTAGTATCTGGGTTTTAATGTGGTCTAAGACGCCTGCTGCTTGAGAAAACCAGCTCGCCGATGCCTTCAGCCCTTCAGTCGTATTTCGGTTTGCCGAGATAGCAAGCTGCGAATAAAGAGCGGCTAGGTTGTACAGCACATTCATGAGCTCGAACTTGAGGTTGTTTTGGACGACCGGTCGTTCGGTGTGGTAGCCTAGCGCAGGATACCAAGAAAAGTCCACGCCAATCTATATTCCAGCATTTCAAGGTCAGTGATTCCCTGATAGGATTATGTAGTATGGACTGCGAAGAGAGAGGAAGGTACTGTCGTACGTCGATCGGAAACTTTCCACCCATCCATACCAGCTGCCCCGCGTATGTTTGAAGCTTCTTGATCCCGCTGGCGTGCGCTTCTCGCACATTTATGGCATCACGTCGCAAATTATCGATGACTTCGAGGTCGACCCGGAACATCTCTGGATGTTGGTCATATTTCTTGGAGATATACTGCCGAATGGCGTCGGACAGCGCGATCGACGTGGATTTCCGGAAAGGAAGTGAGAGAACGTTCGAGCTGCATGATTGCCCGAACAGTTAGCCTGCAAATCTTCTACTAGGATTGCTTCGGGTTGTATACTTACATATTCATCTTGAATGCTTGAGCAGAGGAGGTTTATGTGTGGTGTCTTCCCATGTCACAGTTAGCACTCTGCAGTGCGGCATGATCTCATGGGTTACTCCAGCCTGATAAACAACCAAAACATGGCGGGGCAAGGCTCATGCTTGCAGAATACGGTAGCATGTGGATCAAGCGTGACGCCAACAACCAGGTGACCCTAACCCTACAACCACTAACTACGTAATTTTTGTGTTTTTATTTCCTGCTGCCTTAGGCCGCACACTTTCTTGGCACGCTTGGGTCAAGTTTGGATGCTCCATCTTTTTCTTCGCCGAAGTTCATCCGAGCTGATTTAGCATCAAGCCCCGCACCACGTGACACACACACTTTCAGTAAATTTCAGGGCCGAAAATTTGAGCCTCTTCCCGCTTCTACTTTCTGTATCTCCCAAGTCTCTCAACAACAAAGGACAAATATTTCTTGAGGCGTCGGTCCCCCAATCGCCCAAGATGTCTCTTGTGTAAGTATAATCTACTTTCTATCGTATACTGCTGCTATTTCCTCATCATTCCTGGCTGCACAACGAAGCAGACCCGGCGCCGTCTCGAGTCCTGCCGAATGGGCTCGCAGGTCTCAAGCGCATACCCGCGAAACGCCACAGGACCGAAGGATCACCATGCCTAGCAGCTTGGGTTGGATAATCAGCAAGAGTAGCATTGATTCTCGATGCCGGTGGCTATTCGAGAATATTGCGGGATACTTTGCGACGTGCGCAGCCTCGGACGGGCCAGGTCGCCTGGAGCAAATTTTCGTTGCTCGATGCCCCTGCGCCACGCCGGGATGGGAACAGAAAGAGAACGAGATGATTTGCGGCGCGTTGTTGGCATGAGCAGGAAGCTAACATGGAGATTGCATAGTTCCGGAGAGAAGTCGAACTTCCAGTTCATTCTTCGATTGCTCAACACCAACGTTGATGGCAAGCGTACGTACCGCCGCTCCTCTTGTCCTTGATTTTTAGCAGTATCTAACACACTCAACAGAGAAGGTTGTGTAAGTAGCTACTCATCGCCATCCCTCCGTCGTTGGAACCCGTCGCCATGCAGATCAAGTCGATTCGACCAATTTAACCCACGAGCCATGTCCCCAAGCCGACGACTCCTACCACGATGAAGAATTATCTATGACGGAGAATATTATTGTTTGTCGAAGATTTTCTTCTTCGTGGGCATCATTTGAGGGCAGCTATTAGCGGCTTTTTGCATTGATGAATCCGAGGTTGCGACTGGCTCGTTGGAATGGATAGGAAGAAAATTTGGCAACTGCTCGAGTGGAACGTGGACCCAACCCGCGGACTACAATCCAGCCTACGATGCTATGATCCGTTCATGAGACTCCAGCTAATTGTTATTAGCTATGCCCTCACCAAGATCAAGGGAGTTGGTCGTCGCTACTCCAACCTTGCCTGCGTAAGTTCAAACAAAGAATTTTTCGAGTCCCTGGTCGAACACATCCGTGCTAACCTGTCGAACAGAAAAAGGCCGATGTCGACCTGAACAAGCGCGCCGGAGAGCTCACCTCGGAAGAGCTCGAGCGTCTCGTCACCATCCTCCAGAACCCTACCGCATACAAGATCCCCAGCTGGATGCTCAACCGTCAGAACGATATCGTCGATGGCAAGGACAGCCAGATTCTCGCCAACGGCGTTGACTCGAAGCTTCGCGATGATCTCGAGCGTCTGAAGAAGATCCGTGCTCACCGTGGTCTCCGACACTACTGGGGCCTCCGTGTCCGTGGCCAGCACACCAAGACCACTGGACGCCGTGGCCGTACTGTCGGTGTCAGCAAGGTTCGTAACCCAATTAGGTTCCCACAAAGCTCTGCGCACGTTCTGACTTTTTGCTCTACAGAAGAAGGGTGGTTAAAAGTATCGCGAGGGATCCACGATGGTGGGGCGCTGGTGGGCATGGTTTTGGTCGGTGTTATCACGGGTTGTGCTCATGGCTTGATTCATGGATTTGGCTCGCATGGAGTGTCACTGATCGCTAGAGATCAATATCGTGGACTACAACAAGCAATAAAACATCCAGTTGCCCTTTTACTTGATGCAACATGACCAAATATTAGCTGCTTCTTGATATCCGATTTCACCGGCCGTTGCGTTTCCTCGTGCGTCCTTGTGTGTTGGGATCGCATGTTACAATGACCGTTCCGTCCAAGCATGCACGCCATTCGCTGCAGCGCTTCCGTCTCTGCGGCATGCTACTGACTTTGGCACTCCCGAGGCCGGGACATATAACATTGTGAAGACGCGTTGCTGTAGCTGATTCGGTGCGTTTGAGAGATTCTCAGGAACTTCACGCACTTACTCTCGCCACTTCATCTCCAGTCAGGGTAGCTCTCAATGATCATCAGCAAGCTTTGAACCAACCCGTCCTTGAAGACAAGAATTTTATGTGTCCTGTGCCATTCTTTGGACTATGCGGGAGGTAGGCACTACCGATAACTATGAGCCACGAGTCGTATGGCCATAAGAGTTCTCCTAGCCTCCTCGTAGGTAGCTCTCCGCCAGGCACTTTTTACGTGTCCTAAGCATCAGGCTCCGGTTGAGGTCTCCAGGAAGATCAACGGGTCACCCACGTTCAAGATATCGTGAGATTCCAGGAACGCGAAATGTCGAACGTTCGAGTTTTTCCCGGCAAGTAGATCCCTACCGACAGTGCCATGATGTCTTGGCCAGGTTTCGAAGATTGACAGATCCCCTGTGGGATACCCTGTTTCACATGGTACTTGCTTAGCTCACCTTCTGGTACGATGAGACCAGTTGATAGCGGGCAGCCCGCCCACGTCCTTTGACATAATCACTAGCATTGTAATTCCGACCGGCCATTATATATGACTTGGGATGTGGTCTGAAGCCATTCGGTCGGGATACGGCTCGGCGGGGAATTGTCAGACGGAGAGTATGTAATACGTTGTCTCCTGTCCTCGCGGTCCCAATAAATGAGGTTGGCCACAAGTGAGCAGCAGGGGTTGATCCTATAGCACAGGGAAGTGATTCCGTTTAATTTAGAAATCACGATAAGGATGAGATGCGTTAGGTGCTATATCCGCGGGACTCGCTTGTCTTCTGCCGCCAAATCGCCGGACATCCCCAACAGTGTCCATCTTACCACATGTACATTTTGAGACGCAACGCATAACTTCTCTACAGGGGTGAAGAGGAGGGACTTTATAGGAAAGGCGAATTGAGAGGCAGGAATAGATACAATATGATACTGAACCACTTAAGGTATGGCTAGTCGGCGCTCTGCTTGGAGTAAACCGGAATTCGCAACATAGGAACAGCCATGACAAGCCCGGCGGGGTACCTTAGTCTTCGGTAGGCGCCGAGTTTAGTGTGGAAGCCCTCTGCAGCCGGGGCGAATGGTCGCCAATCAAGCACTAGAAAGACAATTGAGGCGCACGCATTGAATCGCGCTGCAGCTATCCGCTGCTGATTGGTGACCCCTGGAAACCAAGCCCTCGTCCAGACGCCGCCTTCATTGGCCTGCGATCCTCTCTCAATCATCAAAACGCATCACAGTCCTTGGAAGGTAAAGAAGGATATGCATATTATGGATAGTGTAGCCCTGCTGGTGCATTTTATTTTGCTGTTCAGATTGTGTACCTGACACGCCTACGGCACAGCCCTGAACTGGGGTAGTTCCGTCCAGGGAGCCGCCTAAATAAGCATAAGACCAGATTGGACACACGCTACCCCAAGTAGCAGTCAGGTACCCGGATCTACGAAGAAACCACGACAACCGACCCAGTGCAGTATACCTAATCCGCTTCCTGAGACGGTTCCACGGCCATGGTGCTGCCGTGAAGCCGAACTTGTCTCCGGGTCTGGTGGCATATCAAGACGACCTCACGGAGTCGTCACCAAGGCATAACAGGCTGAATCTCCAGATGGCCACCATCAATATGGAAAAATACCGCGGCCCCCAATGGCTGGCCTTGAAATGTCCGAAGTTGCGGTCTAATAGGTTAGTCCGCGAAAGCAGCCAGCACTCCACGAACAAGGCAAGGTCCCACTAATGGCCTTGTCAATCTCCTCTGTCCTCCGCGGCTCAGTCGTTGTAGCATCTTGTTGCTTCTAGCAGTCAAGCGGCAGCGAAGGTACGGCACGGAACCCTTGGAGGTACCTGTGCCCGGGGTGTTCTGCTTTCCGAAGCTGGAGGGGTTTGACGCGATAATGAGCCGTTTATTGGCTGCCTGCAACAACAGGGCCAAGGGAACAGGTACTGGGGATGGGCCGTCTTAGGTGAGCTCCCGGGCCCCCCAGCAATTGGCAGAAAGTCACATATAAGGTCCCCGGGTGGTAGGTCCTCTCACTTGTTCCCAGCTTCTCGGGTCATCTGCCTAGCAAAAGCATCACCCACGAATATTCATCACTACCGCGCCTCTCCGCGGCGTATCAGAGGGGTCAAAAGCTCTTGGTATCTTTCAAGAAGGGATAAGATCCATAGTCGATCGAAAAGACCGGAGCCTGAAGGCTCGGCATATCGCATATCTCTTGCATCAGATCGGTCCAAGTGGCTATCATGAATAGCATTATCGCCGACAAGACGACATCTTCCTGGAGCTTGCTCCTCCTGTATATTGCCATCCCGAGCCTGCTACTCTCAGCTGTCCAGCAGATACTGTCATGGAGGAAAAAATCTCTAGGATCGGAAGCCAAGTTCCCTGGCCCGAAACAATATCCTATCGTTGGTCGCGTCCACGATCTACCTCGTTTTGCTATGTGGCTTAAGTTCAAGGAATGGGCTGATGTACACGGCCCGATTTACCAAACCCGTGCAGTAAACCAAACCTTTATCATCATCTCGGATGAGAAGATTGCGGAGGAACTATTGGTCAAGAGAGGCCACATCTACTCTGGACGGCCCCAGATTCGATCTCTCTTTAATCACAAGGCCGGACCGGCCTATTCCGCTCTCATGGACCGCCATGGTAAGTTTTGACACTTGGTTTTAAAATATTGGCACTTTTCAAGGGAACTTCGCATCGCCATTAAACCTCGCAGACACTGATAACCCTTTTTTCCACAGATACGTGGAAGACCCAGCGCAAATGGGTGCATGCCGCCATGGCTGAAGCGTATAAGCACCACTTCTATGGCCACGTTGAACGCGAGACGGCCCGCTACTTGGGCATGATTCTTCTGGATCCTGTCCGGTTCTGCAGCTACACTCGCGAGTATTGCGGGCGTGTCATGTCACGGCTGGCCTGGGACGACGCGACGCAAGGTGCGAAGAACGGCGACAGCGCGGACATGACGCTGCACTGCATGAGCGTCTCGGGGCCCATCACCAATACGATGACCCCTCTCTGGCACATACCGCATTTCATCAATCCTTGGAAGCAGTTCGAGGTCCAGCGCAGCGCCGAGCAGCGAGCATGGTGGCTGAACAACTTCCGCCTCGCAAAGAAGAGGTATCTCGAGGGCGATCTTCCCAGCGATACTTGGGGCTACCGCTACTTCGAGCAGATCCGGCGCGAGGGCAATTATGATCTCGTCCAAGACGAGAAAGATGAGGACTTTACGGCCTGCATGATTGGGTTCCTCAACCTGGTCGGCGTCGTCACTATATCCGGCCCGCTCAAGTTTTTCCTCATGGCTCTTGCGCTCCATCCAGAGTGGCAGCAGAAAGCGCAGGAGGAGATCGATCGCGTATGCGGCGATAAGATGCCCACCATGGAGAATTTCGCCGACCTGCCCATCGTCAGAGCGTGCCTGAAGGAGACGGTTCGATGGAGATCAGGAGTCCCGCTCGGTAGGTACCCCCGGCTTTTATCTCACTCCCAGGGATCCATCCATCCCTGGATTCAGCTAACAGCGATCCAGGCGTTCCCCATCAGGCCGAGCAAGACGACGTGTTTCGCGGTGTCAAGATCAAGAAAGACACCATTGTTCTTGCCTGCGAGTGGTAAGTCTCCCTCAATGCTGTCCTTCTATCTCGTCCCGATGATTCCTCGAGAGCTAATTCAAAAGCAGGACCATCAACCGGGTTGAGTCCAAATACCCAGATCCGGAGAACTTCCATCCCGAGCGCTATCTCGAGCCTGGCTGGCCTACCTATCAAGAACCGTTGACGAAATATCCCAACTTCCGCGATGGCCAGAGTATGCACAGCTTCGGCTGGGGCCGCCGTACTTGCCTCGGCCAGAATATCGTCGATGATGAGATGTTCGTTTTCGGCGCGGGCGTGCTTTGGGGTTTCAAGCTGGGACCGAAGTTCTGCCCCATGACGGGTAAGCAAGTACCCATTGACACGCAAGCAACAAATTCGCACGTCATTCTGGAGCCTCTGGACTACCAGATCACCATTGAGCCGCGGAATGAGAAGAGGGCATCCCACATCTTGGACGGCTTCCACCGGGTTCAGAAGGAGCTGAGGCTGCAGTAGAAGGCTCATAGGCATGATATAACCTCAATCATTGCTCGGAATCTTCAAAGAAATGAAGATTCTGGGGGCCAGATGGTATGAGCTCCAGAAGATTGCTCTAGA
>FTLB01795567.1_pt1 | contig 15162 bp, 14 predicted proteins | sample 1658291 | NCBI WGS metagenome assembly FTLB01 (sample SAMEA3914812, study PRJEB12502) | metagenome | biome: forest; material: soil | place: Canada | collected 2011-07-07 | depth 0.1 m
GTCTTATCCCGTGCACGAATCAGATGTCGATTCTACCTACCTACCGTAGTTAGGTAGCTTTCATGAGATCAACGGCGGCGTGGGCGGCACAGCTGAGGCTCCTATTCGAGTGTGGGTCAAAAGAAGGTCGCGCCCTTCCCCTGCCTGATCCGGCTTGGCATGTGTTCGCTTCTTAGAGCTTCCGGGCCGAAGCCTGGGGATGCTGCAGTGCCAAGATCCCGATGACGCGGCACCTCGAACCTGCGTCCTGGACGAGCGGTTACACGATATCAGCTGAATGCGATCAATGCTGCAATCAATGCTGCGATCAATGCTGCCCAGGTGTTCTAGGTTTCAAGCCCAAGTGTCTCGACTATGTGCAACGGCTTTGTCAGGTCAAAGGCCGAGAGGCTCATCCATCCGTTCCTCCGTAACTCCGAGAGAAATTGTCTCGATCGTTTGATATCGGATATCGAAGGGCGGTTTTGACCTCGGCCCTACTCTGAAAAGGTAACTAAAACAGTTATTGAGGCTCTCAGTAGCGGCCGATGGGGTAACTGCGGGGGCAGGTCACCGGGTTTGTCAGTGGAGGGCACAGCCTCGGAATGACGCATTTCAGCACGATGTTCGCTCGGGCCGCGCCAACGTGCGGGATATTAGGTCTCCAAACGTATATCATGGGGATCGGGGCCCAACAAGCTTCTCTTGGTCATTGCCTACAGTCAACCTTCACACATCGCACCCAAATACGGCACCACGCTACCCTGGCCTTTTTTTTGCTGGAGCGATCGCCATCACTTTCCGTACGATTTTGGCAAGACGAATTAGGACTTTGACAAATCATCATGCTTGATAAACTATTCAAGAAGAAGGAGTCCGCGCAGGGCACGTCCGCGCCGGCCACCGATGAATCCCAGTCCAAGAAATCGCTCTATCGGAAGTACCAAGATGTCAAGGCCAGCCGAATCGATAAAATCTCCGACGAGGACATGCTCAAGTATACGGGGAAATCGAGAGGAGAGATAAGCGAGTGGGCTAAGGACCAGCCTCACGTCGCCGGCAACAGGCTTGCCGGCACAATCGGCGCGGGCGCGACTCCCATCGGCGGAACCGATCATTGGGCGCCGGTCGGCAAGCAAGAGCTGAAGTTCCCGCCACAGACGCAGGCGAGCAAGAAGGGTCTCGACGACGATGAGTATGATGACTAAAGCCTAAATGTCCGATCGACTCCGAAGCCCCAACATGGGCGCTCGATGAAAGGGGGGACGGAGGAACCCGAAGCGTACATTCGCAACTGGATGGTTGAATTCAATAAGGCTCATCCGTACACGATGATGTGGGCAGTGCTATCCAAGAGAGCGAGAAGGTGATTTGCTGATTTCGACATATCAATGTGCAGTCGCGAGCGGAGAGGCTCACTTACGGGACAACAGATATGTACTCGCGTGCTTTGCTCTTCTTATCTATTGATACCTACCCAGACGTATTGATGCTATTTCACTCGTTAATACTATAGTCCATGGACCCCGATCTGCAAATAGGTATGGTCTCCGTCAATCTTTTCCCTTGTAGGCCCCGCCTTCAACTCCTCCACGTCCCATTCCGCCCAGACGAACCGCCCGTGGAGGAATGCAGCTTCTTTCGAGGCCGCCCACAGAGCGAAATGAGCTGCAAGATCCACTACATGGCCGACTAGAGTTAGAATGAATCCTGATATATTATTTGGAGAGCCATTGCACGAACCAGAAACCCATTGGTACTTGTCTTCCTCGAGAAAGGATGACATGTCCGTCCTGACCAGGCCCGGGTGGAAGCTCACGATCTGCATATCTTCGGGCTGGACATCTTTTGCGATTAGTTGGACGGCCAGGGTTCCCGCATTCTTGGTCAGCGAGTAGGCCGGGAACGCGCCGGCAAGCACGAAGTCGTGGATAGCACCGGTAGAGACATTGATAACAGCCTGCATCGTGTTAGCATGGGGATGCTTGCCCGACCATGGATAAACAAAATCGAAATGGAAGCGTCAGTTGAGGGTACCGGGCACTCCTACCAGACGTTTGCTCGGGTCCCTGCCCTCTTGTTTGTAGAGTCGCTCAACGAGGCGGACATGTCCATGAAGGTTGATGAGTAGGCCGGCGGAGACCCCATCTGCTCCCACTTCCAAGATGGGCTTTGCACCTGACACCATTCCCGCGCTGAGGACTAAGGTATCGATAGTGAGACCCTTCTCCCTGAGGCTGGTCCAGAGGGCGTCGATGGAAGAACTGTCTCCCACATCGCAAGATAGCCCCAGAACCTGGAGGCTACGGCTCGCAAACTCGCTCGAGAGCTTGGAAACCGCGGACTCAATAACATCGGCTCGGCGGCCTGCGATAACAACAGTCGCGGCCCCGGCTTGGGCAAATGCTCTTGCGGTGGCAAAACCAATTCCAGTAGCTCCGCCGGTGATCAGAATGGTCCGGCCGGCTTGGGATACCTCAGGCCGTAGTGGTGAGACCGCTGGATAAGGCTCCGAGTGCAATGTCTTTGTGACAGATTGGCCTTTTGAGAGAGGAGCGGCGGCAGACATAGCGGCGTGGAGGTCGAGCTGACTCTTAGTGTTCTAGGATTTGTGTTTGCGGATAGATTCTAAGGGATCTGGAGACACTGGGCAAAGTAGAATATGTCGGTGCAGCTGGTCTCCTCTACGTTCGAACACCGCATTTATACCTGCTGCGATCTAATAGTTGCTCTGAAGATAATATTACGAGTCATCCCCGACGCTGCCTCTTACTCGCCTGATGAATTAATCAGTTCAAGTAGAATTACTAATTGAAGCTTTGCCCTGTTGGGGATACCAAACCCAACTCTGTGTATACGCAATTACCATACTAGAATTTCCGCCATGGACGCTATTACTTGTCTCTGGAAGATTGCTTTTCTAAGACTGCCGCACTAGAAGTCCGCAATAGTTCCGGGCTCAGGAAACCGTGGGGGGCTGAAGGGAGTTTTGCGGCCGCAAACTTTCCGCTCCCGTGCCGCAGGGACCCGCACCGGCCTCGTCTGACAAATCCACCTGGATAAGCTGGACCAAGATCACATCACCTTGTTTGACCAACATCCGCAAGAAGCATCGTTTCCTCTTCTTTACTCAGAATTCGCGTAAGCGTCCAGTCCAATTCCCGCAGAATGCCCGCCTCCCACCGCCCGAAAGCTTGTCTAAACTGCACCCTGGCAAAACGGGCATGCACCAAAGAAAAGCCGATGTGTGCGCGGTGCGTGGACAGAGATATTGACTGTGTTTACCCGCAACCAAAGAAACGCAGACGAACCCACCTAGAGCATGTTCATCAGGCGATGCAGAATCTGGGCGGGACGTTACCAATGATAGGATCCGAGCCATGGGCCACGCTAAGCCGACTCGGTGAGGGCCAGTTTAGCAGTCAGGTCCTGAGCCGGCCATTTGTGTATCCGGATATACCACTCACGTTGCCCGGCAGCTCATCCTTAAATCCAAACGCCGGGTTAGGTCTAGGCCGGGATACGGCATACCCAGAAAAAGACAGCCCCTCGTGGTTTGTCAGGCCCGAGACTTGGGTCATGGAGCACAGTCTGCCCGGTGCATGCCCCGCGCCGGCTGTGGTGGCTAAGAAATTCTTGAGAGGCGTGCTGTTTATGTGCCAGGAATGGGTTAAGAAGGGAAGCAATAGCTTCATACACGCGCAGCTATACCGTAATGGTCTCCCGAGCTGCCTGCAAGATGCGTTCACGACCCTGTCGGCATATATCTCTCGCACGCCTGCCACGGAGGACTTGGTGCTCCAGATTGTCGAGGACCGTGCGAACAGTCTTCTAGCACAGCCGGCACCAGGCGAGGATCAGCGTGCGAACACGATAGCACATCTGTCTCGGGTTCAAGCGTTGTTGATTTACCAAGTTATCCGGCTATTGGACGGATGCGTTCGACAGCGGGCATTAGCCGAAGGCATCATACCGGTGCTCTTCTCCTGGGGTCACGAGATGTTGGACTCGGCAAAGACACTGTATGTCTCGCATCGTGCCGCAGAGAGCAGTATTCCCGACGGCCAAGATGGGTACAACGCCAGGGCGGAACTGTGGCGCAGCTGGATACTACTAGAGAGTGTCCGCCGTACCTGGCTTGCGATGGCTTTCACGCAGAATATCTACCTGATCATGAAGGATGGATGGGCTGAATGTACTGGAAGTGTATCCTTTACGGCGAGAAAAGGTCTCTGGGAGGCAAACTCGGCGGCGACGTGGACGGACTTGTGTCGATCGAAAGACCCGTGGATGGTGCCAGCGCTCCGCGGAGAGAGGCTTTTCTCCCACGACCAGATGGACGATGTCGACGAGTTTGGCTGTCACTTGTGGATCGTCATTGGTGCCGTGGACAAAGCCCAAAGCTGGCTAGATAGAAGCCAGAGACGACTAGGAGTGGTACTCGTGTAAGTGTAGTCGGGAAAGGATATCTCTAGATGGCCTTCGGCCACGATCCCAGGGCGGGTATGGGTGTTCAATGCAGCGTTTTTTATCAGTCCCCATAATAAAAGGTGCTCCTAAGGGGTGCACATCACGATGCTCAATTTGCCCGCAAGTGATAAAGAGGCTGGGCTTACAATACTGACAGCAGAACGAAACTATAGGGACTATATCATCTCTAATCCGGCACACTGCCCTAGATACTTAGACATTTAGTAGTACGCACACCTGATATTCCTGATAGCAATATATGTCGCAGGGAGCATAGTATTAGACGGTGGGGGCCACCGTATCTCACACACCATTACTAGGCCATCTTTCCTGGCTAAATATCCAGCACGGGCCGGCCACGGCTCATCAGTCAATATAAAGCTTTATAAATATAGAAACATGGTTATTTAGATAATTATGATAAGTCCCGAATTCCATTCTCTTATCAAGGCGCGTAAGCCTCGTTCTTTTTCTTCTTGCACCGCGTTTGAGCTGCTTCGACGATCCGCTCCTCTGCGAGATGCTTCTTTCCTCTCCCGCCGCATTGCTCTTGGGCATCTGTGCTGGACTTTGTTTATCTGCTTCAATCCACCATTCTCGTCAAGACATTGTACAACACGGCAATCCGCCGTTGTTTGAGGATAGTGGCTCTTTGAAGCACTTGTCTCGAGACACCGGCGATACCGGAATCTTGTATACCCAGAATTGGGCTGGCGCAGTGCTGATGGGGTCAAATCTCACAGCGGTTACTGGGCTCGTAAAAATCCCAACGGCAGCCACGCCTCCTGGTGGGAGACCAGGCGTCCAATACGCAACCACGACATGGGTGGGAATAGATGGCGTCAGCTGCTCGACGGATGCCCTTCTGCAGGCTGGCGTCGATACGTTTGTACAGAACGGGAGGATTCGGTACGAGGCGTGGTATGAGTGGTATCCGCAGCCATCCATCCCGTTCTCCAATTTCGCCGTCAAGGAAGGAGACGTGATCAACATCACCGTTGTTGCCTGGACTGCGACCACCGGCATTGCCATCCTGGAGAACCAGACAACAGGAAAGAACGTCAGCCACGCATTCAACCGCGGAACAAGACTTTGCTTTAGCAGTGCAGAGTGGGTTGTAGAGGATTTCAGCCAAGGGTCTCAGCTGGTAGACTTTGCGAACTTCACCAGCGTCACATTTACGAACGTATCCGCCACGACGGGGGCCGGGGCAGTGCTGAACAACACTGGATCGCAGATTCTGGGGATAAAGCAAAGGAATAAGATTTTTTCAGACTGCAGCACACCGGACTCTTCCACTGTTCACTGTACATATGCCAACCGCTGAGAATGTGGTCAGGTCATCGATAAAGGGTCCGTTCGTGTGTGACACCTTCACTTTATGGAATCATTTATTTAGGGACATAGGAGGGGAGGCAAGGGAAGTGGGAGGGCATTCGAATGGTAAATCTAGTTGAAGGCATCTCAAGTATTAATAGTCTTGGAATGCCAGTGGATAAACTGAAATCTTTATACTGTAATAAAGTCGACCATACAGAATCGAAGTTAGAAGATTTTCAAAAGTTTCCACAACTACTTGATATGTCTCTATGAAAGCCATAAACTCAAATGGACACTAGTCATAGCATGTAGTTGAGCCGATTCGGGCCAGTTTCAGTGGTGGGTTCCTAACTAAGAACAAAGTTAGAGTAGAGTGGTACCTCATTTAGCGTAGCTTACCCCGTAGTTTTTTTTGCTTCGGCGCTCTTGACAGTGCTTGCTCCGCGGCGTGCACTGTTGCCGAGGTAAACCAAAGAGGGGAAAGCAGTCGATGTACGCCCTGCGCATCAAACCTCCACTTCCCTACAAATCTGACATAAGAGCACGACAGCCTGTCAACGACTTGTCATTTGTTCATGCAAATAATTTTGAGTCCATTGTTATTATTATTTTACCTGATCTCGCGGTCGGTCACGTACGAGGGATGCAGCCTTCCGTGTCTGCCTTTCGAGGCCGCAGCGTACTTTGCAGGTACCTTGCATCGTCTCGGACACCGCCATGTACCAAGCCATTCTCATCTAAGCGCCAATGGGAATCCTTAGAGAATGAGATCAGGTCGAGACATATTCCCGTCGTCCATGATTATCTTACCCCTCGGGAATCCTTCCTCCTCAACCTCACTCTGAGCGACCATCTCCCCCGCTACTCAGCCAAAAGTGTTTATGACAAGGCTCGGCTGCCGTCCACTCAAGATGCATATGATCTCCCGCCGAGCCATCACATGGTTTACTTCCCGCCAACCATGCCAAACAGCAAAATGCTTCCTGACGGCACAGATCCCCTGCAGTCGCCCCAGGGAGAATTCACGAGGCGCATGTGGGCCGGCGGCGAGGTGCATTTCAACAGCAGCGCCTCTGCCAGACTGAAAATGGATGGATCTAGAGTTGCCTGTGTGGATAGCATAGAGAATGTGGCCGTCAAGAGACCCGATTCCGAGACTCCCCTGATCTTCGTGTCGGTGGAGCGGCAGATAGGGCGTGTCACCGAGGGCGAATCGGACGACGCAGTCAGAAAACGCTTGGGAAGAGAGGGAGAGGCCAGCACCAGAGAAATTCGAAATTTGGTGTTTATGAAACCGTCCAAGCAAGGCCAGCACATAGGACCTGCCCGGACGCAGCAGCCAGAACACCAAGGGGCGGAAGACTTCAGCCATGTCGTAGAGCCGGACGCCAAGCTCCTGTTTCGGTACAGCGCCCTGACTTTCAATGCCCATGCAATCCATCTGGACCCTGAGTACTGCAAGCAGGTAGAAGGCTTGCGGGGGTTACTATTTCACGGGCCACTATGCCTCACCTTCTTTTGTACCCTACTACGGCTACACCTGATTGGGAGAACCGGAAGCACAAAGCGTGGGTTTGAGACGCTGAAGAGCATCAAATACCGAAACACCCATCCTCTGTTCTGCAATGAACCCGTACGCTTCTCCGGGAAACAGACAGGAAGCAATCATTGGACCATGTGGGCCGAGACGCCAGAAGGATCTTTAGCTGCCACCGCGGATATCGTCACGGAGCAGGTTGATTGGATACCCGGAGATGTCTTTGAAGACGTACGGGCATTGAACATCCAGTAGTGAAGGAAGTTCCCCGCCCCCCGGCAATATTATACAAGCATCTTAAAGGGTTGTCACAATCCCACAGGCATGTAATTACTCCACAATTCAAACCACCGAGGAGAGGTGACAAAAATAGCTGAATCGAAACCTATGAGAAACCGTTTCCGCCGTGGCGCCAGACGCCTAAGCTTTCACATAGGGTAGTTATGACCTCCGAAAAGGAGGTTAACTCGTAGAGGTGTGATGGTTAAACCCCTTATAGTCTTGTGTGGAAAGGCCTGGGTTGTTTTATAAAATGCCCTCATAATTTACACAGCTCTCTTATACTTCAAATCAAGTTGGGCTTCCTTTGGCCATGGGATACTTGGCGCTAGACTCTTTCTGGCATCGGAAGAAGTCTCGCTTGCTGTCCAGGCCAGCGGCTATTCCATTTTAGGTGTCGGGAGCCATCTGTGGAACGTTCAGGGCATATTGCAGCCCGCTGCCAGCCCAGGTTGCTCTGTCTATATCTACTTGGGAATGGCTCTATTATCATACTACAGTGTTAAATAATCCGAAACTTCATGTTGGAAAAATCAAGAGTGTCTTGTCTACTACAGAAACATATATTAGTTGACTTTCCTGCTCCCTTCCAGTCGATATTCCGCGCCTGTCTAAATCTGCCTTGACGCTTTCGACAAAACCCGTCTTCGAATATGTGCCAACATCACGAAAGCAAGAGTAGAGACGAACAAATGACCGAGGAATTCTTTGACTTTGATGGAGCCAGCTCCGGAACCAGCTGGATATCAATGACAGGGGCAAATTCAGTCTCTAACCAGGGTATGCGGCACAGAGCTGGTTCCGTCGATCCAGTTATCGGATTGCCTTCTTCCAGCACTGTTTTTGGGTGCAGTGACACAGTCGAAGGGTTTGATGGCCCTGCTACTAATCGCCCAGCCTTGTTCGCGCCTATGCTTCTGCCCGCTCCTGGCAGCAGAGGCTTTCAAGGCACAAACCAGGCTATGCACGGCCAACTGGAGCCGGCACAACCAGTTTCCCAGATGGAGAGCGAGGTGGCTCACCTCCGCGAGTTCGTTTCTTTGCGTGAGATAGAACTTCCTCCGCCAGATATCTCTCCAAACAGTTTTGCAGTATTTCAGGAGAGTATCCGCACGGATCAAGCCGTCGTTTCGTTGAAGCAAGTCAATCCGCTTCCCTTCGGAGGCTGCGTTATGGATACAACAACTCCAGTCGCCGCCAACCCGGCCGTGATGGATATTGCGACCCCTATGGTATCGCCTCCTTTCAAACTGGAAAGACCCAAAGATATGACACTCGACCAGGGTAATAGAATGCCAACCCCCCCTCGAGGAGGCGTTCTGATTCCTGATCTCCTCGGGTGCAGCCCTTGGCCTGGGCAACGCCGCACGGAACAAGATCAAAGGGAAAGAGAGAAGGTGACCAATGCCGGGGGCTCGTGTCTTCTATGTACATTTCGCCACAAGAAGGTAAGCAACGTTATAATTGAGACACATTATAATGGGTAAGGGGCTAACGTCATGTTCGAAGTGCTCGGGAGAACGTCCCTGTAAAAGCTGCTACTTATTCTGGAGCAAGAGAATCTCGCGAACGACAATTCCACAATGGACTTGCGACGTTTACGACAAATTTTCTGATCTCGAGTTTCTGAACCGCAATTTTGGTACCTGATTCTCTTCTTTCCCTTCGGCAGCTACCGCCGCTAATCTTTGACTTAAAACTAGACGATGTCATTGCTAGGCAGGAACTCAGCTCACATATTTCTCACCATCAGTTAATGACTAAGAAAGTTTTCGACTTCCTCAAACATCTCAATCCCATGTATGGCATCGGATACTATATTATTCGTGAACATCTGCCAGAAAAGCTTACGACATTCTTCTGGACATGCTTTCTTCCTCTGAGGGCAGTCCAATGGAAGCATGCCTTCACATACTTTGATCCAGATTTGGAAAGATTCTTGCGGGGTTCGCATCAGATCTCCAGAGCGTTTTGCTGCAAGATATTCCAGCAATGCGATAAGCTTTTTGTGGCCAGGCATCGAGATGTGGCAGTACGAGTGTTAGTCACACTGCATCGTGAGCTCGACTGCCTTAATGCCCTACAAGATATAACATCGGATGTCGTGAAGCATATGAAGGACATGGTGATCAGCCGCCTCAAGATACTGTGTCCAATCCTCGTTGAGGCTCGCGAGCGCCAGCGTTTTGACGATCCCTTCATGAACATTGTGTCGGCCCTGATCGTCAACCATGATGAAGAATTGAGAGCACTTTTGTCACCAGCGGCTCTAATGATGCTTAAGCTATTTTATCTACCGTCGCAGGACGAATACGATCCTCTGCATAAGGAATTGAAATGGAAATCAAGAATCGATGACAATACTCATCGTTGCCTGGGAATCTATGCTTCCTCGATCCTGTTCGACAATGGGGTGGGACTGCCTCGACAGACAGCTTGCTACTGTCGGTACGTTTGGGAGGCTATCAAGGACGATTTCGCAAACTTGTTTCAAACCACTGCAGAGTCACTTTCTTCGCTGTTACATGCGGAGATTGAAACCGTCTTTACCATAAAACGAAACGACACTGACGCGATCAAGTCCGAGACACTTGGCGAAATATTGGGCAGAGTATTTGAGCCGGTTCAAGAGTGGAACGACAAACGCCATTCGCCATCCAAGGTTACAATCTTCCTCCAGGCGATGCGTTATGTCTCTGAACTCACCTTTTTAGTGCTGCCTTACTGTTACGACAGACAAATGGTGGCATTAGACGAGACCCAGCGTCGCCGTCAAGCGTCGACTTATCGCCATCTAGTACTACTGTCGCTGCTCGTGCAAGCAAGTACGCTGGTAAACGAATTTCTCCAAGAAAAAACAGTAGATCCTTCCCGACGTGCGCGCGAGTCTTTTAGTTCATGGTGTTTTGAAAGCATAGCAGCCGGACCCTCGAATTTCGTTTTTGGGGCTATTGATATACTTCGACGAAGTATTCATGAGACGGTCTTTGAGAGCGAAACTGGCATCGCTCTGCGAGAGCTTTCATACGCAATGGTTATACGGCAGTTGCATGTGCTTTATCTGTGAGCACTTTCAATCACGAAGGCAATTAGCTTAAGATTAGTATGGTAGTAGCTTCTCCCTATTAGGGAGCCGCAAGGAGATAGCTCCTTTGATTTCCAACGGATGGCACGCGGCAGTCTCATATCGCATTTCCTCAGGAGAGCCGTACGATATTTTTTTTATCAGCCAAGGACTCGGAAGCTTTCCTCCGCACTTGCGCTGTCTTTCACTAGTTCTCTCGGCTCACGAAGCCACCGTATTCTATCCTATGATTCTTATCAATAATCTTGATGCCGCTCGTGCAGGACCATGCGGCTATTTTATCGTGCTGGCGAACTAGGACTTATATAGCTTCGATCTTGAATTGACGGGTGTGGTACAACGGTAATCGCCCTAGTCACGCCTAGCGTAGCTCTCTCCCCTGGCCACTAATTCCTGCCCGAGTTTCTGGGTCATGAATCTCCGTTCAAATCGCGATAGTCATGCGAGGCGGGAGAAAGAGTCGCAACAAGTCGTCGCCAGCTGTGAGGAAAATTACAGCCAGGGATGCCGATACGACTTTAAGGCTCATAGGCAATGCTTCGCCTCCCTTGTGGACACCGAGCGGGCGGAATCTAAATCTCGGGCTACGCAGAAACCTGGCACGTGCTTGTTCCGCTTCTGGGGTCAAGAACACCCGATTCAGGGAAGCAAGTGAATGGAGCACTACGGAGATGGTAGAAGGACTTCTGTGGGGCCCAAGGGGCCAAGAAATGATCTGCTAATAAGCTTGATAAGCTGCCGGCCACCAGGGGTTAAACTACAGTACCTTATATGATCCATAATCTGAGGCTGGGACTAGGCTGCCACGACAAGAAAGCTACCTTGGCAAGCTTGGTTCATTGGATTCATTGGTGGTGGGTTACGATTTGATCTGGAAGTTTTGACTGCAACCCAGGTCGTAAATAGAATGGCACATTCGCGCGGTAAGACGAGATCTGTTGGTCCTATCATAGCGAGCTAGTGACCCCGTCTTATGAAATAAGCTCAGCGCACATGGGCATCATTCGCCAGACGTACGTGCATGTCCAGTGCCTTGACAAGTTGGTGGTGCATCGAGAACCTTCTAAGCGCGAGCGTGGGATCGGCAGCTACATAAGGACGAAGTGTGACACTTGTACCTCTCTTGTAAGAAAAATAAGCCGAGTGTGTTCTCTCTTCTTGCGTCATTTGCATCTCGACAGGTCCTTTTTTTTTTCCCCTGTCTTGAAGAGAGCCACCTGAGCTGTAGCCTTGACTCGTGGTAGATGTTCAAGAAGCCCGATCGTGCTCAGGGCTTTTCCAAGGTCTCTAACATACTAGGCAAATACCCGCGATTGCCAGAGGCGTCGGAGGGCCTCCAGTCTATACAATTTAAAAGGCGGCTGAGGGGGCTACTGCGTGGCATTCTCCTGTTTGTACCTGTTGACTTTGGTTATAAACAAGCCAAGCAAGGCAACAACGCTTGAGATTTTCCTGAGTGCCCGACGCTCCAAGGTGGGCAAAGCCGGGCGGGGGGCAGATGGGGACATGTGCAGATCTCGTCCGGGTTAGCGTACCGGGAGTTAGATTGAAGCCACCACAGCTGAATCCGCTGGGGGTCCTGAAAATTCCAGCTAGTTACAGCACCTGATGTACAGAATGGGGGCCCTGGACTATCCCGACGGATCTGATCTCAGCGGCGGGTTTGGAGGACACCACCTCGTCGGCTTACCCGCTGACGCAAAGATAAACACGAGTCAATGGCAGTGCCAGGAATAACTTGGCTTTGCTTGCCATGCTTTGGTCTGCTTGCACGGCGGCTCCGCTTCGCCGGCACCCAAGTGCTACCCATCTAGCGCACAATCAGTTGCCGTGAGTACTGCATACAACGTTGTAGTTCTGCTGGTGCCAGAGCGCGGGGTCAGGTGATAGAAAAGATTCCTGTGCAATGCGACCTCCATGCTGTAACTATCCGCCGGAGCGTCCCTACGCCGAGTGCGGGGAGCGTATGGCACGATCCCGAAGGGAGTCAGGCGCCATGGCGGAGGTCGCAATCTTCATCTATTTAACCGCAACTTTGACATTTTGAATGTTGCGGGGTGCGTAAGGTATTCTCGAACGTACCTTAGTGCGCACGCCTTTTAGGACTTGATACTCTTCTTGGGTTGTCACGATTAGGCCATGCGCAGACTACCAAAGTAATTAATTTAACACGTAGGTAAAGTAACTAGAGAATTTATATAGCGTACTCGGTCGGTACAGTATATGACCTATAATGTATTGTACCTTAGACAGCTTTGCCGTAACACACATAGATCCTTAAAAGGTGGGGGCAGAACGTCGCGCCGCCTTTATACCTCTATAGTGATCCCTAACGCTCACTCGTTACGATGCTAAAATAAGCAAGTGTGCCCCCAAGGCGGACGCTAATCTCTGCAAATAATCCGACTCACAGCGTCAGCCTTTGGCAATCCTATGTTTTGCATATCGAGCGCACGGTCTCGTGATGCCAATGAGCGGCCGCGACCGAGGCTTCACAGATTCGATGGAGAGAAGATACAAACCGATTTGTCTTGTTCCAATTTACCACAGTACGGCCGACTGGGGCCCCGTTACTCTCGGAGAGGGCCTGGGGTCAAGCTCAATACGGTTTAGCAAGCGCCGCATTGCGACCACCCCCTTCGATATATGGCGTCTGAAACCTGCCCCGGCGGCCCAAAAGCCAGGACTCCACAAAAGAGGCCGAAGGCAGCAGTATTTTCTCACTCGCCATACGCTGGCATGATTATGCGGAAGCTGAGCAAGCGGACTCTCTGGGGTACCTAGTACTAGTTGCACGCCTTAGTGCCCGTTGCCCCGTTGCCAGTATCGGCGGTCGATGGTCGACTTATACGAATCCCTATATACATATATACCAGAGGAACGAAAGATGGCACCCCGAGCTCACCAACGGTCTTTCCACCAGGCTCTGTCAAAACTGCGTAGCGTCTTGTCTACAGTACCTGGACACCATGGGAAAATTCACGACCGCCCTGGCCCTCTTCTTGGGCGTGGCATGCGCCGCCCCGACTTCCGGGTCCTTCAACGAGACCTTGGTCGACGGTGAACTGGTCAAGCGGGCCACCAGCTTTTGGTATGCCAACATGGACCATACCGGCCAGTATCGAGGATACGCGCCCGATCTTGGCACGGACTATACCTATCCCGTTTTCATGGCCGTGAGCCCGGGAGATGGTAACGGCATCCAGAACGCCATCAACAACGCCGGAGACGGGAGCAGCCGCCATGGCGAGTGGTTGGCTTCCCAGCCGAGGGTACGTCCGCCTACTGCCTCTATGGCATAATACTGTCTGTGTTCCTGGCGAGCGAGACTAATCAGACGGGCGCGAGTAGGTGGTCTATATCCCTCCAGGAACCTATGAGATCAGCCAGACGATCCTGATGAACACCGATACCATCCTCATGGGCGATGCGACCAACGTAAGTTTGCACTTCTTCCTCAGGCACCTTTTGCATGATCGAGCTCTGCTGACACGAGAGAAACACTACAGCCTCCTACCATCAAAGCTGCTGCTGGATTCTCCGGAGGCCAGACGCTGATCTCGGGCCAAGATCCCACGACCGGTGCTGCGGGCGAGCTGTCCTTCGCCGTCGGCCTGAAGAATCTGATTCTTGATACGACAGCCATTCCCGGCGGTAAGTTTTATGCTATATCTAAGGGGGGTTGCGACGAAACGTACTCGCTTCTTCCTTTCCTGTCCTATCGCTGATCGTCTCTAGGCAATTCCTTCACTGCTCTCTACTGGGGAGTTGCTCAGGCTTGCCAGCTGCAAAATATCCGCATCACCATGGCTTCCTCTTCCAATGGCAATGGTCATACGGGTATTCAGCTGGGACGGGGCTCCACCACTGCCCTATCAGACGTTCGTGTCGAGCGTGGCCAGGTCAGTCTCTTGTTCGCCCCCGCCGAGATCGGTATGGTCTCTGACTGACGAGTGTCCCATTATTAGAACGGCATTTGGCACAATGGCCATCAGCAGGCTCTGTACAAGAGCATCTACTTCTACCAGAACACCGTTGGAATGCTCATCAGCGGCGGTGATACGATTAGTATCATGTCACCGACGTTTGACACCTGCGGCACTGGCGTCAGCAATACCGGCGGCTCCCCCTGGATCGCCCTCGTCGATGCGAAGTCTATCAACTCGGGGGTTACCTTCATCACCACTGTTTACCCGTCGTTCATCATCGAGAACCTCAGCAAGGATACCAACTCCGACATCGCCCGGGTTCCCAGTGGTACTGTGCTAGGTGCGGCCAGCCACGTTGCCACGTTCACGTACGGCAATACCGTCGGACGCAACCCAATCTACGGCGCTACGTCCTCGAGCAACACGCGCCCCGCCGCACTTGCCCCAGGCGGCAATTATCCCGTGCTTCCCGCCCCGAACTACGCCAACAACCCGGTGACCGACTTCATCAACGTCAAGGATCCCTCCCAGAATGGCGGCCATACCGTCTTGGGCGACGAGAC
>FTLB01017077.1_pt1 | contig 15100 bp, 11 predicted proteins | sample 1658291 | NCBI WGS metagenome assembly FTLB01 (sample SAMEA3914812, study PRJEB12502) | metagenome | biome: forest; material: soil | place: Canada | collected 2011-07-07 | depth 0.1 m
GCTGGCGTCGACGTGCCGGACTGTATTTTCTTCTGCAGATCCTCAATAGTTGCCTGCGACTCCGCCTTTGACGTACGCAGTGACTCAATCTCGGAGGTGAGGGTGTCGATCTTCTTGTCAACCGCGGTCTTGCTCTCTGTAATCTTGGCAATCTGAGTCTCCAGTTCCGAGGCCTTGGCTTCGGATGCGACGAGCTTGGACTCGCCCTCCTTGACAGACGATGCAGCCTCGCGTTTCTCCGTCTCCAGCTCCGTCTCCACCTCCTTGAGCCGGGATTGTGCTTTATCCAGCCGCTCCGACAGCGCGGTGATCTCGACATTTCGAGCCTCCAGCTGTGTCTCAACGGACGCCTTGACAGCAGCCGCGTCGCGAGCTTCGCTTAGGTCGCGGGTGGCATTCTCCAGACTCTCCACCAAACCCGCGCTGTGCTCTTTGGTGAGGGACAGTTCCTCCTTCAAATTTCCCACCTCGGTCCGGAGTTTCTTGATCTCCTCCGTCTTGGCCTCGACCTCGGCCTGCAGCTGCGGGATCTCGTTGTCGTAGGAAAATAGGTCCTCGTCGTCTTTGCCCTCTTTGCCCTCTTTGCCCTTGCTCTCCGCCTCTTTCTCCTTGGCTTTTTCCGCAGTCTCGGCCTGGGCGGCTTTCAGGGCGGCGATCTCTTCCTTCAGCGCTTCCGCCTCTTTCTTGAACGTATCCTTCTCGGCCGAGACTCGCTTGAACTCATCCATGACCATGTCGCCCTTCAGGTTCAGCTGATTCAGATACTCGACGAGCGCTTCGGGATCTTTGATGGTGGTCAACGGTGTGTTCTCGCGCAGGGCTTTCTCGAAAGGTTCGATCGAAGTCGCGCGGCCGTGGGCAATCCTATATGAGCGAAGGAGTTCTGTGCGACGACGTAAGATTAGTATGAACACTGTCTGCGATCCGGTAGCACACGCTCTGGGGTCTGACCTGGATATGTCTTTTCCAATTTCTCGAGTTTCCGGAGCTTGACCTTGACCTCCGAAGGCAGCTCCGTCGCAGACACTTCCTCTCGGATAGCTGAGTTCGCATCAGCCACACCGGACTCGTTGGGCTTCTCTTTCTCCTCGCCCTTTGTCTCGCCATCCTCCTTCGCCGGAGTCTCCGCGCTAGAGGCCTCGGCAGCCTTTTCGGGATCCGCACTGCTCTTGTCCTCCCCCTGAGGATCCTTTTCCTCTGGGGGAGCCGGTGTGGAGGAAGGAGTTAACTCTTCCACATCATCGAGCGCAAAGGCTGCCTCGAAAACAGCAGGGTCGGGGTTGGCTGCGCCATCGCCATTGGTGTCTCTGGTGGTGTCCTCGCTGGGTTTCCTGGCTCGTGGTTTCTTGGCGCCAGCTTGGGGCGCTTTGGCAGGCGACCCTCTCGAGGCCTGACCGGGTCGGCCAGATGAAGCAGTGGAAGGCTGTCCGTCTCTCTGGGCAACTTGTGCTTTGGCTCGGGCTTGTTCGTCGGCGATGCGCTGGTCGAGCGCCGATTTGAATCTCTGGGAATTGGCCATTGTTGGTCAGCTTGGGCCCTGGCCTATGACGACAAACTCGGAAAACCAGGCTGGGAAAGAGACAAGACAAAACGATAGAGAGCCAGGGAGGACCCATCAAGGGAATCCCGAGGAATGGGGAGCACACTACGTACCTGGAACATGGCTACGCCTAATTGCCCGGAATCCGAAGGGTCTCGGGAGCTCTCGATGGAACTTTGTCCAGGATTGGGGGGAGCGATTGGCGCATCAACAGGAGCGCGATGAGTCGTAGAATGTAGGGGATGCAAAGAATCACAGCAAAAGCGCCATAACCCTCTTTATCATGAGCCGATGTTCAACAGCAAAAGCCTTGGTGTCTCGAGCTCGTTCGTTGTACCGTTTTCGATGCCACCTATTGCACTGAATCCGAGCTCCTGGGCTTTCATCCCTCAGACTCCACAATATTTTGACGCACGGACCCGGTATCGTGCGTGTCCCCGACGCCGAAGTAGGAAAGTTCAGAGTTCAGGGACCTCCACGAGCAGTGGAGCTCCACCAGGAGCACGTGTTTCCCTTCCTCTGTTAGTCAGCGTTAACTCGTGCCTGGGGCTTTTGTACACATTTAGATAGCTGAAAGTATGGCTACGTAGGCGACTAACTATCGGAAGCTTCCATTCTCATGACCAACTTTCCTCGTTTGACGGCTTGTCCAACGAGGTTGTACCAGTCACAGACTTTTTTTTTTCTTCTCTTCTCTTCAAGTACGAGCCAGAACCTCTAGCTATGAATTAGTTTTTTTTATACTTCAGCAGAGGGACCTGTGTCTCTCCTTACCTACCTTACGTTCTCTGTCTTTTGCCAGCTTTTTTTTTGTCCACTTATTTGGAGTCGCACGACTCCTTGACGTCAGCTTCCCGCTTCCCGCGCCCGATCTGCGAACATTGACAGTGACAAATGGCTTGGTTTTGGCCATGGAAGGTAAGCTTATTCAACCTTCAGTGGTGCTTCGCTGGCTGTCGCAATGGTGGCATGGATACGTGCTAACTATTTTCTTTTTTCCTGCCCAGCGGAGCGACGACTCGCCGGCCTCCTTTGAGAAAGCCCTCTCGACGCTCTCCGAAAAGATTGCAACAACCCAAGCGAAGCTCGATAAGAACAGGGCGACCTCCCGCCGCCTCCGACTGTTATGGACCCTATACTTAGGTTTCGCCTACGTGGTGTATGCGATCGTGCTGATCCTGGTTGTGGGCTGGAAGAACATGGGAGTGTGGGAGTGGACTGGCATGGCCGCGGGACCGGTGGCACTCTACCTACTCAGGACGGGAACTACCGCCTTCTTCAACTTCCGAATCGAAACTTTAACGAAACGGTTGAAAGAGCAACAGGACGAGCGAGCCAAGACCATCCAGAAGCTGAAGGATGCCACGAAATACGACTCCACGCTCGAGCTGCTAGAGAAGTATGGTGGCGCCGAGAACAAGCCAGCCAAGGGTAGAAAGACCGACGGAGGAGCAGGCGAGAAAGGAGAAAAGCAGCAGGGTCAGGGAAGAGGCGCCTCGCAGTCGGGAACTCCCTCTCGGATATTCGCGACCCCTCCTGCTACCGCGAACATCCGCCGCAGCGAAGCGGGCATGCAGCAATTCATGGGCGATCCCCCCATGCCCCCGTCTCCCGCGAACCGGTCTTCCCACGATGACGACTCGTCGGCCGAGTTCGCCCCCAACGCTTTCGGGACTCAAGGCCCTCCCGCTCCTCCCGCGCCGAGCTCCTACCAGCCCTACAAGTTGACACCGGCAGAGGCGCGCTGGTACGATCGCATTCTGGACGTGATCCTGGGCGAGGACGAATCAGCGCCGCAGAACAGGATCGCTTTGGTCTGTTCGAATTGTCGATTGGTGAACGGCCAGGCGCCCCCGGGCACCAAGGAGCTGTCCGACTTCGGTCCGTGGAGATGTATGCAGTGCGGTACGATGAATGGGGAACTCAGCCCAGCCAAGCGCATAGTCAAAGAGATCCTGGAGGAGAAGATCACGTCTCAGGGGGCATCCTCGGACGACGAGGAAAGCTTCAGCGACATTGCCGAGGTGGAAACGGTGCCAGTGGACGAGAAGCCTGCCAAGGCCGAGTCGACCCGCAAGCGGAAGGGGAAGAAGAAGGACTGAGCCCGGGGAATCATCCCATCATATCTATTTTCTTAGTTGATACCATGTTTGCAGCGTCAAGGACTGTCGTCTATTGGAAGTTCCTGGGTAGAAACAATCGGGAAAGGGCTGGGTCTGCAGCACGAGCTCAGGATCGCCAGGGCTGAGATGGCATAGTAATACTCGGGCGCCAGAATAGCCAGAGCTAAGGAATACTATAGGGAATTATGAAATCTCTACACCCTTCCCTCTCGCCCCGATATTTGTTATATATGTATATACCGTACGTGGGTGTGTTACAGGGAGAGGCTCTCTTTACCTAGATGCACTTAATCGCACCAGTGACTCTTGTCACCCCCTGCGACTTGCCGCCCACCACAGGAAATGGAATCTGCCCAGGTCCCCTAATGAGCGACTGTAGTCGACCCCTTGCTGAACTTTGTCAAACAGTCCGCGCACGAGGAGCTCCTCGTAGTAGATAAGCTTGGCTCCTCCGCTTACTATTATACTGGGTTCGCTTGCCTCTTCGGTCGCTTTCGTGTCGACCTTCTCGTCGAGAAGATATGCCAGGTCTGTGGAGGAAGGAATCGAAGGATCGTCGTCGTCGTCATCGCTCTCTTCGGAGGGGTCGCTTTCACTGTCCACATCGCGTATACTAGTCGCCTTTTCCCCAACATCCTCGTCTTCGTCCTTGTCTTCGTCCTCTGTCTCATCCATATCGTCCTCTGGTGGATGAGTCAATACGATTTGCGGCCTCTGCGGCCGTCGGTACGGCTTCCACTGCTGTGGAAGATTCTCCTTAGGAGCCAAGCCCTCTTCTTTCGCCTGGGCGACGAGCTCCTGCTTTTCCAACATTTTGCCATTGAGGCGATTAAACTCCTCCGGGGACAGCCAGTGCACACACTGCGGGCACATTTTAACCAGCATGCAGGACGAGAAGGAAGAGTCCCTCTCGCACAGCCACTCCGAATTCTTTGCCCAGCACGAAACGACCGTGAGCCGCCAGTGCCCGCAGATGTCGTAGAAACGGTAGGTGCTATGGCACATGGTCCCAGTCTTTGTCGCCTCCGGGGGAAACCGAGCACTAGAAGGACAGCATGATCACACGCCGTGCGGCCGGCTCTTTGCATCATCTCACGCCGGGGTTCCTGGAGGAGGGGCTGGGAGGAAACCGAATTGGACGTGAGAGGAAGGTACCTGGGGACGAGAAGGGTTATAGCTAATGGAACAAACCAGGGGATTACAATGACGGTACCTAGATACAAATGGTACAGAACATAAAGAAACTGCTTGCTGGTAGTTCATAACAAAGGCCCGGTACTGACCTGGGACTCGCCCTGGTCTCCGGTAATCTAGAGAACTGGCATATATAGGAATATTTTAAAGGACATTTATCTCAAGTCTATTCACATTCTTCCTTGCCGAGGGCCTTTATCCCTTCGTAGTGCGTGGCCATCACTTTTGCCAGGACAATTTCAGTTCGGCGCTGGCGTTTTCTGCTGAATCGCAGTTCGACCAATTTCACATGTCCCGTATGCTTTGGTTTCCCAGTCCTTCTTGCACTTAAAAACGGGCGGCAGTATTTGATATCCAGTCCTGCAGAATGCAACATTGGACAAGAGACTCCTTTGTCGTGGCCAAATTGTCGCTGATAAACAAAGCCCCCTTTTCCTGCCCCACTTTTCCCCAACAAGAACTTTGTCGTCTCCTAACAATGTTCATATGTCGAGCAGCATCCCAAGTGCCTAAAGTATGCATGGAACGCCCTCTGACTCTAGAGAAAACCTCGCAATTTTTTACCTATATCTCACTTGCATATAAATGTACCGTGTTTGCCAAAAGTCGTGCAGGACGCAAACAGATAGCGTCGGCCCTCGCTGCCCTCGTAACTTCAGGTGCAATGGCTCGAATTACGTGCAGTATCTGCAACGACAGTACCTGCAGCGACACCTGCCTGGAAACGCACAGTGACAAGAATAAACGAAAATGGCACGCGTGTCACGACCCTTGTTGCGTCATGTACGGCAGAAGATACACCATGGTAGTTGACGGCCGGTTTGTCTTTCATCCCCAAAGTCAATACTACCACCTGTACAACCCACACAAAGAAGCACCCGGCCCCGATCATGCGTCTTCGGAGAGTGCAGGGAAGGACAGGAATAGGCATACCTCTCGTTCTACACGAGAGCGCGATAACCATGATGTACCGCCGCAGAGGTCTCACACCACGCGTGAGCGACGAGACGAGCGTGACGACGAGAAGGAACGGCTCAAGAGACGGTTTAGTACCCGGCAACCGGAAGACCCCCCGCGACATCAGTCGTCACGAGAGCCCCCGAATTGTGGAAAACCCGGTGGCTCGCGTGGCTCTTCTGACGCTGACAAGGACCAAGGCAAGGACATGATGGTGAAAATCAAAGTCATATTTTATGAGGAGACGGGCCGGGAAACCCTGTGGAAGAACACCAATCCATGCTCGATGTCGGTCGAGGAAGAGGATATGGCTACATTCTATCCGCCTCATGTCAAAAGCAAAGACGGGGCGCAGTTCCCCGGCTACCCTAATTTGCTTCACTACGACGAGGAGAACAAGCGCTGGGTGCTCCACGTACTCAAGCCTCGTCGGAAACGGCCCAGAGCATAGATAACAATGCACGTGGCACATTGGTATGTCACCTTTTGATATTTTCTTTGCCAAAGGATTTCACAGAGAAAGTAGAGTACCTACCAGCCCAGCACATCGGGCTTTTTTGCGCATGAGCGCACCAAGAAAATAGAAATACCGAGACTCTAATGCCCGTTTCTAAAAAGACCTGCCAGCCGTAGCAATTTTCCCACCAAGATTTGCCCCCAACTGCCCTCGCCACCTGGTCTCCTTATCTCGCGTGCCCCGCGTGCCCCGTGCTGAACAGAGTGGTGCTGCTCGCGCCATCGCTGCCCGCATCCTCGGCGGGATCCGGAATATTCCTAGTCCACGTATGGATCCTATCCCTCGTTTCTGCCGTATAGCCCTGCGGCCCCATCCCCAGAGAATTCGCGAGCTGCTGCTCATTCGACCGGTGCACACCCCAACCCCACTGGTTCGGTTGGGTTCCGTATCCGAGGTGGTGCGGTCCATGGGGTGTCGTCCACTGGACTGGCGGGTTTCCCTGTTGATGCTGCCCGTGAGCCATGCCCATTTGACTCAGGTGGAGTGGGGGTCGCTGCTGGCCCCAGACCAAGCCCCACGGATTCGGGTGGTTTGGGTAGTGCTGTGGTCCGTAGGCTGTGTTAAACTGATTCGCACCGTTAGGTCGGGGAGACCTATGAACCGTATCGAACCGGGCGGGGAGGTTCGTGTAGTCTGGCCCAAACACTGGGCTTGCGGGACCCGTCGGAGCAGGGTAGGCTTGGAACATGCCCAGGTCTGCATCATTAGGCTGGAGAGACCTGTGAACCGTATCGAACCGGGAGGGTAGGTTCGTGTAATCCGGCCCAAACACCGGTCCAGCGGGGCCCGTCGGAGCGCTATTGTCCCGAAACATGTCCCAGTCGTCCCAGCCGGTCGGCAGCGGTTCAATGGGCGCGTGCGGCGTGGCGTCGTTCTGCGTAACGGTGTCGTGTGAAGTGCCCGTGTATCCAGACTCAGAAACCAGATGGCCTCGGCTAGGATGCTCTTCGTCATCTTGTGCGCGTTGACGAGGCGGGGCAGCGCTGGAAGGTGCCTCGGAGAAGTTGATCTGGTCATCTGCAGGCTCCTCGCGGAATGCTACCAACTGCCCGGATTCCTGCCGGGTAGAGTTTGAACGGGGCGGACGTGAGCCGGGCGGACGTGAACTCGGCACTCGTGAGCTGGGTGGGTGTGAACGGGGTGGTTGTCGAAGGTGAGGCTCCGGATCGAGCTCAGGCGCCGGCTCCGGCTCCGGCTCCGGCTCCGGCTGCGGCTGGCGAGAGGACATGGATTCTCGGCTGTGGCGCCGACTGGCTCCATGACGGCGTCGCGGGAGCGGTTCCTCGGTGACGGTTACAAAGATGCTATCGGTACGGCCTCGACGATCTAGGGTCTCGTCAATTTGTATAACCTGTCGCGTGCCCCGCGAACGATGGCTGCTCGCTTCGTTAGAATCGCGGTGGTGGTGTCGGCGACGATGATGCCTCCCATCTCGACTGGACTCGGCTAGACTCCCGTTAGCTCGGTGTCAATCTATGGCTATCCTTGTTGCGTGCCAGGTACTCACTAGTCTCTTCCTTAGTGCTCCGTCTAGAAGACCTCGACTTATGGTCGTCCGCCATGTTTATTATTGTTCCTGGCGTGGAGAGTGTTGGTGTTGTCTTGTCGTTTACTGAGATTCTTGAAGGCTACTTGGTAAAGAAAGTTAGGAATTAGAAATACGAAATTCTTTCTCGCAGCCTTGATATAGTTTCTCGTACTGACAACCATCCAGTCCTTTGCTTTAGAGACACTCGTGACTGTATGATGTGGCTCACGATTAGTGAATCACAACGCTGTGTACTATCCGTAGCAATTCAAATAGACGGATTGGAACTAGCTACTGCCCAGCCGCCATGGCAAGTGACGCATGCTGGTTCAAGATTGAATGAATTGCAAGCAATTCACAGCTAGGTGGTTATTAATTTCCTATTTCGATCTCTCGGTGTAGCTTAATCCATCGTCCACCGGTGAATAGGATTTGTCAAGCTCCCCTGGGTAACTCCATAGCCACTATACGAGATGGTGAGAACATGATAGTGCTGTCAAGTGGAGGATGAATCTAGTAGGGGCACTTACAAGTCCTCTAGTATCCCCTGATCTCTTGTGTAGCTTCATGTCTAGAGGTACTTTACCCTTCTTGATTTCACTGAAAATGGCAGGCATGACTAAGGCTGTTAATTTTCGATCTTGAAAGTGTCCCTCTGTCTATCAGGTAGGATATTCATTGTCTTACACAAATTACCATAGAATATACAGAATTGAACCAGTATTACTGAATTACTACTGCAACAGATAATTCCTCCTTTTCGAGCAAGGTCTAACTAAATAAGAGCTATGCTGCCTTCTCTCCGTGCACACGCAGTTTTGACGCCACGGAGAGATTGTGTGATATTCGCCCAGTTAACTATGAAAGTCGTCGTTTTAAATAGATGTTCATGTGATTTGGATCCACCAAGACCTCCGTAAGTGTAAGGGCTATTGCGAAGATCACCTCATGGTCTTCATCGGCAGGCTGGTGGTTCAATTAAGCCCGTTGCATCTGGACTCAAGTCCAAGGCCGGCAACGCTTTCCCCGCGTAGAAAAGGTGCGCATAAATGTAAGTTGTAATCGCAACCGAGTAATATCGCCTTTAGTCGCCTATAGGCTGGTGTGTCCTGTGGGGGAAAATAGTATTCATCCCTTAGAATGATGAGTAGGCTGGAGAATATGATCCAAGTAATCGTGAGCGTTGCTGCACCTCGATCACTGGCACTTTTTGACGCGACGACTCGGGCCAGCTTAGCTGCAAGGGATTTAGTAAGCAAAAGGCTGCTGGCGAGTTGTGCCTTCAGGCGCATGAAAATGACGTCTACGAGGTCATTAAGCCCTCTGGATCTTGATTAGACGTTACTCTTTGTCATGGTAGATACGTTCCCGAGCAATTCATTGCCCTCGGGGGCTCGCCACTCACTGTTCCCCAAACTGGCATATGGACGGGTCGGCTCCGGCATCGACGAGCATCGTGATCACGTCTTCGTGAAAATGGAATGCAGCCACCTGAGATTAAACGTAAGCAAACCCCTCGAAGCAATCTAACGAGCAAGAATCTACCTACCGCAAGAAGTGATCTACCATGTTCGTCAAAATCAAATGGACTAGCTGCTTTGTTTGTGAACAGATTTCTCAGCCTATCTGCGTCATTGTTGCTTGCGCAACGGAAAGCTTCCGAGGAGGAAGACACAACATTTAGCACACTGAGCTGGCGGGCGATCGAGGGTTGATATGACGAGGATATCCCTTCGAAGTGGGTTAAATAACCAGATATTCCAGACGAACCACCTAAGATCCCATTCGAAAAGCTCAGAAAACGATATTGTTGAGTTCGTCGTCCTTCGGAATCTCGACCTTCGAGATACTCGACTGCTAGGAACCCGGGAGGATCCTGAGAAATCATTGAAGGGGAACCTTTTATAACCCAGACCTTGCGGTGATTCGGATCAAGAAGCTGAGTTGATCCGGGAGGACTCCCGGGTTGTGAAATAGGCTGCCGAGTGGCACATGAATAATGCGCGTATCGTAGCAGCTTGTCCACCTCCGAGGCGAACCATTCGGCATCATTGATAGTCATCGTATTCCCGTTTTCCGGTGTGGCAGTCTCCAACGCCTGCGCAAGGTGAGCATTCATCAGGCGTAGGGGGTCGATTGCCTGCTCTAGATTATGCCCTGTCACATTCACATTATAACCGCCTAGTTCCGTGAACGAAAGCCAAGACAGGCATTCTGACAGTCGGGAGATCTGGGTCGACTGATGGTGGATCATATCCGTCACGTGTTTCTGATGCTTTACAATATCTTTGCTGGCATTCTCGACGCGGGCTCCGATTGCTTGTGTCATCAGTCGCGTGTTTTCCGCCGTGGCTTCTTCAGCAACTTGAAGCTTCTGGATTGCAGCATAACTCCGCGCGGCTTCCACTACCTGTTTCTGAGCAGCTTGTTGAATGAGATTTACTTCTCTCTTGATGAGGTTTATGTCCTTGGAAGCTTCGACAACGGTGTCTTGGGTCACAGCTTGGCACTCCCGCTGTATGATCTGATCCTTCCTAGAATATATATCTGCCCTTAGCGACTATCCGTGCCCTTTTCGAAGAAGCAAGAACACATACCCTGTTCTGGTCTGGACTAGGAGGATGAACGACTGTGCGTAGCTCTGGAGTCGACTCATGGATTGCTGAACTCGGGCTTCCCTCAACGCAAACTGGAAACCCGCGAGCAGTCTGCGAACCGCATGGTTTGACGCAATGGCCTTTTGGGTAATGGCCTTCAGCGCGTTTACTTCCTTGAGGCAACCGTCGAGTAGGGGTAGCAATTCTTGAGGTACTGCTTGGCCGTCCTTCTGGGCGAACTGTGAATGATCGTACGCGGCAGCCCAGTCTCGCACATTCGATATTGCGACCGCGAGACCGTTCAGCACACCGAGGAGCTGCTCTGCCGTCCCTTGCGCTGATTTGACTTGCCCTAGGATGTGGTGCAAATCGCTTACCGCCCGGAATACGATGTCGCACGATCCAACGACTCCGAGTATATTCGCGGCCAAAGATAGCGAGTCCATGGTCTCGTGAAGGATCGGCTCAAATTGCGCAGTAGACTGAGACTGCAAAAAGCTGTATCCCTACCGTACCTGAGGTATGTGAGCCGAAGGGTTCCCGACCGTACTTGTCAGAAGTGAAGGTTGCTAGCCTAGATTAAATGGCTCAAAAGATAATCAGATTTTAATACTGTTATGAAGCATAAATGAATAACAGTCACCGTGACGAGAGGCTCTAGCTGGTTGAAGAAGGAAATCTAACGGAAATCTGCACATTGTCCAGCCTGATCACAAGATCTGGGGTAAGGTGCCTTGGCTATTGGGGCGGCAGGTCAGCCCAACCGCAGGCTTCAAACCCTCAGCTCGACCAATCGTTGTGAAACGCATCATTGATGGATTTAAGATGACATGGTGAAATTTGTTTTTATCGTACAGGTTTGGAAAATAACTGCCACTGCATGAGCACCATAGATGCGAGAACTTCACGAGTGGTTGTACATCTCAGCCAGCAGAATGCAGGAGAATGACGCTCAAAATACTGAGCGACTGCAGAATCTCTGCCTGGTGATGGACCATCGCCTAGAGACTAGAGTCCCAAGAACATCGCAATCCACCCTTAGTTGGGATTCTGGAGCGAGATCGAGAAGTCTGGTTGCATTCGAAGCAGCTAGATACGCTAAATAACTTTCGCTACATCATGCTTTAATCCTGCCTGGCATGCCGAAGAGAGAACAGACGTCGTAGAATCGGAGAGCTGAATCCCGAGCTTCTGTCTTTCCGAACCCCGAGCCTCCGATCGCTCGAGAAAACTCTTGACTGGGATTGTGTGAGCGAAACCCATCGTGAGTTGGTGAGTTTGTCGATTGCAGAAACGCGAAAAGGTCGTACACGACGTCGTTTCTCCTCACTCCATAGGATGAAGAGCGTGGCGTGCGGAAGAGATCCAATGTCTGTGTCTCTTTCAGACCACGAGACGGACATCGCAATTCTGCCAGTAGAGAATCAAAGCAGATCACGTGGCAAATGCAACCCTTCCACTACCCTAACCCTGAGGCTGCCTTGGTTTACCAATTACTAATACGACCCTGGCTACGTCTCAAAGTCTTTAATACTATATCTCATCCTGTATGATGATATCCTGTTTTATTTTCGACGCAGAAAGTACTAACTATGGAGCATGGACAGCCAGGCGACGGTCCTACTAGACCTGCCCGACGAGGACGTCCTCGAAAAGAGCGAGCCGATTCAGCAGTCAACGTAAGCACCGACAAACTGACACGGTGCCCTGTTGATGCTGACTTGGAGTTTCTAGGTTCGGAGGGCCCAGGGACGGCGGGCTCAAGAAGCCCTTCGGCAGCGGAGGGAGCAGCATCTCAAAGCGCTTGAAGACAGGATTTCAGGCCTCGCGGGCGTGATCGAAGAGATGAGCACTTCTATCCTGGCCTTCGTTGATCACACGCTGCTCACCTCCCCCGGCATCGACCATGTGCTGCTTAAAAATACAATGGAACGAATCTCCGCACTAACTCATAGAGCTGATATATTGGTAGAGGGAAGAGATGCCACTTCCATCGCGCGTGCACAAGGACATGGCGCCGTCCATTTTGCACCGCAGCTACCTGAGACGGTTCGTGATCCCATCTCGATGTTATCAAGCAGGATTAGCACCACGGGTGCTTTGCTATCCTCAATTCAATGGAGATCCGTTACACCAATGGTGCAGCCGGCATTAGAGCATCCGCCGCCCTTGGATCTACATCCGTCGGCAGCCATCGAGCCATTACCTAATATACGCTACAACAATCTATGGGGCATGCCTGAGAATACCTCGACAGACGGGAAAAGCGCTATTCCTTATATCCTGGCTGGCCGGGACAGCTTTTCTTCATTCCTCTACTTTGAGACCATAGCCATGGTGAGCCGCGCGCTTCACGGCGAGACCTCGGACGAAGTCTTGAATAGCGTTCTTCGCTACAAAAGACTGTATGCGACTTTCGCTCAGGTTTTGGATGTCGTTAATGAGGTTATGAATATGATGCTTCACGGGACGAGCCAGAATCCCAGAGCGAATACTAGAGCTCTAGCAACGTCTCTGTCAGCTTTGCCCGATCGGAGCTATGTGAAAATTTCAATAGCAAATGAGATCGCATCCGCGAGCACTCCTGAGGCAGACTACCTTTCCACATGGGAGGTTGAGCGATATCTGCAAGATCACTGGGGGCTGCTTATCAACTCTCAATCTATCCGAATCCCGGCGCGGTCATTGCTCGAAACGCGACCACATACAGCTACATTCCCCGTGTCGCCCACCCAATTCTATCCGTTCGCGCTCAATAATTTTCTAGACTTTTCACCCCAATCTCAAAGTGTATTCCAGGCAGGCCTATTGGTGGAGAAGCTGAAGGTGGGCGCCGTATCTCTCGGCGAGGGTCCAAGATGGCATACTGGTTCTATTGACGACGCTGTGAAATCGTTCTTGAGGGAGATGCGCATCTCTATGGAAATATCCACGTAGTAATAGCTTGTATTTTACTTGTGCTTGATACCAACTTATTCAGGGCAAACAACTACCCTGAATCGTTCGTTGCAGATAACGACCCGTAGGGTGCAATGCATACGCGATCAGGATTGCTGTTACATGGGTACGCTTCCTTTCTACTGGCACGTCGCACCTTCCACCCCCAAATTCAACAAAGTCGATCATCTTCACTATTTTGGTCTCATTTTTATTTGAATTATAGCAAACTACCTTAGATAAAAAGAACACCGTGCATAAGTTATATTCGTTTGTGGTAGTGGCATGAGCAATTGACCGACACAGCCCCAGATGTCCCTAAAGTACGGGACCGCTTCTCTCCCAGGCAATCACAGAGTCTGCTGCTTCGAGTATTGCCTGCTGCCACGGAATCCAGGTCTTAATTCCCAGTACTTCTTCCGCCAGGCTCGTATCCAACACTGCCAGGGTCTGCGGAGGAGGAGGAAGGTCTGCACGAGGTAGTCGTGCAGAGAGCTCCGGGCGCTCCGTACGAAGGAGCTGGGCCGCCTCTGGCCATGTGAAACGCCCGTTCGCGACGAGAAGCCGCTTTCTCCTTCCGTCTGCTAGGGGACCTTTGCTGAGCGCAAGAACATGAGCTCGCGCGCAGTCGGTGATGCTGACAGATTCCGAGATGGGACTAGACGGCCAAGCGTCGGATCCGCCAGTTAGCAGATCGCGGATGAGGGCCAGAGCCACAAGCCCCGACTGGTGGCTGGGGCGGGGGAACGTCCCGAGGGTTCTTCCGTAGATGCCAGGAGGGACGACTGTGCCAAAAATGCGTTAGAACAAGGATCATCTGGGAGGCCGGAACGGCGACTGACTGGTCGTGAAATCAACGTCCTTGTGTTTTTCTGCAAGATCCCATACCGCCCGCTCGCTCAGTGTTTTTGCCGCTGCATAGGCCGCTATGCCGGAAAGGTTTTCCGCGTTGAGCTGATCGAGGGAGGTGAGCTCGTTCCAGCCTTCATCAAGACGGTTAACACAGCATCTTCTCGCGGCAGGATGTAGCCACTTACTGTTTTCATTCAAGGTAACAGGTTTCATCGCCTCTTGGAAACCCGCTAGCATATTTTAGTGCCGAACAGCGTTCTTCTTGAGGAATACAAACGAACTGACAGTTCACAAGCGTGATCAAAGAGCTTGTAACCACAATCTTCTTCACTTTGGCCTTGATTGCCTGCTGGACGACATTAATGGTACCGTCATGCCCCCCCTACAGCGACAGTCAGATTCCCATTCGTGACAAAACAGCAAGGCAACCTACTGCCAAAAGTTGAGCCGCTGTCGAACCATCTGCGTAATTTGGCGCGGCACAGTGGATCAGAGCGAGCGCCCCTGCATCATAGATAACGATTAGAACAGCTCTCATACAGGGGAGGGAATCTCCCTCGTCGAGATGGGGCGATACCCTTAAGAGGTTCGCTAAAATCCCCACTGAGATCTGCGATTTCATAAACCTCGAGCGCGCTCCCAGCGTGGGGGTAGGTATCGTGAAGCTTCGAAGCTTTTGCGGGGCGGGCAGGGCTGAGTATAGCGAGTTAGAAGGAACACGAGGATGCTTTCTGCGGAAAGGAGTTTACCAGCGGACCAGATATCCTTCCGACAAGAGGTGAAGCACCACATGGGAGCCCAGCATACCGGTTGAACCGGTGACCTGAACTTGATTTAGACTACTGTATACAAGGG
>FTLB01001783.1_pt2 | contig 15099 bp, 10 predicted proteins | sample 1658291 | NCBI WGS metagenome assembly FTLB01 (sample SAMEA3914812, study PRJEB12502) | metagenome | biome: forest; material: soil | place: Canada | collected 2011-07-07 | depth 0.1 m
CGAGAAAGGAAGGACAACCAATATTATTCCATCATGGATTCATGGAGTCAACAGTCCCCCCTGCAGCTATATGTTGTTGAGAGAATAGCTTGGGGGGGCAGGCATGACATCTGCGCCGAGTGGAGGGAGGTTCGCGCCAAATGCTGTCAAAGGCGAGTCTGGGTTTGAGTCGGTTAGGGCTTAGCGGCATCGAGATACTTCCAGAAGCAGGATATACTAAGGTAGTTGGTACTGTTACGGGTTCACTAGACAGTGGCCAGTTGGAAGGGCAGTACGAAGTATTTATACAAGGAATTAATACTATTCTACTGGGATATTCAAAAGGAATTATACCAAAATGATCCAAAAACATTACTATACCAAAGATCCAGAAACCAACTATAACCGAGATTCAGCAAATGGATATATCAAGACACCCAACAGATCCCCCACCTGCTGTTCTGGAGTCAGAGGTGGGAGTTTGCGTCAGCTAGGTCGTGCTCTTGAACCGCACGGTTTACAATCGAAGCCAGTTCCTCTGTAAAGCTGGCCGCGCGATTAGCCATCCAGGGCTCCCCAAATCAGAACCATGCGGGCGACTTACATCTTGCGGAACTGCTTGTTATTGGAGTGTATAATGGATAGCAGGGCGTGGTACTTCATGGCATAAACCGCATTTCTACTATCAAAGTCTTGTGTCGGTTCTGAAATAGGAATACGTTTAAGGTATTCCTGAATGCATGGTAGCCCTAGTCTGTAGCGCGGGTTACGGCAGATTCCAAGATCGGCTTGACTGACGCATATCAGCAATGTTCGGGATGTGCAATGCGCTTGGTTGGAAGGGGAGGGGGCAAAAAGGCAACCTTCATTGTGGCCCCAGTAGGCACAGGCATCAAATATGCACAGTTGGTCCTTGGAAGCCATGGGCTTGATATTTCCGGGCCATAGATCTGAGTGAATTAAGCACGGCTGGACAGCCCTCCCGTCGGTTTCGAGAGGCCGAAGGTATCGGGGAATAACCGTCTGTACGAACAGGGCTTTGAGCATGCCAAGCTCCTCATTGGGGCCATGAACTCTCTCATCCTGGTCAAACAGATTAGTGATCTGCTGTGTCCATAGGGCTTCCCAAGACGCATTCCACGTATTGTTCACAGGCACATTGGCGAGGTGGGTTGCGACGTGGAAGCCAAACCTGCCGGTTGGGGACTTTCCCATGCTGCCGAGATGCAGAGCCGAGATCGTTCTGGCCCAGTCATGAGCTGGTGGTAGGTCATCGTGCATCTCCACAAAGTCGCAAAGGTAGAAATGAGTGTCAGAATCGCTCTGGTGTGTCCCCCAGGCCACGGGCTTGGGGACACTGTCCGGAATGATGTTATGGAGCGCCGTTTCCGCCTCGTAAGCGCCTTTCATCATGTTGGCACCCACTTCCCCCGATGCACTCTGAGTAGGATGGAGTCAGTCAGTATTACGGTCTCTTGCAGATATCGACATGTTTTGCGTCGCAAAAGGGGCGGCACCTTTTGGAAAAAACATGAAGCTCGCCATTTTGTAGTCGAACATGAATCTTGACAGTGTCTACCCAAAGACTAGTCCCTGATTGTGTGACGGAGAGGACTTGAGAACCCTCAGGGAGCGCTAACAGTGTATTAGGAATATGAGCTACAAAAGCAATCATGTCAACCACACTGGAGTATTATGGACGCCTACCTGCAACCAGGGCTCCGTCTAGCCCGACTTTCTCGCCAGGAGAATCTGCATGCTTTGGATTTCTCTCCATTGCTAGTTCGAGCGTCCATCCGGCCCCCAAGTCTGATCGGGTGCTGTCCAGGGCTCTGGTTGGTCGGCTACGCGCGCACACCCTTGCGAGCGCTACTGAGAGGCACAAGCCGGAAGAGAGCGCAAGGACACCGCGTCCAATATCGAGAAAGCCCCAATGGAAGTTTCGCGAATACGAAAATCGTAGCGCCGTACCAGGACTCGTCCCTTCTCTGCCTACAGATCAAGGGAAGGAAGACATGAAGGAAAAACCGCTGGTGCTGAATCCGGTTATACCTGTTGAATGAGTCTCCGCTCGGAGCCAATCAGTCGGCGCCTAACACAGTACAGCAGCATACAACAGCAACGACAAAGAACCTAAAACAATGTTGGCCCTGCGTTGAAACATTGAGGGTAAGGACAGGGGTTACCTACTAGCTGTTCCTCAAAACGATGGTTCCTTGGCATTTCTGATCAATTTCTTCGCAGCCCTGTAGCCAACCTCATCTCGAAGTTGCAGCAGTTTCTTTTGAGCAGAATATCGTCTGAAGCAACAGTAAAACTGCTGGTCAACGCACATGTTGCTTGAAACAAAATCACTGGCCCCGCCAAAGCTGTAGAAGATGGATCTGCGGGATGACCGTCACTCTCGTCCCGGCAATCACCAGCCTCAGGCGGACACTGGCAGTCGGTCCCGGTCAATCACACTCAACTTGATCAAAAACAAGATCCGCCGTTTGCAATCATCATCTTCTAAATTGGTGTCTTCTTCCGTTGAGGAGACCGGTAAAGTTGATCGACTAGGACCGCTAGGCTTGAACCTTCTCCACGAGCCATCGGACCCTCGCATTGATTTCATCTTTGTTAGTGTTGTTCTGCAGCTGTTTGAAAGAAGAGGAATGACAGTGCTGTAGACTAAACCATAATTTAGATCCACGGCCTAGGTGGCGGCTCAAGGAAAACATGGAGCTACTCGGCCGATCAGGGGCCGTTCTGGCCGAAAGACTGGCTGCCAAACGAGCCCGGCTTCAAGCATGTCCGACTTCATAGTTATGGATACAGCTCCGACTGGCAGTCCAGCAAGGAAAGCCGGCTCACGGTCCACGACTTTGGACAGGCTCTGCTGGCTGATATTCACAATTCTCCAAATCTCCGGAAGAACGGCACAGTAGCGTCTCCCCTCCCTCTATGCAGATGGCCCATGAATGCGGGAGAAGTGCTGACATTTACCTCCTGCGTGTAGACGCCAATTGTACTTGTCGCTCATAGTATGGGTGGACTTGTCGCCAAGAAGGTTTGAATAATGGAACACGCTGGTCGACGTAACTGTTGCTAACACAGCAGACTTGTTAAAGGCTTATCTGATTGCTACGCGAGACCCTACCTATCGATCCACCGGGGACAGGATACATAGTATTTATTTCTTGGGTACACCGCATCGGGGCGCAGACTCTGCGCGGCTAGCAAAGCTCCTGCTTACATTCACCTGGTACGGTCCCAAGGCGTTCCTGGGCGAGCTGATACCTGGTTCCGGCACATTGGATGTGAGTGCCGCCCTGCCCTGGTCCGTTGCCACTTTCTCACAGACGATCAGGTCATCAATGATGAGTTCCGACACGTTTGCGGTCGCCTCAATTTATGGTCCTTCTATGAAGGGGAACAGACACGAATAGGTACCGCCTCATCGTTTGTGGTTGACAAGGAATCAGCCGTCTTAGGTATGGGAACTCTGATCCTCCCACTGCAATCCTCCTCGGAATGCTCTCCACAAGGTGCACGAGATAGCTGTGGGAATATAGCTTATTTTGTGGTTACAACAGGACTGCCGGGTGAATGTACTCGATATCTACAAGCCGACCATCGACACATATGCAAATTTCAGAACCCTGAAGACCCAAACTATATTATAGTACAACGGGCCTTCTTATCGACGATTCAAGAAATCGAGTCCAGCAGTGAGTTGCAGTTACTGGCTACTGAACGCAAATTTGGGTGGGGGGCTCACTAACACGTCGCTAAGCCATGCTCCAACCCCGAGGGGAATACCGAGCTCAGATGAAGCAGATTACCGCTTTCCTTGGAATAGAAGAGCGGCCGGAGGCCGAACTGCTCGCGCTAAACGACAAGCAGCACTCTGGATCCTGTGTATGGCTTACAGATGATTCCATATTTCAAGATTGGGTAGACGGCCCGGTTGACAGGGTAGACTTGGACACCCGCTCGATACCGTTTTCCCACACGCCATCTCGGATCCTGTGGCTCAAGGGCAGACCGGGGACTGGGAAATCAGTTGCAGCTGGCCATGCTATCCGGTATCTTCAGGCCGGCAATCTCGACTGCCATTTCTACTTCTTCAAGCACGACGAGAAGGAAAAATCGACTGCCGCCAGACTGCTCAGGTCGCTGGCTTTCCAGATGGCCGAGTCATGCCTTGACGTTCGCCACGCTATAGTCGCCATGATCGACGACGACGAGAAACTCAATAAAGAAGATCACCACATGATATGGAACAGACTTTTTCTCGGCCGAATTTTCAAGACCGAGTCGCTGCCTCGGCAGTTCTGGGTCGTTGACGCGTTGGACGAGTGCTCCAGTAAATGGTTGGCAACCCTTGTCACAATGTTCTCGCAGCTTGATCTTTGCCTTCCAATCCGGATTATGATCACGAGTAGACCTGGTAGTCAACTTGAACGCCTTTGGGCCCAGGCAAAGACACCCCTCTTCGAGATCACGTCCGGACAAGATGGCTCGATGCGGGATATCGAGCTGTATTTGAGGGACAAGTGTCTCCATATGGGAACCTCCCCGGCGTATCAGGATCTCGTCTCAGAGATTCTGTCGAAGTCCAACGGAATATTTCTTTGGGCATCACTCACGATCTCACGTATACAGGAAACTTATAGCCTCGAGGACATGCAGGTGATTTTACGCGAAACACCACTGGAGATGAACGACTACTATAGGCGAATTACCTGGTCCATCTCAGATTCCTCCAGTGCCGACCTTGCAAAGTGCATTTTGAAATGGGTCACCTGCTCACCCAAGATATTGAGCGTGCAGGAACTGGAAGAGGCCACTCGCTTGGACATAGGCCGAACTCTCACAGTCTCCCCTAGGCAGCTGGAAGCCATGTGTGGCCATCTTATCTCCATTGACAACCGCCAGAGGGTCCAGCTCACCCATCAGACCATTTCGACGTTCTTGACCGACCAGGACTCTGTGTTACGGATAGACAAGCTAATGTCACATGCACGCGTTGCGGAGGTCTGTCTTCAACTCTTTTGCGGGGAGGACTTCTCGCCGCCTCTACGAGCTTCTGTTCGACACTTAGACGGCATGCCCAAAGAGACTCGGTCCCCTTTGTCGGATTACGCAGTCGTCAATTTCTCCTATCATATGGTGCATTCTTCGCCAACGGTTGATGGGCCTCTGGTGCTGCTGGCCAATTTCCTTCAGACCAACATCCTGACTTGGGTGGAGCGGGTTGCCAGGCGCAAAGACTTGACTGTCTTGCATCAAACCACACGGAGGCTCAAAGGATACCTCACACGCAGGGCCAAGTGCACATCATCCCTCGAATCCGAGGTGCGAACGGCCGAAGCTTGGACCCTCGACATTTCGCATCTGCTGGCGGCGTTTGGCTCAAATCTTCTTGTTTCCCCTTCATCAATCCACTTCCTCGTCCCTCAGCTGTGCCCTCGGAACTCCATCATCCATAGACAATTCGCCAAAAGAAAGCGCGTCAAACTGATAGGATATACAGATCAGGACTGGGATGACAGGATTGCCTGCCACATCTTCCCAGAGGACGCGTGTTCAATCGCCTCTTGCAGTCGTCTGATTGGTGTTGGCCTTGGGAATGGCGAGATCAGGCTCCTCCAGAGCAGCACCTTTGCGCCTGTTAGCACTCTAGTGCACGGGGGAAAAGTTCGTCTACTTGCTTTCAACCAAAATGGCGCGTTTCTAGCGTCCTGCAGCACGCGAGAGGTTCGGCTATGGGATGTTGGTCGATCGAGCAGCACCGCTGGGGAGGTCTTGTGGTCAGCAGTGCTCGATTTCGTCCCGACTGACGTGGCATTTCATCCAAATGGCGATATTCTGATGCTAACTAATGCTAAAAACAGCAGCATAGTCACAATTAAGCTGTCGGATGGGAAAAGAGGCCAGGATAAACTTCTGTGGGAGCTCTCCGACTCTGACTCGGACGAAAACGAACAAGCCATGTGTGGCAGCCCGGCTGAGCTGATTCGGCTAGAGCCACACCATAAACTGGCCGCAGTATCATATCGAAATGCACAGGTTGCAATATGGGACCTAGATCTGGACGAAAAAGTTGGTGTATTTGCCAAAGAAGGGTTTGAAGACGTATATTGCCTCCCGCCGGCTCTCGACATGCTTTTCAACCCTGTTCTCGAACTGAAGCTTCTCGCCATATCATACAAAGATGGCGATGTTGTAACATGCGATCCATGGAGCCTAGAGCAAGTCTGCAGGTACGATCTGCAACGGGCCAATATCGACAAGCTCGCAGCTACCTCTGATGGCCGTGTCCTGGCTGGCGGAGACGACCTGGGAACTATTCACCTCTTCCTCTTTAAAACCCTCCACCCGATCTACCGTATCAAGCGGCCAGAAGAACAGTGGCATATCCGTGATATCATCTTCACATACGATAATCTCCGCTTTTTGGACATTCGGGAACAGTGCTGCAATGTGTGGGAGCCGATCGGCCTGTTATTGAACGAGAGAGGGGACGATAGTTCCTCAGAGCCATACAGCGAGGAGCTAGTTTCCAGAATGCCAAGCTCTGCTTCGGCTCATTTGTTCCAATGGGGTGAGGCCATCACGGCAATGGTTTCAACTTTGGATGGTAAAATACTGTTTGTCGGCCGAAAAGACGGAAGCATTGACGCTTGCAATGTGAGCACTGGCGCTGTTATCGAAAAGCTCCAGTTCCACGGCCCGTTTACGGAAATACTTCATCTCGACTGGAGCGACGAAGAAAGCATCTTGCTCAGTTCCGATACGACAAATCGGTGTCTCATCACCCGCATTGCTTTCACTGGAACTTCTTCACTCCAGCACACGGCGACGGGGGAGCATCGCAGCTCGAGTTGTCCCAGCCAAACATTCCTGAGCCCGGACGGCAAACGCTTCCTCGTGGTCACGCACTCTGCGGTCGTCATACTTGGTAGCAACGGTGAGGTTATGTCGGGGTTCCAGTCGGCGTCCGACGCCCGCTGGGTGAATCATCCGAGCGACCCAAACCGACTTCTCCGCTTCCATAACCAAGTGTTATCTCTTCACAATTGGTCCACTGGAGAAGAAATCTCGTCAATGCCTATAGATTACGGTCCCAACATCAACAGAACCAATCTCGAAAGCCCGACTGTATGGGTGTCTCGCAAGGGCTCCAGCTATCTTGCTTGCCAGATGGCGTCCACAGAACCGGAGAGCGGCGCATTTCTCACTGTACTTGATCTTTCCCTTATCTGCGGGAGCGTTCGGACTGTCATGCTACTCTCTCCGCTTACTCCAATTCCCAACGTGAAGCGGGTACTTGGTATTCTGAGGTCTTCCTTGTTTTTCCTCGACACGGGCGGCTGGATCTGCTCCATCGGCCTCAAATCCATAAACAGCGCTTCATCGTACACGCGGCACTTCTTTATCCCCACGACATGGCAGACGGGAGTCGATCCGATAATCAGCATCGTGTCAAAGAGCACGGTTGCCTTTGGCCGTGGTGAACAGCTTATCTTATTTCAAGGATTTCTAGAATTTGAAGACAAGGTTGTTTTCAACGAGGAGAACAATTTAGCCGAGCAGACTATAAAGCTAGGATTGTCTAAATCGCATAGCTGGGGTGTTGACATGCTGTAACGCCTGGGATATGGCTGTCGGGAAGGGCTGCTACTGTATTCTTAATCACCTCGATAATAGTTTGATGGGAGATACCCAGACTGCTTCTGCGGAGCTTCGGAGATTAGTATTGCAGTGCTGGATATGTCAAGGGCATAGTAGCGCGAGACTCATATAATGTTTCAAAATGGGAAGGTATAAGATTTTAATACTAGATTCTGTAGCACTCTAGGGGCCGTAATGAATATAGGAAACCCAGTGCCAAGCGGCTAGTACCCCATTTAACAAGATATGATTTATCTATACGATATCGATTATTAGGTTACTCATAGATTACCCGATTATCTAGAGCCAGGGTGACGGTAGAGCGGCGAAGCTCCGACTGTGAAAAGCGATGTGACGGCAGTCCTTCCTTCGAGCCACTCTCAAGATTAGAGGATGTCACTTCCTTCCACCCCTCACACGCCGTTGCCTTCGGCAGCTTCGTCCTTTGATCGAACAGCTCCAGCCGCACCGTTGAAACCGGTCCTATCCTCGACGCCATCTACGGCCCGGGTGACTTCCACGCCCGAATCAGCGCCTGACGCTGCATCGCTAGGAGGACCACTCGGTGTCGGTAGCTTCGGGGCAAACTTGGATTTCGCTCGGATCAAGTGGCCCCATTTGTAGAAAGCGATGGGGATGGGAACGAGCACGGCAGCGAGTAACCCAAGAAGGGTCGATGCCCACTCGATGCCGAGGTTGTTAAACATGGGCGTGGCGAAGAGCGGAAACCCAGCTCCCGCTAGTGATCTCAGGAATGTGTTTGCGGCGATGGTAGAGGCAGCGCTGGCAGACGAGACCGAGGTTAGCTTCACTTTTCCTATGTTAAGTAGTTCCCCAGGCTTATCAGCAGTAGAGACTTACAACATGAGATAGGCATCGATGAGGTAGTTCAGAGACTGAAGAATGATAGACATGATACCAAATCCAGTGAAAAGCCCAGACAGAACGGGAGCGATCCAGAGAATGTCCTTCTTGTAGCCGGTCCAACCAAACCAGAAGAGGCCGATGGAAAACGCGATGCCACCGGCAATCATATTAGGAAGACGCCACTCAGGAATTGGAATACCGTTATTCGCTGCCAGTTTCCGCTGGTACGACGGCTGCTGGATGATCACGACAAACCCTCCGAACAGTTGGCCGAAAACGAGGCCGAAGAAAGCTAAACCCGCGGTGCCCGGAGCAAAGCCGTGCACTCCCTCGAAGACAAGCGGATAGGCCGTCAAGAAGAGGTAGAGTAGTCCGTAAATAAAGGCTGTATAAATCGAGAGCAGCCCAACCAAGGGCTCAAACACCAGGAGACGCATCGGACGGGTGAAGTTCTTGGTGATGAGCTCTCGAAAGTCCACTTCAATCTCTTCTTGCTTGGCATGGATACCCCAGTTTAAAGTTCTTCGGCGAAGCTCGGCGGCCTTTTCTATCAGAATGACTGGAGGGTACGTTTCCTTGAAGAAAAGGACATCGAGGCAAAGGGCGAAAGCGCAGAGGATTCCGACTAAATACTCGGTCCAACGCCAGCCAAGATATGAGGTGACAATAAAACCCCCGACTTTTGAAGTTCTCCTGTTAGTCGTATACCAAAACCCAGGAGGGTGGGAAGCGTACTAAACGGAGCCATGAATGGGCCCATAAAGACTCCCATCGCGTAAAAAGTAACAGCGACACCTCGCGTGTTATTACCGTACATGTCACTGAAAACGGCGGCGACGATTGCTATACACTAGTTGGCCATGTGATTTGTAGGGAGACTCCCGACATGATATGCGACTGCGACCACGCCAGGGAATCAAGGGATAACATGGCAGAACTCACCTAGCGGACCGGCGGCGCAGAAGCCGCCGAAGAAGCGACATATTAGAATGGTCTGTAGATCTTTTCCTGTGGCCGTTGCGAAGCTGAAAAGGGTAAATCCGAGCATGGACGCCCATATGGGTAGCCTCCGTCCTTGAAGCTCGCTTAGAGGAGCCCAAACTAGGGGCCCGGTAGCAAAGCCAAGGACGTACAACGAGACTCCAAGGATACCCACTTCGTGAGAAACTCCGTATATTTGGCTTACGGAAGGTATAGCGGTGGAAAAGATGCTGGAGCCGAAAGAAGAAATCCAAGTATTGAAAGTCAGCATAGCGGTGAAGAGAACCTTTCTTCGAACCGGCCAGTTGTGCGGATGGAGCGGATCGTGAGGGCCGTCAAATTCGACAACATATTCCTCTCGTGCTGGAAGGGGTGGCGGATATCCCTTGCCCGCGCCGAATGGAGGAAGGGGATTCTTGGAGTCTCTGGTCTGGGTATGGGTGCTATGCCCGACAGTAAGGATATGCTGGAGCCGCTGGGTGTGTATCCGTCCAAGCTCCATCGGGTGCTTCTTATGTTCATGGCGGGTGGAAACAGAGTTCATATCGATGGGTGCAAAGCTTGGTCTACGCGACCCCTCCTCTTCTGACGTCGGGCTGGACGCAGAATGTGCGGTGAGAACTTGTTCAATATCTGGCTCTACGAATGAAGCTTGTTCCGAGGAAGCATCAAGCTCGGCACGCTCGAGCTCCCGGTCAACCTCGTCGTACGACATTTTTGATGATTCGGCAAGTCGTCGCTCTAGGTTCGAAAAGATTATTTTCCTCGATATGTATCCTCGCTACCAGGTTCACGGGGAAATGATGAGCAAGTTGATGGTCAGACAGTAGACATGAGATGTGTAGCTGCAAATGTACTTGTGGCAATACAGTGAAGAACGGATGTCGAGCATAGTAGAGGGAAAGAAGGGTCCTGTCCAAGAGAAAAAGAACAGATTGAATCAAAGAGGAGAAAGTACAGCGTTGGAGGTAGACTGATTAAACGTACATCCACTACGTTGAGTTAAGAAATTGAACCTTTTGATCGGTGCGACGGGTTCTCGCGCTCCCAGAGAGAGATCGACCCTAGGAGAAACCTTCGTGCCATGTGAATCCCTGCAGAGCTGCCCGCTGATTCTCTTAGTAGTAGACAGCCAGGGAGTTTGGGCTCTTAGCCGAACTCCGACGCCGATACATACGTATACGACTGCGTATCAGACAAGCGGAAATCTGAAATGGCCAATCCTATCTCTCTCACTAAGAAAACGGCTTGCTGTTTTGGCTTTCTGCGTCCGCATGGCCGGGTATTTCTTAGGATGGCCGGGCCTTGTGTCTTGACTGTTGCTATTGGCTTACTCACTACCCAGCTCTGTAAGTCCCAGTCGACCAACTCAAAAGATACCAAGGTATGGCTTTAAGGCTTCTAAGCGCGGTCGCTAACTATGGCACCGCCAGTACTACTTATTCAGCGCCTGAGACCCAGCAGCCAGCGTTGGCCAGGTATGCACGTGGAGGAGGTGCAGACCAAGATTAGTAATTAAAACTGGTAGGTCTCTAACTGCATCGTTGTGAACGGTCGGTCGGGGCCTGTTAATAAGAGATGGCATACTATACCAAACTGTCCGAGTAGAGCAGAGCATAGTAATAATTACTGTGGTTACTGTAGGTTGGGTTGCTTCCTATGCGGAGACTCTTGACTTTTTGGCTGAAAATAGTATATTTGGGCTGAACCCCGCTTGTCCTTTGTTCTAACACATTGGCAGTATGATATCACTACGGACAGTCGCCTTTAAGACGCGCGGTAGACCAAGTTAAATGGGGTTGCTGTCGCGGTGCCTAATAGCACTTCCATGGGGATGTGTTAGGATGACGCAGAGCGGACAGATTGCGCAGAGGCATATGACATGCGATTGAAAGAAGAGCTCAAGGATAGTTCAGTTATTCGCGCCTCTTAGTTGGCGTTAATTTACATTTCTGCTACCGGGTCTGAGCGGGTATAAAGCCGTGTTACTAGCTAAAATACTAGTGAGATGACGTGAGTAACAAGCAGAGCGACGGGGTGTCGGGCAGAATGCTTTTATAGGACGAGGGGGACAACGCCTATTATCAAGCCAAAATTTATTTACGGGATATTGCCTGATGGATAGAAGCATGCTTAGTGTCAACAGCTCGCTCTTCATCACTCTTGTCTCAGGGACCACCCTCACGCTATACTTAGAAAACCGGGTTAGCAGCACTAGGGCTTCAGTCAACTGACTGGTCTTGAATAGCGACCTCCTTAATTAATGATTATATGCCAATAGAGACCCTATGTCTCGTCTCTAAATACTGATATTTTCCCATGAGCCAACAAATCGCAATCTATTTGCCCCGTAGCAAATTCCTGTTTCATCGGCATCACTGATGGCGTTTGATAGCCTCCTCTTGAGGGATCAGATTTATTATTAAGTACTAATAGACAAGGAATAAAAAACACCAGATACACACCAGCACGAGACAGGAAAGGTTTCTACCCCTTTTGAATGTAAACAAAAGCATTGTATCTGGAGGGATGTACGATCAAAGGGTTAGGGTTACGAGACCCGAGGGGCTAGAGAGAATCTGAGTCAAACGACGTCAGTTCGCGGAACATGGCCATGTGCATATTGCTCCATTGCAACCATGGCGGACATATCTGTGCGGGAATATATCCGATGGCTGCCCGAGGAGCCTGGCGAGCCGACATCAACCATCGCTCTGACATCTCCAGGACGCAAGTACGTTGACGTGCGGGTTTTACTGGCAAGCAACGACGGCTGTGCGGGGAAAGCCCTTCCAGGTGAGCTAAAGCATCGTCTTCGGAGCTTCCCTTCAAAACTTGTTCCTCAATTAATGCACTCGCGTCTAGTAGTTCATTCCTTGGATCAACTAGAATGGGCGTTTGCTGGGACTTCCTTGTCGTCCGCACCGCGCGACGACGGGCACGGCGGAACGGTGACACACGTTCAATGGCAGCACTGGATCGACTCGCGCACACACGAGGGCGAGCCATCGAGCGATGAAGGTGATAACTACTCGCAGCCGGATGGCAGTACGCTTGAGAAAGGGCGCATGGCGAATCCGACCACGGGCTTGGAGACCGACTACGAGGAACTTTGGCGATCGCCGCCGATTCTCCCCACTAACTCAGCTTTTGAGCCGCCCGAGGGCACAGACGAACAGAGAGTCGCATGGTGCATCGTTCTGAAGATGCACGATGACTCCCGCCAAGAGCGAGGCATGGTCGTCCTGCTCGGCCAGTACTGCCAAGGGTTCATGAGAGAAGGTGACGACATCACGGTGGAGAGATGGGAGTGGAGCAGCGAGGCCAGGCACTGGGGGAAGTCTTTCAGGGCCGGAAAAGGTCTGCTGGCTTGTGAAGCTGCGATTGAACACGCTCACGAGCTAGAGAAAGACACTGATCTTGTCCTGGGATTACAGTACTGGACAGTGGTTGAGTTGGTCCAGCTGTGAGAGACTCCTCCTGCGCCTTGGAGAGCACGTATTCGGGCTGGTTTAACATCTCGAAAGAGAATATATCCTCCGTGGTTTAAGTGTTTTTGTATTATCGGATTTTTTTGGGTCATCTACTCAATACCTCCGGGTCTCAACGACCTGCATCTGGTCATAGCCAGAAGTCATCGTCTTTCTGACTGTCAGCAATCGACACCTGGGATGCAAGCCCACTTTGGGGAGACGGCCGGGATAATTGTCCAAGTATTTGATCATTGTCCTGTACGAGGCGTATCCATATCCGCCACTTTTTACCCCATATTGCCCATAGTAGCTGACTCGTGATGGGGAGATCACAGGTGGGTCAAGATGCTACACGATATCCAGACGACTTTCCCAATTTTCTATGACGAGACCGGATCAGCCACCTTGGTAGCAAGTTCATTGGTCACAAAAGCCGAGAGCGGTCAATTTCACGGCCCAGCAATGTAAAATAAACCCTCATCCTAGGATGTGGCTCCGATACGGAGCAGACAAAGAGATGCTATGTCGCTTACGGTTCGAATGTTGATGTGGCGTGTGTGGTAATCGGAGATATCACACGGGCCGGTGGAGTGGGAATTTTGACATTGACTCGATGAGATCGAGTAACAACTGATCTTTGCGGGGTGATAAGCCAGCTTATCTTAGCTTGAATCTCTTGGGCGTGGGTCGCTTCTGAGACAAGCGCGTGCCGCTAAAACCAAGATAAGTAAAAGAGCCAATAGCGAATTACGTAGCCCTCTGGGTGAAGCCCAAAGGGTATTTTTGCGCTGGAACCCTTATGAGATTCTGTGTGGTTTTGATAGGGCCGCTCATATCTAAGGATCGAGCGAGGCGGGTTTAGCTCTCGTCCCTCGGGACTTGGGAAGTCTTCCAGAGAGTCGTGAGAGTCTAGCTTGACTTAGTACGCTTAGCCCCCTCGCCCCTCCCCCTGGGGCTTTTTTGAAGTAGCCAGCCTCCAGCCAGCCAGCCAATTTGCATCCACATTCCTCCTGATTGCCCGCTAATTTCTCGAGATCGTGAGACCGATGCTCGCTGTAGATAGCCGTAATGTCTTGCTGATGGAATCTGAGTCCCCGTCTCCTTTACCGGGGTGCTTGGGAATTGTTCTGGGGCGTGGGGGAGATAGGGAACTTTTAGTTCACATGAGATGGGTGTATTGTGCCGGGGTGGGTGTGTTAGTCCACGAGACTCTCCCGGGTCCTCTGAAAGGAGAATAAATAAACGCTCGATGCCCTCATAACTTTCCTCCCCCCTTTGTTGAATAGAGTAGAGACCAACCAGCCATCACAGGATCTGCTCCTACTGCGATTTTCCATCCTCCCATCTATGCCAGCTTTTTCCATTTAATTTGCCAACATTTCGGTATCTCCATAATTTCTCTACTGCACAGGGCCAGTTTTATTCTTTCGAGATCAGCTCCCTCGCTCATAAAACTGTCCTACTTATTCTCCATGGCCCCACACTGTTGAGCTCATCACTTACATGACGCAACGGGGTTACCAGCCCATTACGTGTGCCAACGCCAGCTCCTGATATACCAGAGAGCAGCCTCTCAGTAGGACAGGGACTCATCTGACAGAAACACCTATCCTAGGCGTCTTTCCCGTGAAACAGTCTCATAAGTTATACCCTGGCAGGCCTGGTTTTAGTAGCCAAAATGGCCACGCTGCGTCGCTTAGCCGACAAGCTCGCGGTGCCCGCCGAGAAAGGGCTTTCGACTACCCAGCTGATGGTGAGACCGTTCCACAGCACTGCGGGCTGAATATTACAAAGTTCTCCCCCTTGGAGAAGAGCAAGACTAATCTTGCCTATGGCTGGCTAGCTTATCAATGACGATCTCAAACCCGTCGAGCCTAAGAGGAGGGAATGGACCTCATGGTCGTTTGTTGCATTCTGGATCTCGGATGCCTTTAACATCAACACATGGATGATCTCATCCTCCATGATCGTGGCGGGCCTCTCGTGGTGGCAGTCATGGCTGTGCGTCTGGATTGGGTACTCCATCGCGGGTGTATTCGTCGCCATGACCGGCCGCATCGGCGCCATGTATCACATACCTTTCCCCGTCGTCAACAGAGCCTCTTTTGGAATATGGGGCTCGATGTGGGCTGTCCTTAAC
>FTLB01814131.1_pt1 | contig 15019 bp, 9 predicted proteins | sample 1658291 | NCBI WGS metagenome assembly FTLB01 (sample SAMEA3914812, study PRJEB12502) | metagenome | biome: forest; material: soil | place: Canada | collected 2011-07-07 | depth 0.1 m
CCATCGGGAGCCACTCTGCCGCCCCCGCCTCCCTCGCCCAAGTTTAACACCAAGAAGGTGCCGGCGCGGATAATACAAAATGCCGTTGGCATCGCGATATTCTCGTGCGTGCGATCCGGCCTCTGGATGTCCGGTTCCGGCGGGTCCGGGATCCTCATCGCCAGGAAGGCCGATGGTACCTGGTCGCCCCCGTCCGGCATCCTGCTCCATACCTCGGAGCTGGGTTTCGTCGCCGGCGTCGATATCTACGACTGTGTGCTGGTCATTAACAATGTCGCCGTCCTGGAGATGTTCTCCCGCCCTCGTGTCGTGCTTGGCACCGACGTGCACTTGAACGTGGGACCGCTGGTGATGGCGGGCCAGCCGGAGAGCGAACTGCAGATCCGCTGGAAGGAACTCGACGGCACCGTGCTAACCTACCTCAAGGCTAGAGGCAAGCACCAAAGCGTCCAGCTCGACGGGTCGCTGGTGACGGAGCGCAGCAACGAGAACGAGAGATTCTACGCCGGCAACGTCAACGTTCTCGACATCCTGGCCGGCAACATCCCCAAGGAAGTCCCCGAGACCCGACCCTTGTTCGAGGTCATCAAGGCTGCTGAAGGAAGGACAGACTACGACGCCGCCGTGATGAAGATGCTCGCCGAGCAGCCCGCGCCCGGCGACGCCTTGATCGACAAGACTAAGATCTCCCCCCATTCTCCGCTGGCCGGCTCTCCCTTTGGCATACCCGACTCCCAGGACCCCGACCCCTTCGGCGTCATCGCTCTGGAGATGGCGGGATTAGAAATCCGCGAGGCCGGCACCCGGGCCCGCCCCGCGAGCAGCCAGTTCGAGTTCACGCCGTCGCCGACGAGCCCGGTGTACGCCCGCTTCAACCGCCAGAGCGTCGACACGTATCTGTCCAAGAGCAACCGCGGCAGCTACCTGTCTACCAAGACGCAGGCTACGACCATGACCGACATGGGCACGCAGACCGATATCACCACCGAGGTGATCCGGACCGAGGACGAGCAGAGCCCTTCGGAGCCTACGCCTGCGCTGCCCCCTCGCCCCAAGTCCCAGGAGGTGTGGGATCCGACTACGATACCCATTCCCGCCGGAAGCTCGAGCGAGAGCCTCAGCGTGACAGCATCCGACGAGGCCGTATTCGACGCCAAGGAGCTCAGCAGGGTCAACACTGCGATTGTCGCCGACCAGCTGGCCGACGAGCTATCCGACGAAGCCGACGACGCCGACGACGAGGACGAGGACGAGGATGAAGAAGAGCCGGTTGTCTTTGAGGTCGCGACTGCTGCCCAACCGACCCGAGCTGCCATCCTGTCGTCCCAAGTGACGCAGGTCATCCAAGCCAAGGGAGCGCTGGTGACCATCCCCAAGCGCGTCCCCCCGCCCCTTCCGGTCCGGAGCCCGGCTCGCACGTCTCGTTCGAGCAAGACGGAATACGGTGACGTATCCGGCCTGCGAAGCCCCCTGCGGACTTCTTTCTTGGCCTCCGACCTGGTCGATCAGCTCTCCGTAGCGAGCGGCGAACACGCCGAGGAGGAAGCGGAGCCCCCCAAGGAGGGCACAGCGGCCGAGCCCATCGGGGAGATTGTGGAGGAGACGGCGGAGGACACGGCCGAGTTCGCCAGCGCCGAGGAACCTGAGGACACCAGATCTGCCGAGAGCACGGCATCCCACCTTCCACTGGACGTCGAGAAGACTGAATCGACAAGCCCTTACGAGGAACACTCCTCCCCGGCCTTGGAGACGATCGCTCCCGTCGCTGCGGTGATCGAAAGACCCCCGAGCGTCGACGAATCCCAGGAAGCGTTCCACACGGTTGAGCTAACCTCGTCCCCTGAGAACTCGGAGGGCGAGCCGCAGACGCCGAAGCACACCGAGAACTTCGACATGCACGATGTGGAGAACATGAAGGATGTGAGCGTCCACTCGGATCGCCGCGACTCCAAGTTCATTACAGTGGCGTAAGCGCACTGGAGGTTGCTGATGCAACATACAGAATGCGAACCACGAAGAGGGTCCCGAGCCCACGATTGAGCTACACAAGTAGCTTGTTAGCTATACTCTTTCCAAAATCGGCGCCCACTGGTATATGCCTCCGAGACGGACAAGTCGGAAAAAAAGGCGGGGCTCAAGGATTCGCTTTTGAGAATTTCACTTTTTTAATAAATTCTCCGGCGTTTGCTCCGGCAGGGTTCTGTTCGACATACTCATTTTTCTCTACTCTTTTTGCCCTTTTTCCTTTCTCTCTTTTGGTCGTCACGATAGGATCTTGGGCGTTTAGCGGCCGCGGGTGGCTCGGTTTCATACCACGATTCCTCTCGCTCGGCCCGCGGAGGGCTGCAACTGTGCTTATACACTCTTCCTGGGGATCGGGCTGGACACGTTCATTATACCTACATATACCTACTATCGTTTACACAATTAATGTCCGGGTATCATATATGGGGCGGCTGGTTTTGGGGAGCCGCAGGGGACCGGGGAGATCCAAGTCGGGTCGGTCGGGCGTTCTGAAGAGCAGGCGAGCGGGTGTGCCGTGGAGAGCCTACGGAACCAAGGGACGGATATCGGAATGGACACGGATACCAGACGGAAGGAGCATGGTGCTTTCTCAACCCATGTCACATTGGGATGACGGGGAGACAAGGTGGAGGGGCTTGCGCCGAGATACTTAGGCAAACAAACACACATACGTCTTCCATGGCATCATAGGCAGAGCAGATCTGCCGTAGTACATTTTTGTAAAGCAGACATGGTTAGATGGACATCAATTGATACCTGTATCATATGATATACAAACACTTACTCTCTCTCTCTCTCCTCTCTTAGATGTGATTTGATATATCCTTGATTGCGGATTTCCCGTCTTTAAAAAACTTCTAAATGTATGGAGGTCAATGCTAATAAAAAAAGGACAAGAAGAAAAGAGAAACCCAAATCATCCGATCATTACTGATACAAGGGGGAGGAGGTGCCCAGAATCCATCAGCGCAACCAAACTGTCAAAAGCACACAAAAATTTCCCATATGCCCTCTTTCCCTTTTTTTCTCCTTTCTTCTTCTTCTCATTCTTTCTCATCTCCTGGCTCAGGTACATTCTGGGCCAGGCCAAGCGGGCCCTTTCTTTAGACCAGCTCGGCCGCGGCGCCGCCGATGGCGAGCTTGCCCGTCTCCTTGACCTTGGTCTGGAAGATGACCTTGTTGCCCTCCTTCCACATCTCGGTCACGAGGGTCTGGCCGGGCAGCACGGTGCCGGCGAAGCGCACCTTGATGTTCTTGAAGGCGCCGAATTTCTCGTAGACGGCCTTGCCCGAGATGCCGAAGAAGCACAGCCCGTGCAGGATGGGCTGCTTGAAGCCGCCCATCTTGGCGAAGGCCGGGTCGACGTGGAGGGGGCTTGGGCCGCGTCAGTCTCTATCTTTCTCTGTGGGAGAGGGGATTGGAAAACTCACTTGTAGTCGCCGCTGAGGCGGTAGAGGGCAGCCTGCTCCTCGGTGGTCTTCTCCTCGACGACGACGTCGGGGGCGCGGGTGGGCGGCTTGTTGGCGGCGGTGCTGGCGCCGCGGTCGGCGGGCTTCTTCTGGCCGCCGAAGCCGCCGCAGCCGCGGAGGAAGACGGTCATCTCGTTGTAGAAGAGCTCCTCGCCCGTGTTGGCGTCGACGGTGGTGACGCCGTTCTTGACGACGGCGGCGCTGCCCTTGTCGACCACCTCGAGCAGGCGGCCGCGCGTCACGAGCCGCGCCGACGTCGGGATCGGGTACTTGCGCACCTCGAGGTACTGCTCGCCGTGCAGCAGCATCATGGGCGAGAAGTTGGGCACGATTTCGTCGAAGCTGTAGGGCAGCTCGACGTCGAACGGCGGGATGACGCCGAACGTCGGGATCACCTGGAAGTCTTCGTTGCCCTCGCTGGAGAAGGTAAGAACATAGATGTTAGCTTTTTGGTATTCCTTCATTCTACTGCAAGCTCCGTCTGTTCCTGCAGACAGAACAGGACAGGGATTGGGATGGTACGTACAATATCCATTTGAGGTCGGTCCTCTTGGCACCGATGCCGAGGTTGTACAGCGTGACGTCTCGCTCGGTGTACTTGAACTCGGTGTCCTTGGGCTCAGCCTTCTTGGCCTTCTCGATGGCTGCGCGGTATTCGCTACCCTCGTCGTTCTACACATGACACAAAAACACCAGGTTAACAATACTGGACAAGAACGGCTTGGTTTATAGAATTTTTTTTATTATTTCATCCCCTGTTCTCTCTCTCTTTTATACAGTCTCTATAATAGTACAGGAACCACAAAAGGGGAAAAGATGGAAATCCTTTGATCATACCTGAGCGCCGCCACTCTTGTTGTCCATGTTGGCCATGATCTTGGCGATGCTGTCGTTGGCCTTCTCGGGGTGGTCCGCGCGGCTGTCGAAGGTAATGATGTCCTTCCAGTGCTTGACCACCTCCTCGGGGGTCAGGGGCACGTCAACGGGGAAGCCGTGGCCTCCCGTGCGCTGCCAGCGGGTCTGGCCGGCCCAACCGCTGCCGACCTCGTACAATCCACCGGTCGGGTTCGGCACCTTGTCGCTGGAGAGGGCCAGGACGAGGGGTGCGATGTAGTCGGGCTTGAAGGCCTGCACGAGCTCCTCGGGCAGGATGGTAGCCGTCATGGCCGTGCCGGCGTTGGGGGCAATGGTGTTGACGTAGATGTTGTTCTTGAAGCCCTCAAGAGCGAGAGCGCGGGAGAGGCCGAGAATAGCGCATTTCTATCACGCCAAGTTAGCATACAACTTAACCAAAAAGGACTGTGTTAAGAGGGGACGTACCGCCGCTGCGTAGTTGGCCTGGCCAAAGTTGCCGTAGATACCGCTGGTGGAGGTGGTGTTGACGACACGGCCGTACTTCTGCTTGAGGAAGTAGGGCCAAGCAGCCTTGGTGACCTTGTAGGTGCCCCTGGCGTGGACGTTCATGACGGGGTCCCACAGGTTGTCGTCCATGTTGTTGAAGGCCTTGTCCCGGAGGATACCGGCGTTGTTGATGACGATGTCGACGCGGCCGAAAGCGTCGATGGCAGCCTTCACGACAGCGTCGCCGTCCTCGGCAGAGAACTTGGCGCCGACCGCCTTGCCGCCGAGGGCCTTGATCTCGTTCACAACATCGTCGGGGTTGACGAGGTCGTTAACAACGACCGCGGCGCCGTGCTTGGCAAAGGCCAGGCAGTAGGCGCGGCCGATACCGGCACCGCCTCCGGTGACGAGGACAACGCGACCGGTGAAGTCGATCTTCTCGCCCTGCTCGCTGGAACCGAGCTTGACGGACTCCTCCAGGAGGGTGACGAAGTCGTTGGGGCCAGTGGGGTACTGGGGGTTGGAGAAGTCGGTGACCTGGTCCCACTTCTTGAGGATGGCGCTGGGGGTGTAGCTCTCATCGCACTTGAGGAGCTGACCGCCGGACCGCTCCCACCGGAGCTTGGCGACGTGGCCACCGCCGACCTCGAAGATGGAGCCGGACTCGGTGGTGTTGGACTTGTGCGTCAGGACGGCCACGAGAGGGACGACCCACTCGGGCTTCATGAGGGCCAGAAGGTCCGGAGGCATGACGGTCTCGGTCATGCGGCTGGCGGCGATGGGGGCGATGACGTTGCAGATAATGTTGTACTTGGCGCCCTCCTTGGCGAGGGTCTCTGTGAAGCCGACGAGGCCGAGCTTGGCAGCCGAGTAGTTGGTCTGGCCGAAGTTGCCGAACAGGCCGGCGGCGGAGGAGGTGTTGATGACGCGACCGAACTTTTGCTTGCGGAAGTGCGGCCAGGCGGCGCGGGCGCACTTGTAGCTGCCCTTGACGTGGACCTTGAAGATGAGGTCCCAGTCGGCGTCCTTGATGTTCTTGAAGCTCACGTCGCGCAGGATGCCGGCGTTGTTGATCAGGATGTCAATGCGACCGAAGGCCTGGATGGCGGTGTCGATGATCTTGTCGCCATCCTCGACGCTGTTGTAGTTGGCAACGGCCTTGCCGCCCGCGGCTTTGATCTCATTGACGACGACATCGGCGGCCTGGGAGATTTCTTGCGTGTCAGCTTTCTGCCGGGTGAAAAGTATGAGGGAGGGAGGTGCGGAGAGAGGAGGGGGAAAAGAGAAATGATGCTGCTGCGAGATGGTTTCGCTTTCTCCCTCCCCTCTGATCGCACTTCTTCTTTGCACTCACCTTGGACGAATTGCCCTCTCCCTTGAAAGAGCCACCCAGATCGTTGACGACCACGCTGGCGCCCCGGGATGCGAAGAAGGTAGCATATGCCTTACCCAGACCACCACCGGCTCCGGTCACAACGACAACCTGGCCGTCGAATCTCAATTGCTCCGCCATTTTGGGTATGTGTAATTTCCGTTACGGAAAGGAAATAGAAAATAAAATAAAAGCTAGAATGTCGAAAAAGCACCTTTTCCTGCTTTTTCTCTTTCTCCTCTGTCTCTCTCGTAGTCAATCGTCAGCCGAGGCAGGAGCTCGGGAACGATGGAGGAAGGAGGTAAGGAAGATGCGACCGTCGGAGCGGCAAAAATGGTTTGGGAGATGGAGCGGATATATAGTTGGAACAATATAACCGGGTGGAAGAGGGAGAGAGATGAGAAGCGGGAGAGTGATCACGATCGGAGAAGAGAGACGGCAAGCTTCGTTAATAATAATAAAAAATACCCAAGAGGTAGTTCCCCCGTCGGTCGGCAACTGGAAGGGATCGTTACGCAGCAGACGCAGCCAGACCACGCGAAACGTGAGCCGAGGCCGAGGCAAATGCTCGCTCAAGCTCCCCATTCCGGCCCATTCCAGCGCATCTTTTCCTGCCGAGGAGGGGAGACGCTAAACCCGTCGCAGTGCTGCGATCCACCGAAAGCATCCCCTCTTCACATGCTAGTCTGGGGGGGCCGGCAATGAGGTCATGCTACCCTGTGAGAGCCTGTCACTAGGAGCATACGGAGTCGTACAAAGTAGCTCGGAGTTGGAGTTATCACACTGCGGCGTCTGGCTCTTTTTTCTTCTTCTTTTTTTTGCCTCTCCGATTTGGGGCCACATATGGTAATTTCCATCAACTAGTCGTGCTAGTTTGCTACTATATGGAGTAGCTCTTCCATGCTCATGCTCTCTCTCCCCATGCAGTTGTTTGTTCCGTACCCCATAGAATCTGCATCTTTCGTCTTCTCTCGGTCCCCCACTCAACGGGCGACCCCCTTTCCCCCTCCCCCCCCCAGATCGATCTGACTCGGGGCTTGCCTGGTCTGGGGTAATTCGGGAGCGGATTTCGGATGGTACAGTACTTGTACCGAGTAGCTCTTGTCTAGGAAGCCTTGGTCATGATTCTCACTCAAGTTACTCTCTTCTCCGGAATCAAGAAAAAACAACAGGCAGGGTGAACACATTCTTTCATTCTATAGATGATATATATACTATCTCTAGTAGCTGGTCATGTACAGACACGGCGCATAGCTTCCACTATGACGTCCGCTTTAAATTTCTACTCTACTCCTATAATTGCGGACACTGAACCTAGGAGCACCAGTCTTGACAATGCACATGTGATCTTCTTTAAGATTTGTGCACCGAGTAAACGGTCACGTGCTTACTAATAAGCACAAGCCGACTGCTTCCACAGCCCTTCCAGATCCCGCTCAAAGTACGGACGACTTACCTTGGCACTGCTTGGACAAACAGGTCTCCATCTTAGTCTCCATTTTCAGCGGAGATTGGGAGCCAATTTGACCATGCATGTGGGTTATTCTAGGGGGGAGCTTGTTGGTAGAAAGAAAGAGCGTACTGCATCCTCAGCCGCCGGAAACGAGACTGCAGATATCACGACCGCTGGGACAACAATATCGCTTGGATACTGATCATAGTATGAGAGCACGTCTTCCCTGCCCGTCTCTAACTTACATGGAGGCGCCCTTCGCAAGCAGTAGACTCACTGTTCGCTTGTCACCTGTTTGCGAGGCCAGCCAAAGTGGTGTGCGGTCGCTTGCATCTCTAGCGTTAGCATCAACGCCGTGTTCCAGGAGCTGCCTGACTACCTCGAACCTGCCATACCTCGCAGCGTGTCCAACTGGTGTGCGGCCGCTGGCATCTCTGGCGTTGGCATCAACACCCTGTTCCAGGAGCTGCCTGACTATCTCCAACCTGCCAAACCGCGCAGCGTTTCCAAGTGGTGTGCTGCCTTCCAAATCTCTGATGTTCGCATCTGCTCCGTTTTCAAGCAGTACCTTGAATATATCGGCTCGGTCATGGGCTATTGCGAGCCAAAGTGGTGTGCGGCCGCCCGAATCCGTAACGTTGGGATTGGCTCCCCCCTCCAACAGGAGCCTGAATATCTCAATTCTAGTACCGTAATTCTCAATTCGAGTACTGTGACTAAACGCGTACTGAAGCGGTGTGAAGCCGTCTATGTCTCTGGTGTTGGTATCGGCTCCCTTGTCGAGCAACAGCCTGACTAGCTCCTTGTTATCGTCGGCTACGGCAGTCCAGAGTGGCGCGCGGTCACTCGAGTCTGTAGCATTGACATCAGCGCCCCTCTCCAGCAGGAGCATGGCTATCTCGATTTTTTGATGGAGGAAAGCGTGTGCCAGTGGGGTACCGTCTTTCGAATCCTTGACGTTTGGATCGGCTCCCTCGTCGAGCAGTACCCTAACTATGTCCGCTCTGCTGTGGGATATCGCAGCCCAAAGCGGTGTGGTACCGTCGACATGCCTGTCGTTTGCATCTGCTACCTCTTCGAGCAAGAGCCTGATCATATCCGCTCTGCCATACTCTACGGCAAGCCAAAGCGGCGTGTAGCGGCCTGAACCTCTCGTATTGGCAATGGCTCTTTGTTTAAGTAGTAGCTCAACTAGATCCCGTCTGTCCCGGTGTATAGCAAGCCGAAGCAGCGCGGTTCCTTCGAAATCACTGGGATTGGCATCGGCTCCCTCTTCAAGTAGCAGCTTAGCCACATCTTCTTTACCATGTAGTATGGCAAGTCGGAGCAGAGAATTGCCTTTGGAATCTTTGGCATTGGTATCGACACCATTTTCGAGCAGCAGCTTAACAATATTCCCTTCGCCACGGGCTATGGCAAGTGCAATTGGTTTGTTGCGGTCGAGACCATTGCCGTTTGCATCAGCTCCTTGTGCGAGCATCCGCTCAACTAGATCCTCTCTGCCAGAGTCTATGGCCAGCCAGAGACCTTCATGGCCAATACCAGATTCAACGCTGGTAGGACTCGGCCATTTCTTAAGCAGTAGGTTGGCTATATCATCTCTCCGAGAGTTCAAGGCAAGCCAGAGGGGTGTCTTCCCAGCCGGATTTGTGTCGTTGGTATCGTATCCCACGGCAAGCATTTGCTCCACTAGATCCTCTCTACCGCTGTCCACGGCAAGCCAAAGCGGTATCTTGCCAATCAAACCTCCAATGTGTGTTCTCGCCTGTTCTTGAAGAAACAGCTTGGCTATATCATAATGACGATGCAGCAAAGCCACCGCAAGAGGTGTGTTGTGATTCAAATCTGCGCTGCCGATATTGGCTCCTTGTTCGAGCAAGAGTTTGATGATGTTTTGGTGTACATTTTCCACAGCGACTCCCAACAACGTTTGGAGGAGGAGAGTCCGAGTTGGACTGCCTGAATCAAGGCCATGCTGAAGAAGGAATTCCACAGCCGCCGTGTGGCCGTCTATAACGGCAACCAGCAGCGCCGGCTGGCCTGTCCTGTCCGTCGGTCGAAGATTTGCCCCGTATTCGCGAAGCAGTTGAAGCAGGCCGACATCTCCCCTGCTCGCCGCGAACCACAGAGAAGTTCTGCCATTAGAGGAGTCAGTGGCGTCAACACTAGCGCCTCTTGCCAGAAGAATCTCAGCGACGTGTTTGTGGCTGTTGCGCGCCGCACACAGCAGCGGCGTGTATCCTTGCGACGTTCGACATTCGATACTGGCGCCCTTCTCAAGAAGCATCTTGACCATGTTGGCTCTGCCATGCTCCGCGGCTAGACACAGTGCAGAGGCTCCAGAAGAATCGAGCAAGTCGATGTCGAGTGTGTTTCGCTCGAGTATAGCGCGAACGGCCATCTCTTGGGTACCTCTCTTGGCCAACACGTGAAGTGGTATCCCGCACTTCGCGACAGGAGAGTTCACGTCGATGTCCTGGCGAGCTAGCAGTTTGGCAGAGAGGGGCCCGCTCCCATGAGTTAGGGACCACCCAAGGACTCGCGAAAGGAGATCGTCTGGGGCACCAAGCACCTGATCTAGGTCCCACGGCGGCAATTGGTACACGCCAGGATGCAGAATCTCGCCGGAGATCAAATATGACAGGGTGCGCCTGATAGCGTCTTGGTAGGTTATATCATAGTCGGGTTGGAGCCGCCCATCTTCTCTAGCGTTGGAGGATATCCCTAGCAACGCATAGACTCTATCGTGGGGCTTGCATGCTTCGCTCTGGCGGAATTTGTGCAAAAGCGTGAGCAGTCCGGGGGAGCTGGTCTCCCACCAGCCGCTGAGCCGTAAAGGACCTGGCATGACTTCCAGAATGGCTTGCGTATGCGCGTCAGTCGTCAGTCCCATCAGCGATGGCAGGACTGCAAATGCTCGAGACGGAAGCGTGCAGCTTCCGCATACAACGGTTGCGGTTCTCGCGCTTGCGACCTCTTGCACTATCCACACTCTCCGAAACCATGGTTTTCCGAGGAGCCTTTGAAGGGCCGTCTTCCGCCGCTGGTAGAAATCGGTTTCCGTCCCGCCTCGTTCCTCGACAAGATTCCGCCAATGGTCTTTCCAGGGTTCAAGCGAGGCTCTCGCATTGGGGCCTCTCATAGCTCTCCTGTCTAGCTGCTTTGCGATTTCTTCTAGGAGGCCGATATCTTCGGAGAAGCCGTCATTTGCCCCGAGCCAGATAAGAACTTGGGAGGCGCTCTCGTATACATGGCGCATTTGGCCGACCTGGTGGGATTTCTCCCTGTTGTCTTCTTGGTTGATACAAATAGCATCGATCCATAGAATGCGATCCTCTTCCGGGGACCGAAGGCATTTCAAAGCTATAAACAAGTTGTCCCCTATCCTAGTCGTACACCCGTCGAGAAAGATGTCCTTGGCTGGTGTGGGATCGTCCCAGGTGTACGATAAGGCCTCGTACGGGATGCCTCGCTCATGTAAGAAGGTGTCGATGAGCTCGCATTGAATCGGAGCCATCGTAGAGCCTTGAAGCAGACGGACGAGCCGGATGGCATCCTTTGTGAGATCAAGCGGCTTGTATTCGTGTGTCTCCATGGCGACTGGCTGCCGAGCTGCTGCCCGCTCGTCTGGTTTCGTTTGTTCAGAGTGGACGAGCTTGACAAGGGCTTTGTGCTTTTCCATTCCAGGATATCTATATATTTTACTCAGATGGACTTGATGGTATTTAAATTATATATCCCAAAGGATTTGGATAGCGAGATATAGACAAGGAGGAGGGACTATACGGAGCCTGGGGGCCGAGAAGTACATTTCTGGCTAAGCCGCAGTTCAGGCACAGCCCCCAGACGATGCGGCTCCATACCACCACCACCAACACTGCAATCCTACAGCCGTTCAGTAGTCTTATCCTCTTTTGGAGTAAAATGGTATCCGGAAATCCCCAGACATGGAAAAAAAAAGAAGTGTTGTCCAAAGCTCTAGTAGAGACAAAGAGAGGCGCTCCCGGCATACAGCCAGGCAAGTTGATTTATATCGACTAACTTACCTACCCTCGCTACCTTATGTCTGAGATATCTGGGGAGGTACCCCGTATGTGCATGGTATTTGCCGATGCCATCAAGTATTGCCGCTTCAGTATCACGCAACCAGGCCATCCATATGTGACTCGCGCGGAAAGCCTCGTAGACCGCCTCTTAGACAGCCTCGTAGCAGGCTCACGTTTCTACCAGCGCGCACACCTCCCATGTCTTGCAAAACTAACCCAGCCACGGCTTAGCGGCCCGCGATGCTTTGGACATGTATCGTATTTGATGCTTCTTTTAGTTTGAACGTCTGCCGGATGGACGATTGTCTGTTCTAGAAAAGTTGCTGGATCATGAGACAGACCATGTCTGGGTGGACCGAGATCGAACGAGACAGGCACACGTAGGCACCCAACTCTAACCTGTGACCTCCAATTAACGCCTCGTCGGACAGTTTGACCGGTATTACCACCACATGCGGGCGGGTTGGTATATATCGAGCTTCTTCGCGAAAATGGAAGGCGTTGACTATTCTAGCCTGCTTGAGGTTAGGAATGGCACGGCCGAGAGGGTTTGATTAGGTAGGTATCTACCCTTTGACCTAGGACATGGTCTGTGGAAAATGACTTCATGAAAGATTCGACGGCGGCATACAGCACGGGTTTGTCGTTAGCAATAAAATAGGATCCAATCTGGCTGCGCTTGACCGGAACTGCCTCAATTTGGTCCTTCACCTGTTGAAGAATCTCCTTTGCCTCTTCAGGAAGCTGATATACAATGAGACCCTCTGGCCGCTCCATTGTGTTTGGATGAGAAATGGCGACAATTGCTCCAAGTGCGGTAGGCACGATACTATAAGTAGGTCGCTGGTGAGAGAAAGGGAAGAGAGGGAGAGGCAATTCAATAGAACCAGGCAGCTGAGGTACTTATACCCTTGGCCGTTTCAGCCGCACATTGCCAACAGGCATGCAGGTAGCCCTACCAGGACATTCGTTACTTGGTGGAAGGAAGCGAAAGAAGTAAATAGAATCTCGAACCTGGCTTCTGCACCGCCAGCACGTATTGAAGAGCTGTCCTGTACCTGGATTGAGGTGGACTGGCCACGCGGGCTGGTATCGTTCGCTACGCATTCCCATTCGTCTTGGACCTCAGGGCCACTAACTATCAAGTTCTGCAGAGGGACTACAGGGGAAATATTGATAGATTTTGCTTAGGGGAATTGAAGAGCGCGATCAAGTCGACGGTCTGGGATTAAGTCTATAGGCCGTATAGTCAGGCTGTGGACCTTGACAGCCAGAGTATAAAACATGCCAAAGCAGAAAGCCCGCCTCTAGGGAGCGGTACCGTAACCGGCTGCTATGAGATATATAAGTTATAATCGGGAGTTGGGTTGTGATGAAGGAAACTCTTGGCTACGAACCTAAAGATAATACAATATGAACCGTGTTGCCGTGAGGATGGTTGAGTTATGCCGTCCTTAATGCATCTACGCCACCCCTCTTCCAGCACATCCAACTTTGTACCTGATCTTCATGTAAAGCGCGCTGGAGGTATGTATACAGTCGTACAAGTAAGCAAGGTATAGTATAGATACCGGAAATAGGTAGTAGTACTACAAAGCGTAACTATGTAAGTCCAGCAACTTGCAGCTTCGGGTGCTGTCCCGAACGTTACCCCACCCTCTGCAGCTCTACGTGGAGGCGAACATACTCTAGTGCCCAGCCAAGCCAGCGCGCCCTCTCAACTCGGCAGAGTGACGTCGAGCTAGACGAAATAGCGCCTCCTAGAGCAGTAGGGGTGTATGACGCCGGTATTTTTTTTTATCCCACGAGCCCCAGCCGACAACGGCAAGAGAGCCTTCTTCCCCTGACCTGTCGGCGCGACTTGTTGTGAGATAGAAAAAGTGAGAGATCATCCCATCTTTTCACAGTCTGCGCCAACGAGTGTAATTTATTCCAGGCAGAACAATTCTTGCCTGTCCGTCCGTCCCTCGGGATCTAGATACTTACAGTATAGGACCTTACTTATACCAGATCAGGGTCTGTCCTTGTTCCAACCGTTTCTCCAATACCTTGCCCTCACCCGCATATACCATACAAACCACAAGGGGGGCGCAATACTTTACACACACACACACACACACACACACACACACACACACACACACACACACACAAAGAGAGACCAGACCAGACGCCGACATGGCCAGCACGCCCGACGTCCCCCTGCAGTCGCGGGTGGTGGACGACAAGTCGCCGATCTGCATCCCCTTCATCCTCGCGCGGCTGGCCGCCCACCGCGCCGGGATCGCGGCCGGGCAGGCCACGCCGCGGCCCTTCTTCATCGGGCTCAACGGCGTCCAGGGCGTCGGCAAGACCACGCTCGTGCGCGCCCTCGCCACCACCCTCCAGCAGCGCGAGCGCCTGTCCACCCTCGTCGTCAGTGTCGACGACTTTTACCTGCGCCACCAGGACCAGCTGGCCCTGGCCGCGGCGCATCCTGCCAACGCGCTGGTCCAGGTGCGCGGCGAGCCTGGTACGTGTACATGAGGATTCTCGCAGCGGCCATAGTTAAGACACAGGGAAAGGAGTAGAAGAGTGTAAGGGGAGGCGGGGGGGATGTAGAGTGCAAAAAGGCAAACAGAGTTGCAAGAGGATCTGTCTTGTGTGCTTGCTTGAGTGAACCGGTCCAGTACTAACACCGCCCCCCCGCCTAGGCACGCACGACATCCCACTCGCCAAGGAATTCTTCGCCGCCCTCTGCGCGGGCGAGGAGGCGCGGATCCCGCAGTACGACAAGTCGGCGTTCGCGGGCCTGGGCGACCGGGCGCCCGAGTCGCAGTGGGCGCGGGTCAACGGGCCCGGGCAGGACAAGATCCAGGTGGTGATCCTGGAGGGGTGGTGCGTGGGGTTCCGGGCGGTGGCGGCCGCCGAGGTCGAGGCCAAGTGGAGGGCGCCCAGCCGGACGCTGCACAACCACCGGCTGCAGGACCTCGAGTTCGTCAACGACCAGCTCGCCGCGTACGACGCCGTGACGGACCTGCTGGACGCCTTCATCCACGTCGACGCCGAGGACACCGAGTACGTCTACGACTGGCGCCAGCAGCAGGAGCGCCAGCTGCGCGAGGAGCGCGGCGCCGGCATGACGGCGGACCAGGTCACCAAGTTCGTCGACGCCTACTACCCGGCGTACGAGCTCTACTCGGACGGGGTGCGCCGGGGCATCTTTTCGGGCGATCCGAGCAAGGAGGGATCGCAGATCCGGTTGGTAGTGGGTAAGGATCGCGGGGTGCTGGAGAAGATTGTTTTATGATTCCAAACAGGAATGTGAAATCTT
>FTLB01002723.1_pt1 | contig 15004 bp, 16 predicted proteins | sample 1658291 | NCBI WGS metagenome assembly FTLB01 (sample SAMEA3914812, study PRJEB12502) | metagenome | biome: forest; material: soil | place: Canada | collected 2011-07-07 | depth 0.1 m
ATCCTGAACTCTACTTCGGCCTGGTGATTAATAGTTTTAAGCTTATTCTGTGCCTGTTGGCACATGCCAGAAGAAATGTCCAAATAAACAATGCGCTGCGCTCTTCCAGAGGCGGCAAGTTCTTTTAAGAAATTGCCCGTTCCTTCGCCAATTAGCAAGGCTTTGCTACACTGCGGTAGTTTTTTGATGAGTGAAACCTGGCTGTTTACTATGGTTTTGCCAGAGCTTATAAAGAGCAGCAGGTCGTAAAACCGGGATAAAAAATCGAAACCTTTTTTTAGTTTTTTTTCAATCATTTTGTAGTTCTGGGTATCTGCGCCAGCAGACTTAAATTTATTAATTAACCTGATAATGCCGTGGAAATTGTGCTAGTTATAAAAAGATAATAATACTGATTTTATTACACCTCTGAAATTGGCACTTGTTATTGCGCTTGTTATTGCGCTTGTTATTGCTTGTTAATTTCGTTGTTATCGCTTGTTAATTTTACTATTAGTTTCTGACGCAGGTAATATTTTTGTGTTTCGAGTAGTTTTTTAGGCTTTGTGCCAACGATATTAGTAGAAAGTTCAAAGGTTAAAGTGTAAAATTTTAAAAGTTGAGATTAAAATTGAAGTGTGGAAATAAATAAAGGTAATACAAAAGCTCTTTTTTTATTTTTCAGCATCAGCTATATTTAACAATAAATTAACACACATGCCATCTTTCGATATTGTAAATAAAGTTGATCCGCAGACATTGGATAACGCTATAAATGTAGCTAAAAAAGAGATTTTGAACCGCTACGATTTCAGGGATTCAAAAAGCTCTATTGAGCTGGATAAGAAAGCCAATTCACTGGAAATAGTAACGGAAAACTCTATGCGTATGGATGCCATTATTGATGTGTTGATTATGCGTATGGCTAAGCAAGGGCTGGATGCCCGCGCCCTGGATATGGGCAAAGAGGAATACGCTTCGGGCAGTATGGTGCGTAAGGATGTGAAGATAAAAAGCGGCATAGATAAGGACGTGGCCAGAAAAATTGTAAAAATTATAAAAGACTCTAAACTGAAAGTAACGCCTGCGCAAATGGACGAGATGGTGCGCGTAACGGCAAAAAAAATAGACGACTTGCAGCAGGTAATAGCCTTGCTTCGCCAGGAAGACTTTGGCGTGCCTTTGCAGTTTATAAATATGAAGTCTTAGTTTTCCCCATAATCAAGTCTGCCTTGTACAATGCGAGCGGGCGAAGTATAAGGATGTTGCTGGCTTTTGTGTTCTCCCATTATGTGAATGACTTCCCAGCCTTGCGCCTTTAAATAATCGGCAATAAGGGAGCGATGGCAGCGCCACCATAGCGCTTCTGAACACATAAGGGCTGTTCTTTTTTCTTTTGCCGCTGTAGTAAGCTCTTCTATTCCTTTTTTGAACTCATAGGTTTGCATGTAGTCTGCATAGGCCTGAAAAGCTTTGTTCTTCCATGCGGCGGCAGTAGTGGACTTTGCCGACGTTCTTCTTCCGCCTAATGATAGTAAATGCAAATAGTTAATATGGTTTTGCTGCAAAGCAGCCGCAAGATTTTCTTTATTAAAATGCGGAAACCGGGCAGAGCCGGGAAAGCGTCTTACGTCTGCCAATAGTTCAATAGAAAATTCTTTTAGCAAAGAAATAAACTCTTCCTGGGTTCGTGTGGAGTGGCCTATGGTACATAGTTGTTGGCTCATGTATTTATAACAATATCATTTCGGCAATGTTAAACATAAGTCATGTACGATGTAATTATTATTGGGGGAGGGCCTGCCGGGCTTAACGCCGCTCTTATCCTTGGAAGGGCATTAAGAAAAGTTATTGTGTTCGATTCCGGTAAGCCGCGCAATTACAGGTCCCGGCACGCGCATGGTTTTATTTCCAGAGATGGCGTAAATCCGCTGGAACTGCTTAGGATTGGCAGGGACGAGCTGACAAAATACGATGTAGCCTTTGCCAATAAAACCATAGTAAATGCCAGCTGCCTGGGAGATTCTTTTGAGGTTAAGGACGAAGAGGGCGCAGCCTATTGTTCAAAAAAACTGCTTATCGCTACAGGGCTTGTGGACGATCTACCTTCTATTGAAGGAGTAGAAAAGTTTTATGGATCGAGCGTATTTCACTGCCCTTACTGCGACGGCTGGGAAATGAGGCTGAAGCCGCTGGCCGCGTATGGCAAAGGCAAAAGCGGCGCAGGGCTGGCTATGGCTTTAAAAAACTGGAGCGACGATGTGGTTTTGCTTACCGATGGCAAGAAACTTACGGATAAGGAAATTGAGGGTTTAGAATTACAGGGTATACCTTATAGAACGGAAAAAGTAGTAAGGCTGGAAGGTGAGAGCGGAGTATTGCAGCGCATTTTTTTTGACGACGGAAGTTATATTGAACGCAACGGCATGTTTTTTACCAGCGAACAATACCAACGGTCTTCACTGGCTTCTGAACTGGGTTGCAGCTTTACGCCTAAAGGAGTAGTTCAAACCGGGCGTTACCAGCAAACCAATGTAAAAGGTTTGTACGTAGCCGGAGATGCCGCCAGGGATATGCAGTTGGTAGTAATAGCGGCGGCAGAAGGCGCTAAAGCAGCGGTGGTAATAAATACGGAGCTGCAAAAGGAAGAACAGAAACTTAAACCTATTGACAAAATAATACGGTAAAGCTATCAGTATATAAACATTTACCTATTCAATCAGGTTAATCAGTATAACAACAATTTATATTTTTAGGAGGATACTTTTATGAAAATCACCCACATTGCTATCATTTTTTCGATACAAATTTTAATTGGTCTAACCCTGGCAAGTTTTATTTTCGCTAAAAAAAGCAGGCCTTTATTCCTGGTTTTTCTGCATGGGGCTTTTGCCGTATTTGGCCTAGCCACTCTCGTTTACTACAATGCAGATGAGACGGTGGACATACAACACGGCGACTCTATAAGTTCGCTACTTTTTTCGCTGGCGGCTCTGCTGGGTATTGTAATCCTGGTACGGGATAAAGCCCTTGGACAGGTAATTCCCAGATGGATGCCGGTAGCACATGGTTTATTGGCTATAGCAGGTTATGCGTACCTATGGGTATATATATTAGCGAAGCAGTAGACAGTAGTAAAACTAATTTAATAAATTAACTTTCCCCTTCCCCATGCAATAGCATGTACAGAAAGAGGGAGAGTTTTTTTAGTACAATAAATAATGATAAAACTTCTTTAGTGAAGGATTTATTAAACAAAAAAATAGGTTAGAATTGCTAACCTATTTTTTCTAGTTCATTAGGGATAACACCTTTTGTTTATGTTTTCCAAAGAATTCTTCCCAGTCAGAAGATATATTGTCATTCATACTAATGTCCTGACTTTCTAATTCCTTTTTAAATTCCTGCCATGTTAATTTATACCAGCTTTTTAGTTTTTTGTTAAACTTCTCTATTCCAAAATCTACATAAACGATTTTGAAAAACTGATTAATTGCAAGGTATAACTCTTTCTTTTTGTTTTTCTTCTTCTCCATATCAACGCCTATTTAAGTAAAGGTTTTTCTTTCCTATATAACGGTTACAATTTTAAGAATGTTTCAGTTTTTTATAAATTTTGATTGATGGCTTGTTTTATGATGTAGCCAGGCACTGCGCCGGATTGCCGCCACCTGATTTCCCCTTTGTTGAACAAGATAAGAGTAGGAACTCCTGCTATTTTAAAGTGTGTTGATACAGACGGGTTTTTATCTACATCTACTTTAATTACTTTTATCTGGCTCTGAAATTCGGTAGCAATATCTGCAATAACAGGCGTCATAGTTTTGCAGGGGCCGCACCATTCGGCAAAGAAATCTACTAATACAGGAACGTCTGAATTGCTTATGAGGTCAGAAAATTTTGGCTTAGTTTTTTCCATAGAAGTAGCGGGATGTACTTTTTGTAAACAACTAACTTATAGGAATGTTACTAAAATTTATAAAAAATTTAAAAACCAAGCGCTTTGCAAATAATGGCACAGGCTTCTTTTATTTCCTGATCGGTAATGATAAGCGGGGGGGCTATGCGCAATGAGTTGTTGCAATGCAAAAACCAGTCTGTTAAAATACCTTCGTTTAAACAGGCAGCTATTACTTGTTGTATTGCTTCGAACGATTCTAGTTCTACTGCCATTAGCAATCCTTTGCTTCTAATGGATTTGATGCGGGGATGATGTAGACAACTAAGAAATAGCTTTTCCTTTTCCGCTACCTTATCCATCAACTTGTCTTCCAGAATTACTTCCAGGCAGGCCAGCGAAGCTGCGCAGCTTATAGGGTGCCCGCCAAAGGTAGTAATATGCCCCAGGACAGGATCATAGGAAAGTACGGACATAATAGCTGGCGAAGAGATGAAAGCGCCAATGGGCATTCCGCCGCCCATTCCTTTGGCGCATGCTAGTATATCTGGCACAATTTCAAAATTTTCAAATCCCCAAAACTTGCCTGTTCTGCCAAAACCAGTTTGTATCTCGTCGCAAATTAGTAAGGCTCCTGTTTCCGTGCATCGTTTGCGCAAGGCCTGCATATAGCTGGCATCGGGAACCCTTACCCCGCCTTCGCCCTGTATAGGTTCTATAATAACGGCGGCGGTGCGTTCGGAAATGTATTGTAAGTCTTCGGTATTATTAAAATGAAGCTGCCTTATATCTGGTAAAAGTGGGCGGTAGGCCTGTTTTAATTCTTCGCTGCCGTTTATGGATAAGGCCCCCTGTGAAGAGCCGTGGTAGGCGTTGTGGAAGCTTATCAGTTCCGTTCTGCCGGTATAGCGTTTAGCCAGTTTCATGGCTCCTTCAATGGCTTCGCTGCCGGAGTTTACAAAATAGGTAGTACTAAGCGGGGAGGGTAGAACGGAAGCCAGCTTCAGCGCCAGTTTTATCTGGGGCGTTTGTATTACTTCTCCGTATACCATTAGGTGCAGGTATTTATCCGCCTGCTCTTTTATCGCGTTTACTACTTTAGGATGCCTGTGGCCTAAAGCGCTTACGCCGATGCCGGAAATAAGGTCAAGATATCTTTTGCCATCCTTGTCGTACATATACACTCCTTCTGCTCGCTCTATTTCCAGAAGGAGAGGGGCAGAAGAGGTTTGCGCCTGGTATTGAAGAAACAGTTGTCTTTGCGATACCATGACTGCTTATTTACTATTAGGATTGTTTTCTCTGGATCGCTTTTAGCGCAGCCTCTACTATGTTTTCTGCTTTTAGCTTGTACTTTACCATTAGTTCATCCGGCGTTCCGCTTTCGCCAAAGCTGTCGTTAACGGCAACCAGTTCCAAAGGAGCAAGGAAATTTGAAGTAAGGGTACGCGATATGCTTTCGCCAAGTCCCCCATTTTTCTGATGCTCTTCTGCTGATACAGCGCATTTGGTTTTCTTTACAGAAGCAAGTATAGTGGCCTCATCCAGCGGCTTAATGGTGTGTATGTTTATAATTTCAGCGTCTATGCCTTTTTGTTCCAGTATTTCCCCAGCTTTTATAGCTTCCCATACCATGTGCCCGGTGGCAAATATGCTAACGTCTTTTCCTTCATTAAGAACAACAGCTTTGCCTATTTCAAAAATATGGTCTTTAGGGGTAAAGTTAGGTACGGTTGGCCTTCCAAAACGCAGGTAAACCGGCCCCTGGTAATCTGCAATGGCAATGGTAGCCGCTTTGGTCTGGTTAAAGTCGCAGGTGTTAATTACCGTCATGTGCGGAAGCATTTTCATCAAGCCAATATCTTCCAGAATCTGGTGAGTTGCGCCGTCTTCGCCTAGCGTTAAGCCAGAGTGCGAAGCGCATATTTTTACGTTTTTGCCTGAGTAGGCTATGGATTGCCTGATTTGATCGTACACTCTTCCGGTAGAAAAGTTAGCGAATGTGCCTGTATAAGGAATTTTGCCGCCTATGGTTAGCCCAGCCGCTAGCCCCATCATGTTTGCTTCTGCTATACCTACCTGAAAAAAGCGTTCAGGAAATTCTTTCTGGAAGTCTCCCATTTTTAAAGAAGCTATAAGGTCGGCGCAAAGCCCCACTACATTTTTGTTTTTACGGGCTGCCTCTACTAATCCTACTCCAAATCCTGAACGGGTATCTAACTTTTCTGTGAACGTGTATTTTTTCATTAGGTATACTTAAATTTTTATTTGCTGAATGGTTTTAAAAGGATGGTGGCTCCTGATTTTATAGTAAAAAACTGAACATCTGTAAATTCGCTTCCTCTTGTTTTTTTAGACCTGAATACAAATTTATAATTTCCCGGCTGTATTGGTAACTGAATCTTACTATTTTCGTCAGGAAAGTTATAAATCCATTGGTGTTCCCCGTTTTCTTTCACTTCGTAAAGGCTTCCAAAACCTTCTATACTTTCGCTAATGTTTAAAATTCCGGGAGGGGCTATAACCAACGTAGTGGTCTGGCTCTGGTTTATCTCAACGCCCTTAAAGCTTTTAATGGGAAGAGTTAGCACATCTACATCGTAATTACCTACCAGGTATTTCTGTTTTTTACCGCAATCCTGCACATTTAATATTTCGCTGCTATTTTTAAGATGCACTAAGGCGGTAAGGTTTTTATATTCTTTATGTTTGTCTCTTATATGCAAGGCTCCCTGTGGGGTTTTAATGTTCACCACGTTTTCTTTTCCGCCTTCAAAACCTACGTTTTCTTTTATCACATTGGGAATGGTATTGACTACGATGTTGTAAGTAAGAATAGCGTCAATCTTTACCCTGTCTGATTTGCCGTCCGGTTTTATGAAATGGATAAAATCGTATTCGGTTTCTCCGGTAACGGTATTGATGAACGACATATTTACATCTGTTTCGGTAGGCCTGTCTTTTTCATCCAGCAGGTTTACTATTACTGTGGTTTCTTTAAGCGTTTGGGTAAATATTTTATGCAAATTAGATCTGAACTCCTGTACATTCTTAGCGTCGAAATACTGCCCCATGCAGCTAAAGGCTTTCGCAAAATTATCATCTGCGCCAATGCCTATTATAAAAGGCTTTAAAAATATTCTTTTTTTCTGAAGCGCCAGGGATAAAGCGCAGGGGTCGCCGCCGCAGGCTTCAATACCGTCTGTTATTAGTATAATTACATTACGGCTGTTTTTATCGTCCGGGAAATCATCCGCGGCATGTTTAAGCGCATTTGCAATAAGGGTGGTGCCTTTGGGCTCTATGGTTTTTATTTTGGCTTTAATGGCGTCAAAATTTCCCTTTTTAAAAGGCACTTCCAGTTTGGTGTCTTTGCAATTGTTGTAGCGTTTGTCCCACTGATGGCCGTATACCCTTAGGGCCAGTTCCAGGTTTGGTTCTGTCCTTAATGAGTCGACCAGCTTTGATAGAATATCTTTTGCAATATCCATACGCGGATGGCCTTCCCATTTGTCCGTCATGCTGCCAGATGCATCAAGGATAAGAAGTATGCGTGTTGTTTTTGGAGGCGTTTCTTCCTTTTGGGCTTTTGCTACAGTAAAGGCAAAAGCCAGGCAAAAAAAGAGGAATATTTTAATTGGTTTTATCAATTAGTAATCGCCTAAGGTTTCTTGCAGCTGCGCCAGCGCTACTTTAAGCTGGTCGTCGTTAGGAGCCGCGCCGTGCCACTTATGCGAACCCATCATAAAATCTACGCCATAGCCCATTTCGGTTTTCATAAGGATTATTACAGGTTGCTTTTTGCCAGTTAGCTCCTTTGCTTTCTTTAGTGTTAACACTACATCCTGCATATTGTTTCCTTTTTCCAGCTCTATTACGTTCCATCCGAAGGCCCTGTATTTTGCACCCAAGTCCATCAATGAAAGTACTTTATCAACAGGGCCGTCTATTTGTTGTCCATTGTAATCTATGGCGGCTATTATGTTGTCTACTTTATTATGGGCGGCATACATGGCAGCTTCCCATATTTGGCCTTCCTGCTGCTCGCCATCACCCATCAGCACATACACCAAACGGTCGTCGTTGTTCAATTTTTTTGTAAGCGCCGCGCCTATAGCTACTGAAAGCCCCTGTCCTAAAGAACCGGAAGCAATACGCACCCCTGGAAGATGTTCCTCTGGCGTTGGGTGGCCCTGCAGCCTGGTATTTATTTTGCGGAATGTAGCCAGTTCGGTGGTATCAAAATAACCAGAGCGAGAAAGTACGCTGTAGAATAGCGGGGAGATATGACCATTAGAAAGAAAAAACAGGTCTTCGCCCACGCCGTCCATATTAAATTTCCTGTTGTGCTTCATGATTTGGAAGTAGAGCGCTACAAGATAATCAGCACAGCCTAGCGAGCCTCCGGGATGGCCGGAATTGCAGCAATGTACCATGCGTACAATGTCTCTGCGCACCTGCGAGGCTATTCTTTCTAATTCTTTAGTATCTGTTACTACTTTTGTGTATTGTTTTTGAGCAATCATTTTAAAATCTGACTTGTGTGGTTTTCGGTATCTACTTTATTTATAATATCTTCTATTATTCCCTTTTCATTAATAATGAAGGTGGTGCGTATGGTGCCCATGTATTTTTTACCAAACATGGATTTTTCTTTCCATACATCGTAAGCTTCATTTATTTTCTTATCTGTGTCTGCTATTAGCGTAAAGGGCAAAGAAAATTTCTTAATGAACTTGAGGTGCGACTTTTCATCGTCTGCGCTTATGCCTAGCACTTCGTAGTTGGCTTTCTGAAATCGTGAATAGTTGTCCCGCAGGTTACAAGATTCCGCGGTGCAGCCGGGGGTATCGTCTTTTGGATAAAAATACAAGACCACCTTTTTGCCTTTGTAATCGCTTAATTTTATTTCTTTGCCGTCCTGATCTTTTCCAATGAAAGAGGGAGCTTTATCGCCTACCTGAAGACTCATAATTTGATGTCAAATATACTTTTGTTTCCTGAATTGTCTGTTACTTCCAGTTTAAAATCGCCGTCTAAGGGCACTGTTTTGTCTAAGCGTTCTGACCATAATAAATGCCGTTTATGATCGTAATTCATAAGCATCCAGGTTCCGTTTATGGTAGCCCTGAAGGCTCCTATGCCCGAAAAATTATCGGTAATATGAAAGCTTATGCTATTGCCCTGGATACTTAATAATCTGATAGTTGGGGCTATAGTGTCTTTACGTAAAGTAAATTTACCTAAATTTCTGGTATATAATCCTATTTTATTTTGCCGCCAGTTTCCCCCTTCGTACTCAGGGCGGTTGCGCCTATCCAACAGGTATAGTTTACAATGGCTGGTATCTGCATAAGAGGAAATAGGGGTGTACTTTATGTTAAGGGTGTCAAAAATAGGTATTGCCAGTGAGTTTATGATAAATGTCTCGTCATCGCCTGGATCTGCATTTACCTGCATGTACAAGGTATCGGCTATGGCGCGAGGGTAAAAATTTACCTCCAGGTTTTTATAATTAACTTTTGAGGCTTTGCCGGGAACTACAGGTTTTACAAAATTGAAATACTCTTTTTGTTTGCCAATGGTAGCAGAGTCGGGCAGGCCTTTTCTAAGGTCGTATAGGTAAGTGGCCTTTCCATTTGAAAAATACGCCAAGGGAAGATTTACCGGCTGAGATTTAACATATAGGGTAGCCGCTACATTGCCCGCAGACGGTGTTGAGAGTTTAAGCGTGTTTTCAAAAATGTCCCAGCTTACCTTCTGATTCGCTGTAGTTGTTACAGGCATAGAAACAGGTTTTGGAGCTTTGCCTCTTACTTTAAAAACGGCTGTAGCTTCGTTTTCGTAAGCGTCGTAGACCTTTATTTTCACTTCGTGCAGCAGGCTGTCTTTTATGATTAGCTTTCCTTTATGGGCATCGGCGGTGTAGGTAGTTAAGGGGTCTCCGTCGGAAATGTAGCATTTTTCCAGGCGCGTTCCTTTCTGCATAAATAGGCCATAATCTATATGGGCATTTATGTAACGGGTATGCTTAAACTCAAACTTATTTATGTTGTGGGTAAATATCTTATTATCATCCAGAAAGACTTCTATGCGCGCTATACCATAAGAGTTATGGGTGAAATTCATCTTGTCGTGCGCCCTTATTTCAATGCCTATGGCGCCATAGGCAGTATATGTAGCAGGAATGGTGTAGTAAGCCCCTGCTTTTTTAGCCGGGTATTCGGTTACTCCAAATTCATTATTTACCCGGGAGTCGATAGTTAATGTTTTTAATGCTATTTTTTGAATGATAGGGGGCATTTTGTCGTGAATTTCTGAAAACCCAAATAGTAAAGGGTTTATCATATTATCGCTAGTATCCCTTACTTCGTAGTGTACATGGGGGCCGCCTGAGCTGCCGGTATTTCCAGAGAGCGCAATAATTTCTCCCTTGGTTACCTTTAGCTCATTTTTTTTAGGGAAAAGCTCTACCTCAAAATTTTCCAGTTCGTACTGTTTGTTGCGTACGTAGTCGCCAATGGGCTTGTTAAATTTTTCCAGGTGGGCGTAAGTAGTTACCAAGCCGTTGGGGTGAGTAATAAAAATAATATTGCCGTAACCGTAACTAGATATGCTAATACGCGAAACGTAGCCGTCTGCCGAAGCATACACAGGCAGACCTATTCGGCCCTCGGTTTTTATATCTAGGCCGCCATGAAAATGGTTGGCTCTTAGTTCGCCCATGCTGCCTGCCAGGTAGTTTACCTGCCCCGGTTTTATTGGGAACATGAAATATCCCTGCGGATAAGTGTTCTGGGCATGTCCCTGTTTCAGGAATACTACTGTTACTAGTAGAATAATGTATTTACTTAATTTCAACTTCCAGTAGTTTTTTGTTTTCTATAAAAGCTTCCAACTTATCGCCTGCATTTATTTTTCCTACGCCTTCCGGTGTGCCGGTAAAAATAATGTCTCCCTTTTTTAGCAGTATGAAGCGGGAAATATAGGAGATAATCTCGTTAAAGCTGAAAAGCATTTGAGAGGAGTTTCCCTTTTGTCTTTCTTCGCCATTTAGCAGAAGGCCAAAATTTATGTTGTTTAGGTCTGGGAAGTCTGAAAGCGGTAAAAATTCGGAAACAGGGGCGGAGCCATTAAAGCCTTTTGCCAACGTCCAGGGTAAGCCTTTTTCTTTTGCTTTTTGTTGTAAATCTCTGGCGGTAAAGTCTATACCAATGCCTATGCCATCGTAGTACTTGTGAGCAAATTTGGTTTCGATGTTTTTTCCTTCCCTGCCTATTCTAAGTATAAGTTCTACTTCGTAGTGAATGTTGTTACTAAAATCGGGCAGGTAAAAGGGGGCGTTGTTTTTTAGCAGCGCGGTATCTGGCTTGCTGAAAATAACAGGCTCTTCCGGCTTTTCATTCTCAAGCTCCTTAATGTGTTCGGTATAATTCCTGCCAATAGCAAGTATTTTCATTCCAATGTATTTATGGGCAAAAATATTATAATATTCATTAAAATCTTTAAAAACATAGGATTTAAAGGAATGTTTTGGAAGCTTAGGCTCTGCTAGCCTTCTATTTGCTTTTCTATGGCAGTTTTTACTTCTTTGAAGAATGGAAAATCTGGCGCGTCCTGAGTTTATACTTTTTGCTTTAACGCTTATAGGAGTTGCTCTTTTGCATAATCATACCCTTAAAGTTGCGCTGGCTGGGCTTTTACTTATAACGGCGTACAAGTTATTTTTTACAAATTTCAATTTCGTTACTCACCTGGGGCATGAATGGGAGGTATTAGTAAATTTGTTTGCCCTGCTTATTGGTTTTGCCCTGCTTGCACGCCATTTTGAGGAAACCAGACTACCGCTGGTATTGCCCCATTACCTGCCAGATGACTGGAAGGGCGGCTTTGTGCTGTTGGCCCTGGTATTTGTACTATCTTCTTTCCTGGATAACATTGCCGCCGCCATGATAGGGGGGGCCATAGCCCTAACTGTTTTTAAAGGAAAAGTGCATATCGGCTACATCGCCGCTATAGTGGCTGCCAGCAATGGGGGAGGTAGCGGCAGCGTGCTGGGCGACACTACTACTACTATGCTATGGATTGCTCATATAAGCCCAGGTCGGGTATTTCCCGCTTATATAGGCGCGGTGGTTTCTTTTTTCTTTTATGGAATAATAGCTTCCCGGCAACAGCACAAGTTTAACCCTATACTGAAGGAGAGTAAACAGGTAGTACATATTGACTGGATAAGGCTGGCGATAGTAGTGGCAGTATTAATTGCAGCTGTTGTTACTAATGTATTTCTTGATTTCCCCGCTGTGGGCGTTTGGGCGGCTATTCTGATAGGGGCTCTCCTTAGGCAGCCAGACTGGAAAGAAGCAAAGCATGCTGTGCCTGGAGCGTTGTTTTTACTTTCATTAGTATTGGCAGCTTCTATGATGCCTGTAGAAAGTCTGCCTGCCGCTTCCTGGCAAACTACTTTTAGTTTGGGCTTTGTATCTGCCGTTTTTGATAATATTCCGCTTACCAAACTTGCTATTGAACAGGGCGGCTACGACTGGGGTATGCTGGCCTATGCCGTTGGCTTTGGCGGTTCTATGCTATGGTTTGGCTCTTCGGCAGGGGTGGCGATTACTGGTATTTACCCCGAAGCAAAGTCTGTAGGAGGTTGGTTAAAAAATGGCTGGCATGTTATAGTAGCTTACCTAATAGGTATGGCCGCCATTTTACTGCTGAACGGCTGGAACCCCTAATGAATTACTTGCCCAGGTTAAATTTTCTTAATTTTATTTCCGTTACCTTTTTCTTGGTATTCAGGGAGAAATCTCCTTTCATGATCCAGTCGTAATAGGAAGGGTCTTTATCAAATACTTCGCTTACTTTCATGTTTTTGTATTTCCCGAAATTAAAAACTTCATCTCCTTTATCGTTAAAGGCAATTCTTCCTGCCAGGTCGGCAAACTGAGAAGCAGTTAGCTCGTGCAAAGCGGTCATATCGTTTTTTATTGGGGAAATTTCTTTGCCGTCAGAATCTTTTATAATGCAGCCCTCGTATTTTACTATTTGCGCTTTTAGCACTTCGTAAGTGGCAAGCGTGTCTGCCTCCGCGCCGTGTGCGCCTTCTAATTCTTTGCCGCAATAAAATTTGTAGGCAGCGCTAAGGGTACGCGGCTCCATTAAATGGTAAATGCGTTGCGCGTCTACCAGTTTACGGTTAGAAATATCAAAATCAATTCCAGCCCTTAAAAACTCTTCAACCAACACAGGCACGTCGAATCGGATAATGTTAAATCCGGCCAGGTCGGCGCCTTCCAAAAACTGAGTAAGGCTGTGAGCAAGGCTTTTAAATGTTGGCTTGTCTTTTACATCCTCATCGTAAATGCCATGAATAAGACTGGACTCCAGAGGGATGGGAATAGTAGGGTTTACCCGATGGGTTTTTATGGTAGTGGAACCATCTGGCATGGCTTTTACTATAGAAATTTCTACAATACGATCTGTAGTAATATTTATGCCTGTGGTTTCCAGGTCAAAGAAAGCCAGAGGTTTTTTTAGATTTAGAGCCATTTTTTGAAAAAAGATGGAAAGTTGCGATTCCATGCCGGGTTATTTACCAAACTTACTTTGTTGTTACTACTTCTTTTGCTACTTCTTTAATATTTATTCCCCCGAAATTTCCGGAGCTCATAAGCAGCAGGTTTTTGTTTTTCCAGTTGTTGCCAAGTAAGAACTCTCTTAATCTGCCAGAATCAGTAAATACTTTAAGTTCAGAATTATTAAACGACGCTTTTACATCGTCTTCAGTTATTGGAGCGAGTTTTTTATGCTCTATAGTATGCTTATCATAAAAGACCACCGGCACGTCTGCCTTAAAAGTATCCCTGTATTGTGATAGGAATTCTTTATTAAGGCTTGAAAAGGTATGCAGTTCCAGAACGGCCACCAATTGCCTGTCCGGAAATTGTTTTTTAACCGCATTGGTAGTAGCCTTCAGCTTTGAAGGGGCATGCGCAAAATCTTTAAAAACAGTGGCGTTGCTTCCTTTTTCTAATATTTCCAGTCTGTTAGCGGCTCCTTTAAACGATTTTATCGCCTCGTAAAACATATCGTCTGTTATGCCTATTTTAGTGCATATCGCTTTGGCGCCAGCCAGGTTCCTCATGTTATGCTTACCAAAAATCTGTAAAGGAACATCTCCTTTTTCTGTGGTAAGGTAAGTTTGTCCGTGTCTTATATCGTGCTTGTGCGCCTTGTATTCTATTTGCTGAACGTCTTCCCGTTCTTTTCCACAAATTACGGTAGCAAGGTCGTCGTTTTCAGAATAGATCAACATGCCGCCTTTTGGTGTAGAATCTGCAAAAATTTCAAATTGCTTTACGTATTCATCAAAAGTAGGGTACACATTTATATGGTCCCAGGCAATGCCGCTTACTAAACCTATATGATGGTGGTAATGAAGAAACTTTGGGGTTCTGTCCAACGGCGAAGTAAGGTATTCGTCTCCTTCTATAATAATGACAGGGGCGTCGTCAGTTAGTTTTACCATAGTGTCGAAGCCTTCCAGCAAAGCGCCAACCATATAGTCGAACTTTCTGTTATGGAATTTCAGCACGTGCAGAATCATGGAAGTAATGCTGGTTTTTCCATGGCTTCCGGCAATAACTATTCGCTGCTTATCAAGTGATTGTTGATATATGTATTCCGGGTAAGAATATATCTTTAATCCTAGTTCCTGGGCCTTAAGCAGTTCTGGGTTATCGGCCCTGGCGTGCATGCCAAGTATTACAGCATCCAGTTCTTTTGTAATCTTTTCAGGAAACCAGCCTATATGGGCTGGCAGTATACCGGCTTTAGCCAGTCTGCTTTTAGAGGGTTCAAACACTTCGTCGTCCGACCCGCTTACCTGGTATCCTTTATTATGGAGCGCCAACGCCAAGTTATGCATGGCGCTGCCTCCTATAGCTATGAAATGAATTTTAAGTTTAGAAGAAGACATCCGTACTTTTTACCAATGACAAAATTATAATAAAATAGATGAGTAGCAAAAATTAATATTTGCATCTGTTAAAGGCTTAATACATAAAATTTCACAATATTGTTTAATTCTTTATATCTTGTACCATATTTTTAATACATATATAG
>FTLB01841308.1_pt1 | contig 14992 bp, 11 predicted proteins | sample 1658291 | NCBI WGS metagenome assembly FTLB01 (sample SAMEA3914812, study PRJEB12502) | metagenome | biome: forest; material: soil | place: Canada | collected 2011-07-07 | depth 0.1 m
ATCTTGCACTGTACAGTGCCACACATACGTGAACAACCACACCCGAGCCATCAACGATCGACCATCAGCACGTCATTGGACTAAACGCCGAATGCACGCTTACAAGGAGAGCGAGTTTCGAACCTGACTTTCCTGAAAATTGATGGCTCGGCAAGCTTCCTTAACGCAAACGTAGGTCATAGTTGCGGGCTTCAAATACGCGCGGCTCGCTGGCAGGATTAGTTTTGTCATGCTTGGAGTTCCTCCCCTCCTATGCTCACGTCGCTTACATAGTCTCAATTCGATACCAGAACCGTTGACCTTCGCCTCACTGTGTCTAGAAAAGGTCCCGGGCAAAGAAGATCCCGTTCGTGGCATTTTCTTCTTTCGTCATAAGCCGGCGTTACATCATACTGTCTGACAGATTAATCAGTTGTGTACCATGATGGCCATGCGCGGGTCGGGAGCCCTCCGACCAATAGTAGCTTAGCAAGCCGCGGAGCCGTTCCACCAATCAGAGCGCAGGACCGGGCCGCTGTGATCGCATTTCGTTGATATCCGGGAGAGGGGTGACGAGCCATGTGTGATAGTGCGGAAGCGTATTTCGAGAGGAATTCCCAGTACACTAAAGTCAAAATAAGAAAATTCCCGAGCCATCAATTCGTACTGGTTACTGGTAAGCATCCGCTGATCTTGCTGTTCCTAACCTAATCGAATACCTTAGGGTGGCGGCTTTGGGCCCGATGGTGCTCCTCGTTCTCTGTTTTTGAATTGACAATCGGGCGTATTTAGACTTTCGTGTCGTAACCCCAGTACTTCACTGCTACATGCCTGTTCTATCTCACAAATGGAGAGGCAGATGTCCCGCCGATTGATTCATTACTAGAGCCTTTGGCCTTCACGATATCACTACAACACAGCAATGGCCACGAGCCAGATGGACACCTTCGACTTCGAGCTCAATCGGAGCAGCGGAAATTCCCTCGAGCCCATCCCTAACTATATGACGTTTATCCGAGACGATCATCCGTCCTTTCTCGATATCCTTGGAGAGAGCTTTGATCCGGAGAATTATTCGTCACTGCCTCCGTACTCCTCCGTTTCTGCGAATAATTTATGCACCGAAACAACTTACGATGGGACTTGGGACTGGACAGGCTCTCCATATCTCAACCCCGCGGACCCATTACCTGCCAGCAGTCCTCTACAAAACGCTGACGATAGCCTCCCTCGTATACTTCCCGACAAACCTCCAAACCCAGATTCTCCTCTCAATTCTAATTTTTTTGGACAGCCACTCGAACAGCCGAAACGACGTCCAGGACGGCCAAGGAATAGGTCCCAAACGCTCAGCCCTGACGGCGATACTCTCAGCACCAACCGTGAGCGACACATACCACTTCCTAACAGCCCGGGCAGCCAAAACACGATCATTGCCCACGCTACGCCTGGCACAAACGGCCATGGAGAACCATGGCGTTTGCCCGCAACAACAAACTCCACGGATGCAGGGAATGCTGATACTCACGACGTCACTGACAGTAGCCAGGGACAGTCCTCGACGGGCCGGATACAAGGGGTGCACCGGGCATACAATCGAGTCGCAGCCACAAAATATCGGAGCAAGCGCGGCCTAGAGGAGCACGCGCTTCAAGAAAAGGAGCGAACTTTGCAAACGAAGCACAAAGGACTAGTGGAGGAGGTACAAGGTCTCCAGGAACAGCTGTATGCCCTCAAGAGGGAAATGTTTAAGCACGTCGACTGCTGTCCCAGAATCCATAACTACCTTCTCGTATCGGCCGAGAAAGTAGCACGGAATAATAGTGTTAGCGTCTCCGGAGGAGGAATGGTGCATAGGCTAGACGCAATGTGCTGAAAAGGGTCATCGTCAATCTTTCTTCGAGGTGTGCTTCTCCTTACAGTACCCGATTGCATACCTTTCCTCTGCCTCTCTCGTCCTCGGTATCATGACGACCTAACTCTCGGCGATCCAGCACCTTCTGGGGTACCCCATCATCAACGACGGTGTGACCAAATTTAAGTCGACGCCGTACAGCCAGAAGTCGCTCGAGCTCGGCGATTTAGCCTACAAGGCTTTCGCCAGGCCGGTGCTGCCTTACTTTATCAAGCCGTACCGGCTTGTGTCGCCGTACGTGAGGCAAGCTGACGAGCTGGGCGACAAGACCCTGTCGGCGGTTGACTCGCGCTTCCCAGCCTTGCTGAAACCCACCGGTGAGCTGTACTTGGACGCCAAGGGCTGTATCCTGTACCCGGTTCACCTCTGTGTCGCGGGGCGCGATTATATACTCTGCACGTTCAAGACCGAGCTTAAGAAGATTGGTGATGCGACGGTCGTCGCATACGGCAAGGCGGCCCTGACTACCGCGCTGATTCTTACCAAGGAGAATGTTACCGCCGTAAGTAACTACATTGGCGCCAAGGAGGAGGAGGCCAAAGCGGCAGCGGAAACGGCCAAGGACTAGAGACATGACAGCCAATCGGAGCCCGAATTGGATTCGCTGCTGGTAGCAGGCTACGGCCAGCCAAACGGCATGCCAGAGCGGACGGAACCGATCAGAAAGGCGGAGAATGCAATGCCGGAGGAGTGGGCCTAGCAGACAGGATGCACCGGAGAGTACCTGGACCGGCAAGCTCGGCTGATACGCTTTGTGATGAAGTTGCCTCATATCAAGAAGATGGGGCAGTTCCTTTCCCAGTATGGCGTTATTGATGATTTCAATTACGCCTTCCCGATTGCTTTGTGCTCTGTCTGGTAACCTAGGCCGTGAAAATATTCACGAAAGCTATTGCTCCTGTGTAGTAACCGATTCTTCTTTGTACTAGCTTTGCGTTGAAGAAGAGGAATAGGATCGGAGATAGCGGAGGCATTTGAGGTAGACTGGCCTTCATATCTGTCTCGAAAACTTTAAATAGGGCGGATAGTCACAGACTTCAGCGTGATTTTCCGCCTTTTTTGGGAGTTTGCCTTCAGATTTGCCTTCGCCAATGTTGCCCAGCAATTCATTGTACTGTAATGCAGGGCATGTGATTCTACCCACAGGCTCCCCGGAGACAGCCATAAATCCAGAAATAGCTTGTACAGGGGTTCAAAGAGGACACCGCCCATTTAATTAATCCCTGCCGGCAGCCAAGTTCGGCTCCCCTCTTTCAGTGCTTTGCATGCCGGGTACAATTTTAGTGTGCCATCTCACTGCCTGCTATGGCCTCTGTGCATTTTATTGGTTGTTTAAATTTTCTTTGAACTTTCTTTCTTCTTGGTCGCCAGTAGGAAGGCCGTGGAAACAACCGGTATGTCCTAAAAGAGGAAAATCAAGATTTTGTTGGGATGATGTTGAGATAAGCTGACAATCGGATCCCCTCCCTACAACAAACCAAAACAAAACAAAAAAAAACCCATCGCCCCTGGGCCAGGTTAATGCAGCTTTTAACGTTTTCCATGGGTATTCACATTTTTCCCAAGACATCTGCGAAGAGAGTCAGGCGGTGTCAGTGTAGAGCTTAATGATGTGTGAGGGATGAAGCATGCTAAGCCGATGAAAATAAGAGCAGCGGGAGATCGTTCTGGGCCTTCCACGCTACTTATGTCTCCACAAAAACAGCCTTTGTTTTTCGTGCGAACTACTTGTAACTTGACGAGACCAGCCATGCTGACTTGCCAGTCTTCTGTCGCCCTTATTGCTGCGTAGTTACAGTACCTCCCAATCTTCCACTACATTTTCGTTGATCCTCTGCGTGGATTCAATCTGCCTTTTCTCCAGCTACGTCGGTGAAAAACTGTCGGAATGACGTCCGAAGCAAGTTTCCCTTACCGAACCGAGGTTCCACCCACCATCCACCGATTTTGATCAGTAGCCTCGCTAACTCCATCAAGCAGCGTGCAACGTTTGTACCCGCCTAGCCTCGTGTTGAATGTGTCTGGTTATGTCCGGCAGCTCCTCCAGAACCTCGGCGCTGACTTCATGTCCACAGCCAGATTTTCCTCGCCCGTCTCTGCGAGCAGACAGGGCGCTACGACGATATGGTTACTCACCTGAAGGAAATCGTCAAGATGGGTGGTGAGCTCAGTATGGACGAGCGAAATCTTTTGAATCTTGCTTATAAGAACATGATTGCCACGCGTCGTGTCAGCTGGCGCAACATCTCTGCGATTGAGCTAAAGAAAGCCGGGGGCAGCCAGAAGGACATTTCTACCATCCGCGAATACCGCCATCGGATTGAGGACGAGCTGGAGAAGATCTGCCAGGATGCTTTAGGGGAGTTAGATAAGAGACTGATCCCAAACGCCTCCACAGGAGGCTCCAAGGTTTTGTATCACAAGATGTATACCTATCGTACCCGGCTTCTCTCAATGATCCGTGGACTGACTTCTCGTGTTTAGGAAGGGTGACTATTGCCGTTATCTGACCGAGTTCGCGTCAGGCGAGAAGCACAACGTGGCTGTCACGTCTGCCCGCACAGCCTACGAGGTGAGCTCGAGATTCACTACTGAGTCAGACGCCAATCAGCTTAACACTGCTACTTAAGATGGCTGTCGATCTTGCTCGTACCGAGCTCGCTCCCACTAATCCCCTGCGCCTGAGCTTGGCTCTCAACTTCTCCGTCTTCTACTACGATATTCTGGACGCGCCAGATCTTGCTTGCGATCTTGCCAAGCAGGCATTTTACGATGCCATCAACGAGCTCGACTCCTTGACCGAGGAGTCATATAGTGAAAGCATACCAGTCATACAACTTCTCCATGACAATCTGGTCCTTTGGACGTCTTCAGGCCTAGAGGGTAGGTACCTTTCTCCCTGGCCCTCTATGGAGGACTCATCTTGCGTGGTCAACGAAGCAGCTCAGGCAGCATAACATGTAAGTAATAATTGCCACCACCACCGAGAAAGGCAGCCCATATCGAGGGAGTACTCACAAGTATACGGATCTGTAGGCACTCTGGGCCATTCCAAACATTACTGACAGCACGACTCGGAACCCTTCATCGTCACTGCCGCTATTGTTGGAATGGCAACCTTAATTATTGCCTTCAATCTCGAGAATATTGCGGGACTTCTCTATAACCAAAGAGAGATGTTGGTGACAGAAATGCAGAAAGACGATAGCTGGAAAGGACTGGGAACGAAGCTCGAAGGATCCAGTCCCAACCGAAGTGGTGGCTTGTTGCATACATGGCACATAGGTTTGTCAAGATAATTGCTGGAAAGAAAGGGAGGAAGGGCGACACGGAGTCACATGGTAGCGAATCAATGTCAACGTATCGGTAGTGGAGAGATCAGAAAGAGGTTAGGCTGAGGAACGAGGAGGAGCCTGGAATTAAGGTTTTGCCATGCCAGTCCGAGCGCCGCATTCACAGCCCATTCTGGTACACTCTCAAAATTAAAGACCAAAGGGTTAGGGTTAGAGAAACTACTCCGTCGACGCAACTACCTAATCATTAGGGTACATTCTGGAGGGGGGTTAGGACCGAGAGTGGTTGATGGGCATGCCCCCCTTACCGTATTAACGCAGTGTAATTGGCGCCTAAGCGCCGTAACTAGTACTATATTGTTCAATGGATAACGCCTTCACATTCTCAAGAATTCGCTGCGCTCGATGGGAGAATCGGTCCAGCTCACGTCTGAGAGGGCAATCCGACCTCGCTCCACACTGGTGTCTGTGGTCCGTCTGGGCGTATTTGAAACGGAGCCCAATATCTGAGAGAGATTTTGTGGTAAAATGGTTCTATTGAAGGCCACAGCTCACAACGGTTCAGTTCGGGCGCTACTTCTCTTATTATTCCACTCTCCTAGCTTCTCGTGAGGTCGCACTCTGCCCATCATGCGATTCGCATTGGAACAACGAGTTCGCAAGGGCTAATACACACTGCGCCTGCGCTTTTCGCGTACGTTGGTCTCACGCTGGTAGTTCCACGACCATATTACGAAGCAGGGATTACACATGAAAGTTCGGTTTGCGACCCCAAGCAAGACAAGTTTGGAGCGAACAACCATGTGTGATCGGACGATGACGTCAGTTGCGGTTAAACGTACCAATTGGGTTGGGTCACACCTGAGCCGCTTCGGTAGAAATGCTCCGACAAGCATATGGAGCAGGACAAATAACCTCTATACCCTAAAGATGAGAACAAACGTAGGAAGGTCTATGCCAGACGGGCGACAAAGGATCTTGCAAATTGTGCGACTGCAACGGATGGCTTCGCCTACCATTCATGGCGGGAAGCAAGGGCAACTTGTGGAGCATTCTGTCTGCGGGACGGACTTTCAATTATTTCCTTGGGATTCAGACACCAAGTCTGAATAAAGGCAATGAAGATATGTGGTACCTGGCCAAGCACTCTTACCTAAGTTTCTTGCTGCTGCCTTCCCTTTAGCTTGGTGCAATAATGCACCTGCAAAGTCCCTACGCTTCTCTCGGGGAAAGCTTCTTTGTGTCGTTTGTGGATATTATTCCACGTCAGTCCTTCTTTCTTTAGCTCAATGAGAAACTCCTCCTCTTCATGCGTCCAGCTAGACCTGCTTCCGGTTTTACGCCGTGTGGCGGTTTTACGCCGTGTGGAACGACAGCTCTTGACCAATATGTTGGACTGCACTCCTTTGACCGTACTGGCTTTATGCTTGTCATTTGTGCAAGGGTCCCAGGTAAACTGTAGCTGGAAAGTCGCTTGGCCGTTTATCACTACGCGTTTAAGAACTGCATTTCCGAGCGGCCATTCCTGAAATCTTGCCGCGGGAACTTGGACAGTCTCATTATCCTCTGAAGAATCGGAGTCTTGAGAGTGTGGCGGAGTGAGGATGTGAGGGGGGGTAAAATGTTCCCAGGCAGGGTTAGGGTCCCGAACATCTCGTCGTGTAGGAGCATTGTCGACCGAGCGACCCCGCCGTCGAGCCGTCCTGCGACGCTTGTGAGGTGGTGGTGCATCCTTATCACTGTCGTCACCGTCGTTGCCGTCTTGCTCTTGTTCACTGGCTTCAGCAGGCTGATACACACCCATATCCTCTGTCTCGGCGCTCTCACGCCGCCGCCGCCGCCGACGTAGATTCTTTTGAGATATGAGCCTTTCGCCAGCTTCTACCACTTCATCCTCTGAATCCTCGTTATAATTGACGATCCTGGTACGTCTTGCATGTCTCGTTCGGCTTGACCTTGGCATGACCGAACCCAACTCAGTCTTACCATTATCCGCGCCATCAATTCCGGCGTCACGGCGATGCAGTGGTACAGGATTGCACTCGCGTTGGGACGATTGCGCATCTTGAGCCTCGGCTCTGTTCTGCTCGCTTTCTTTATCTTCAGAAAGGCGGGGTACATCGGCGGGATGGATCTCGCGCGAAATCTTAGGAGCCATCTCAGCTCGAGGTAGGTCGGTCTCATCGTCGCCATCGCTTTCGCTCGCATTTTCACCGCATTCCACCCTCTCTGGTAAGCCCCCCTCGTCGGGCCGCAAAGAAGGGGTATCGGAGTGGTGACTGGGCAAATGCTGAGCCTCGACGCCTGGTGGTACCGCGTTGGTTTCCTCCTCGGCGGACGCGTTATATGTGGTGTTCTCAGACGCTTGACCCACTTCCTCTGGTGCGATTGCAATGGCACTCGGTTGGCTATGCTCTGCCTCTGCCTGTCGGCCCCAGGGCCGCCCATGCAAGGACTGAGATGATGTCGGGGACGTGAGTGCTGATGAAAAATCTCGGTCATGCGTTCTTTGTCGCCAGGCCGATGTACACTGGGAGCTTGGGCCTGCTTCTCTGGGCGGTTCTTTGGCTTCAAGGATGTCGATACCAGTAGTGCCGGGTCCTTGTTTATCTAGATGTGTCAGGAGAACGATCCGCTGGAGGGTTGCAAGATCGGGTACCTACCGGGACAGGGAACACCTCCACATTCAGGATCCTTACTCCTAGCAGGCTGATAAAGCTCGCTAATGGATGGTAAGGTATCGGATTGGCTATCTTCGAGATCATCATAGTTGGACTCATCGTCGCTGGAAATCACCAGAGCGTCATCCGGCGACAGCCCAGGAGGTTTATGAGTCGCAGGCAGCGGGACCGCTGACGCTGGAGCGAAAGATATCTGGCGATCCAGGGAGAATCTGGCCATGACTGGGAGGGGGGGGGTGATAAGAATAACGCAAGATACTGCAAACGAAGCAAACGGCTCAGGAAGCACAATTAGAGATTACAGACTGACTGGTTTGGCAATTTTCCGGGGATACGGGAGATATATATGAACAACAGCGACCCCTGATCATTGCGTGGACATCCTAATCTTCCATCGCGGCTCCCGAACCCCCGAGCTGGCAATGGACCCAATGAGCTTGAATTCTTCACTGGGTAGCCAGGAGCCAGAATTGTCAGACTCTGGAACCTTCGTATCTCTGCCAGTGAAACAGATCCCAATACAGTTGACCGCTTGCGGCCGCCCCTGCAGGGATATTGTCGTGGCCGTAGTGAATCGCGTTCCTCAACGGAAGGTACGAGGCCCTCGCCATCTCCGAGGGGGATTCGAAGCCGTGATTGACCGACGTGACGGAAGTGCGTTACCTGAACTAGCCCCCCTCCCCCCAAGCTCCCGACAGGACCAATAGGGGTGCTGAATTCCGCTGGGCCACCCTGGTTGCGTGTCTCGTTCGGCGAGTCAGCCCCTTTCCAAGGCACTCTGCCGGAGCGAGGCTCCAAATAGAGGCAGATCGCCCGTCACGCGAAGGCTTTAGTTCGTCGTCGAGCCTTGAAGCGAGGCTCCGCCATCGGGACATCCGTCTTAATATCATTCTGCCTCGTCATCCCTGCGTTAGAGATTTCCTAAGCATGGCAATGCCCCTGGCGCTGCCACCGCCTCGCATTTTCCTGCAGTGTCTATGATCCTGGCAATCGGACCGATTATGACCAATAAGTCCAAGGCAGTAGCCTGCAGCTGCGTAGACAATGTATCGGAGGGGAGGGCAGAAGGCGGCCCAACAACGAACGGACACTAGAGCTACCTGCGGCATTTTAGCACCCTGTTCAGGAAAGGCAGGTGGCACGTATTGCATACCACATCTTTTAGGCAGATATTGCGTCCAGGCCACGGACGAACGGAGGAGGATACGGTGGACAGGGGGGGCGTGGATGAATGTTGAAGTGATGTCTTCGAGTGGCCAAAATCCGATCCAAGTGGCTAGCTATCTCTTTCCAAGAGAACTGCTGGCAGTGGGCCTGGTGAAGCGCGTGTAACAATCAACCGAGTAGCAGTGAGCTACATTACATCATCGAGGTCGGGATCGAGAGAGGCGAAGCGAGAAATCCGGACAAGAGCAGCAAGGCCGGTTGCGCGAGGCCATGGTGCAACTCGGATATGGTCACACTCGCATGGACAGGGGTCTGGCGCTAAAATTATGGCGAGATGAGAGGAGGAGGAGGGCGGTAAGACTGTACGGCCATCGCGGAGGATTGGCAAGGAGAAAAGGGATAAGAATGTGTGGACGTCAAGTCAAGAGTACAAGTTCGGGGACAGGTGGGAGGGCCTCTTTTATACCCTACGGTGGGCGGCGGTGGTGCACGGGCCAATTGGCAAAGCGGCGGGTGGAGCACATGTCAGCGCTTTCCCCCAACGAGAGTGCCGCCTAACCCGGCGGGTGCAGCACCGCATTCGCTTTTACTATAATTGTTTTAAGAATAAGTAATAGGTTAAGATTATTTAATCGTTAATATAATTAAATAAATAGGTCTTTTCCCTCTTATATAACCCTACTTCTAGGTAAAAAATCTATATTTAGGCCTAAACTATAACCTAATATACCGACTTAAAATTATATAAGATTTATAACTCTTTAGCTAAACCTTTAATTTAATAAAAAAGCTATTAAAACTATAAGCTATATTTATTTATAGGCTAAAGTTATATATAAAACCAAATATAATAAGAGATTATAAGGCTATTAATCTATTATTATCCCTTAGTCTATTATATTTAGGTAAAAATAGTGGTATCAAAGGTAATCTTAGTGCCTGAGTTAATTGCATTTAGGTGACTATATGCTAGGTCGCAGATAGCGATGGCAAGCAAGGTCTGCCGTGCGTCACCGGCCGCCGCTGCACGGAAAGCCTCGTCAAACCACGTCTGGTACAGTACGTTTAGGCGGCCGATGGCCCAGTTCCGAGAGAACTGGACGACGCGTCCCATGTGGGCGCTCATATAGAACTTCCAGGCGCGCGTCATCTGGCCTTGGATGTTGTTGCCCGTCTGCTGGTTGTAGGCGACCTCGAACTGGCCCAGCAGGTCCTTGACCAGACCGTATGTGTGGACGTGGCGGTTGTTGACGTTGGTGTCGGCGTAGTAGTCGAAGACGCCCATAACAGTCTGGACATAGCTGAAGGCTTGCTCTGCCGACGCCTGTATAGGCAAGTTGCAGCACAAGAGCCAGCCGGCGTCGCTGACGGGGCGGTAGAACCGATAGATTAACCCTTTTTTCGAGTTCAGGTTCGAGTCGGCTACAACCATGTCCGAGGTCACGGCGACAGACCCCAGCACCTGGAGAACGGTCTCGCCAGGGGGGAGGGGGTGGCTCGAGCTCCAGGCTGTGAACCCGTTGGCGAACTTCATGATGACGTCGGGGTCGACGGGGGTCATGTAAATGCCGCTCAAGCGCATGGACGGCACCGGGTAGAGCTGGGCGTCTAGCAGGGCCTCGCAGAAACGCATGATGGTCTGCAGCTCTAGGATATGCTCAGCTGCGTGGTTGTGGCCTGTTAGAACGATGCCATCATTGCGAGAGGGGAGAGGGAAATGGGATGCACAATAAAGGAAAACAAAAAGAGGGGGTTGGGGCATCAGTTACTTACACACCCACATTAGCGAATCCGACGGGGCAGCTGCCGTATTCAATGTGTAGTCCTGCGGCCCGCAGCCTCGAGCAACCACCTTGTATCGGGAGTAGTCGGCGTTGAGATTCTGCAAATCGGCTCCATCGTTCCCATTCGGATATTGCGATGACTTGATGGTCTGGATCGTCCAGCTGGGGTTGGTAGTCGACCGGATGCGGAAATAACGTACTGCGCCAACCGCCAACGCTTGGCGCTCCTCGAGCAGCTGCCGCACCACATCGCTCGCCTCCCGGTCGTCCTGGGGATGGGCCCTTGTTCGCAGTTGCGCCAGGGTTGTGTTGAGGAGCCAGGCTTCGTCCTCCGTCAGCTGTAACCCGGCGAGGAGTTCCTCGACGGATTGAACGTCTGTGTGGCTGCTCGCTGTTGTGTTGGCTGCGCGCTCCTCCAGCCGCTTCGCGAGGGCCTTTAGCTGCGCCTTGACGTTGGCATAGGATCCGTCATCTTCCTCCAGTGACCGACGGACGTACGGATACCCCTCATCCGTACCGCCGTCGTCTTCGTCCTCCAGGACGGTCTGATCGGCATCCCACAGGATCGGGCACAAAAGCACCGTCTCGTCGCTCAAGGCATGCTCGGCCAGGTCCGGGATCACATTGAGGATATTCTCGGCGAACATGGTGGCCACGGGGCTCTCCATGAGGCTGAAGGCGACGCCGCTCGGCTCCATGTGCATGCGTGAAGCTGGCAGGTTCTGGTACCCGTGGTCCTGCACGACAGCCTGGTTCCACGCGCCGTCCAGCGCGGCGCGGAGGTCGGCGTCTAGCGTTCCCATCATGTTGTAGGTGCCGACATAGGCGAGGGCGCAGTTGTAATCGTGCGAGCCAGGAGACTGGCGCTTCGTCTGCCTTGCCGCCCCCGTTGCTTCCGGGCCCGGAGTGCGCTTCGCGTTCAGATCAGACGCGGTGGTGGGCCAGGTGCAAGTGCTGGTGATGACGTCGTCAAGTGCCGAGGCGAAGGCGGCGGCGCGCTCGGCGTCGCTGGTCGCCGGGCCCATGAAGTAGGGCGTGCAGCAGAGGGCCCGGCCGCCTGCGCCACCCGTGCACCGGTCGTATGCATAGGGATCTTGCATGGCGAGGCGCACGGTGCCGTCCGGGCAGTAAGCCTCGCAAAAGCCGTCGTCGGTGATGCGGGGGTCTGCCACTGGCAGTTCTGCCAATGTGCGTTGGGTGATGTGCCCTGTGGCAGGCAGCAGTAGCCTCGGTTGCCTGTGACACCGTTACTGGAGCAGCTCACGGCGCCGCTGCCAGCGGGGGACTCATCCAGGAGGAAGGTGAAGGGCGAGTCATACTGGCCGCAGATGGCGCCTCTTGGTTCATCGGGGTCCCCGCGCGCGTCGCTGCAGTCTGGCGGCATGCCGTCCCATTCGCATATGGCGTAGCCCGTGTCTGAGGGGATGTCGAAGCCGTTGGGGTCCGTCTCGCAGCATGCGACTTGGAAACCATGGTTGCAGGCGATCGAGGTCGTGGCCACTTCGCTCGAGAAGGGCCCGATGATATCCTCGCTGCCGGCCGGGCACACGCCGCTGAAGCCCTTTCCACAGTTTCCGTTCCAGAAGTCAAACCAGCCGCAGCTGGGGATAGTGCTGGCGCTAGGGCAGCAGAAGGTACGTAGCTGGCCGCCATAGCAGCGTGAGCCGTCCAGCATGATCTCGCCCGCGTGGCCGTCCGTGTCCTTGCGTGGGACCGTCGAGTAACCCGCAGGGCATGTCTGGCCGCAGTTGGTCCATAGGCACTGGTTCCGAACCACGTAGGAGGTCGGTCCCGTCACTGAGGGAACGAGATATAGATTGTCAGAAACTTGGCCGGTACTGGAGAAAGAAAATGGAAGAAGAGGAGTAGGGCTAGGGGGGCGACAGGAAAGACCAGGCAGGAAAAAGAAGAGAGGAAGGAAAAGGGGAAGGAGAGGAAAATGGGAAGGAGAGGAAAAAGGAAAGAGAAAACAAGGAATAAACCATACCAGTGCTGCCATTGCCCGATGTGCTCTTCTCGTTGAGCACCGCGGGCGAGTTGTAGCCCGTGGCGGCCTGCAGCTGCTTCGAGTAGGTGCCGTCGTTGTAGTCCTCGCTGACGGCCCAGACCATGACACCACCAAGGCACTCGCTCCGCGCAAAGTCGAGCTTGAGCTCCCAGCTGGCCTGGTCGTCGTAGGCGATCCACCAGTTCCCGACCGTGGCAATCTCCACGGCCGCCTCTTTGTTAAGCGTTGGTGTGACTCCGGCCGCCTTTATCTTGTCAGTCAGCTCTGCGTTGCTCAGCGTGCCCAGGCTGTTGGTGCACGGTCCCGGGTCGCCGACGGCGTCAAAGGTGCACGCGGGCTCCATGCAGGACCTGCTGCTGGCGACAAAGGTGCGGGAGTAGAAGGCCAAGCCTAGATTAACCTTGTTCGGGGCGATGGTATTGCGCCAGAAGAGGTCTAGGTACTGGGTGATCTCGGTTAGGTTGGTGTGGGCATTGAGGAACGGACCCAGCCAGATGTTTCCCTTGTCCCATAGGCCTTGGAAGAGGGAAGGGGACGTCAGCATTCGTGTGTTCTAGGCTACGACGAGAGGAGTAAGAGAGAAGGGGGGCCCGCACCGTGGAGATCGTAGGACATGACATTGAACCAGTCCACCCAGGGCTCGAGGCTGACGATATCAAAGTGCTGTAGATACCAATAGCTCACGGGGACCGTGATGGTGACGCCAGATCGCCCCCCGCTGCTGGACGCCACAGCGCGTTTGAGGTTCCGGATGAAGATGGGAAAGTTTGCAAAGTCTTCAGGACGTCCGGAGCGATCGTCCGCTGAGGGATACTCCCTGGATAAGAATTCCATTAGGTTCTCTGTCTCTCTCTCCCTCACTACCGCCCCTAGAGACTTGATGGTTTGAAAATAAAAGCAAGACTAAAAAAATGCAAAAGGGAAGCGGTTAAGGTGCCAGGGTGCTGCTCACCAGTCGATGTCCACTCCGTCAAAGTTGTAGGTAGACATGAAGGAAATCAATGAAGCAAAGAAGACAACTTGGTTTGCCTCAGACGCGGCTAGATCTGAGAACACGTTAGCAATGGGACCGCCCGGGTCGTTAAAGTCCCAGCCGCCGATAGAAATGTAGACCTTGAGGGCGGCGTCCTGCTGCTTTAAGGCGGTCAGGCGCGCGTACAGGTCCACATCTCCGGCGTCAGCGGGCACCACTTGGAATGTATTCGGGTCGATGCTGGCAAAGGCAAAGTTCAGGTGCGTGTAGACGCCGGAGGGGATGTTCTCGGGGAAGAAGGCCTGGCACGCGCGGCGGGCAGACCAGCCTTCGTAGTAGCCCATGACGCGGGTCACCGAGTTGGTGTTGTCGCAAGACGGACGGTCTACGGTCTTGTTACCGCAGAAGTCTGTCGTGGTGCCACAGTAGCCCCATTTCGAGCAGCACACGTTGAGGGGACACGTCTCGTACGTGACATAGTCGGCGCCGAAGTTGCCCGGGTCACACTCTGCCTTGATTCCGCATCCTGCTACGCAGTTCTCGGGCGAGCAGTCTATTTGTACACAACATCTTGGGTTAGTCATACCGTCGCGTCTCCCGTTTTTTGTCGTTCCTTCTCCTCCCTCCCCCCCTGTCTGGAGTATAGTACTTACAGTCCTGACCGAGACCGCAGAATCCAAACTTGGAACAGCAAGTTCCGTCCGCGCACGGGTTGTTGGCATCACACCCGAGCTTGTAGTCGCAGGTGCTCAAGCAGCCCGCGCCACAGTGCGCGGTGTCGGTACCACAGAAGCCATATTGACTGCAGCATCCCACCGCGCAGAGATTCGTCTTGCTACACTCCTGGCTGATCGCCCAGGCAGAAAAGACAAGTATTGACAGCCAAAGCCGGAGTGACAACTGAGAGGCAGACATAGCCACCATCGCTGCCGTACACTATCCCGGGCGGTGACACTGCTATCTCTCGCTCAACTTCCGGTTGTATTTGCTCACAATAAACTCGAGCAGGAAAGAATGGTCAATGGTAAGCCAGACTCTTGTTCTAAGCGTGGAACACGGCCGACGCCAGAACAGGTCAAAGACCAACCGTATAAGACACTCGACGAGTGAGACGCTTCAGGGAGCAGTGAGAAGTGAAAAGCAAGAGAAGACAGGAGCCAGTACGCCATGTTGTACAACCCCGGTAGAGGCT
>FTLB01843368.1_pt1 | contig 14990 bp, 4 predicted proteins | sample 1658291 | NCBI WGS metagenome assembly FTLB01 (sample SAMEA3914812, study PRJEB12502) | metagenome | biome: forest; material: soil | place: Canada | collected 2011-07-07 | depth 0.1 m
CCATATCCACTGGAGAACTCGGGATCCCGTCCGCTCTCCCCTAGATAAGCCAGTGAGAGCCGGATTAGTAGTTGGGTCGGTGACGACCAGCGAATACCCGGTGTTGTATGTTTTTTTATTTCATAAAAAAGTAGACAATATTTTTTTTCGTTCTTGATTACTTTGTGGCGTTGGTCCAAGTCTCTAGCTCTACATTGACCAACAGTTATCAATTTGAGGTTGTCAAGCGTTGTCAAATGTTTGGTGAACAGCAAGCCTTGTTTCGTCTTACTGTCACATCGCACTACCAACCACCTAGAGGTTTCCCTGGCTCAAATACACAATGGGTCTCCAAATTTAACAAATAGATAAATAAATATGTATCCCAGACTCTCGGATACTCCTTGAAAAGAACGCGGGCATACTATGCCGGGGACTTTGTCTAGAGTTTGTCATGGTAGCATGCCACCAAATAAGTTACCACCAAGCCCTGTATTTCTTTCTACGCGACCCCTACTCCCGTTGATCACATATTTGCGGGATAACCCAATTATTTGGGCTATTGCAGCAACTCTCATTCAGGGCCCCGGGTTAGCGAAAAACAGCCCGCTCGAACTTCATTTAGGCACGGCGTACTGCGGTCGGTAGTCAGCGTTACGTAGGCTCATCACAGGCCGCCTCGACACTAAACATAGGTTTTCTGCCCGAGGTTTCTCAGTTTGAAGGTTTAGTTTTGTAACGCAGACAGTTGTCGCAGATCCTATGAAAGCTAACGACTGCATGCCGTCGAAGCATCGCGCCTCGTCTACAGACCGTTTATAAGTCAGGCAGGCACAGGAGCTCAAAAGGCAATAGAAATGCCCAAGCTCGGATATACCCCATGCAAGTCAATCCAAGCGCTTCGGGTCTGTAGATTGCATGTGTCCGATCCATACGCCATCGAGGCACGGCAGCGCCCCTCCAGGTTTGAGCACAACCTTTAGTACTTTATTTATTTTCAGGGGGCGGGCGACCCGCCTTGGGATAGGTATCGCAGCTATCAGCACTCTATAGGAACGAAGTGTACATGATGTGCAAGGAGACCGCTTTTCTCGACGGGCGAGGGAAGGGGTTCGCTCGCTTTCACGCGATTCGGAGCGAGCAGAAAGCATCGCCGGAAGCGAAAAAAGCAGTCCAAGGATCCAGAATTTTAATCTCAACGTACCTGGCACCTATAGTACCTTGGACAGATATATTACCCCAAGGGGTGAACCGCTCCCCCATCAGCGGCAAATCGGATCCCGGAACACGGTGTGATAAATGAGTTGCCCAAATAGCCGGGAAGCGATCTAATGAATCCGTGGAGCGTCCATGTCATGGAATGTCCGGTGGAGAGAATGCGTACAATCGCCGTTGCGCACCGCAACTACGCAGAATATGTAAAGTAGTATAAATACCATGGCCCGGACATTGGTTCTCTTTCCGTAAATCTTTTCTTGGCATATCCCCCTACCGTGTCACCGCACCTCTTGGACCGACGGAACGTATTTGCGATATTCAACAAAGAAACACCAGTACATAATGAGGTCTGCAGTGCTCGCTGGCTTGCTCGCGGTGGTCGGTGTCGCGACAGCCCAGACAACAACTGGGAAGCTCGGTGATGCGCCCGTCATCAAGACCAATCCTGCGGGAGTCAAGTACAGGGCCATATTAGACTCGGCCGATGTTCACGGCTCGGTTTCGGCGCTCTCGGACACCATCGGCGTGAACTATACTATTGGATTGCATCAGCTTCCGGTGGAAAAGGGACCCTTTAGTATGTATCACCGAAGGCTTGCGTGTGCGTCATCAGGGGTTTTCGAGCGCTAATATCATGTTAAGAATATCACATCCACGTCAATCCCGTGCCGGCAAACGGGAGCTGCGCGGCAACAGGAGGTCACCTGGACCCCTATCAAAGGGGGGACACGCCGGCGTGCAACGACGCAAGCCCGGCTACCTGCCAAGTTGGTGATCTCTCTGGGAAGTACGGCATCATTATCGGACCCTCTGCGTTGAAGATGTAAGCGCGATCCTGTGGGCGAGCAGACTCAATACTGGCATCGTAGCTAACTTCTAGGCTAGGTTCAACGATCCCTACACTGCTTTGGATCCAAGCAGCGTCGCGTATTTTGCCAACCGCAGTGTCGTGTTTCATGACGGAAACGGCACCCGCATCGCTTGTGCGAACTTCCAGAAGGTTTAAGATGAAAATTGCGACGCCGAAGGCTGTAGCTATAAAGACACTGAAAAAAAGGGGGTGGATTGAAATAGCCAGCATAGCTAAGGGACCAAAAGAACAACCTAATGAATTCGATGCCAAAACACAATCATCGTACATGATATACGCGCGACCATGAATGTGCCCCGAGCTACCAACGCAGCCGACACGGTTCTGACGGCATGGTACAGTTCGAACCAAGCACTAAATGTAGAATATATTTTTTGCTGTCAACTACTTACCTCTACCCCCAGAACTAAATTACCCACATGACGCAATACTGAAGGGAGATCTCGCTCTGTCACCTCGGTCGCAGGATAAGGATAGTGGCACTCAGTAGCAACTCCCTGCTTAGCTAGTATGATGCCGAGTAAGATCGTCGGGAAATTAGGATAGATTGCAAATCTAAGGAAGATAATAGTCAAGGGCAGAACAAACAGTTTATCATTGCCCCTCTCATACTTTCCCCAAGGGGGGGGACTGAGAGGTAGTGTGCACGATCTCGGACTTCACGGGTGGGCTATCACACTTTGCACAACAAGTCCTCGTGTAGGAACATACATAGGAACGTATACGGAATCTTTGAACATCGCACTAACATCGACATTGGCAGTAGCAGTAGACTTGGTGTGGACGCTGACATCATCGTCGATCCTATCGTTCAGGGGAGACGTTACGCAGTTTGGTTCTCGGCCCTGGCCTGTCATCCAGCTTGGCAGCCGCTCCGCGTCCCCTTTCCTGCGCCACCACCCAAAGATGGTTGTTGGAGCTTGTACAGGAAAGTGTTAGCGACTCGATTAGAAGGGAGAGTGGCGCTTGAAATCAGTACAGGATCCAGGAACCTTGCGTGGGGCTTGCATTAGGGTTCCATGATGCCCCTGGCGTGGTTTCTTAGCGCTCCCAGATACGGCACTCCGGCATCTTCTCGGCCTGCCAGGGGCTAGTTAATACCAGTGAAGAGATTGGCGGCAAGAAGATATTTTTAACAGAAGAGGGCAATAGCGAAACGCAACAGTCTTGCATTGGAATTATTAAATTGTATGAAACTGACTTTGCAGTTGCGTTTAGCAACCCAGGTAGTGCGTGGTAGCCGAGTAGTGCTGCGCACGTCAAGGGATCAACCTGCATCTTCTTCTGCTCAATACAACGTGCCGTAGCGAGCATCAGTGACAGGCTACGAACTCCGCTTCCTGTCTTCACTCTTCCTGCCTTCACTGGCTCTTTTTGAAGAGAGGAGTATAGTGTATTCAAGGAACTTCTCTTCCGTGTTCGCGTTGCCTCCCTATCGACCCGATCGATGCGGGTTCTTAGCGTCCAGGCACATGGCCAGATCAGGCGAAACAGAAAAATTGACTGAGCTGAACTGGAGTCTCTTTTAAATTGCTGGCCCAGGCCATGGACTATTGGCAGCTCGGTGGCTTCTCATTGGCGACAATCCTTGCGCCTCAAGTTCAGCGCCGCTAGCTCGACGCTGGAGAGCTTAGCCTTGGCCCTAGGTGGTCTCCAAGTTTCCGAAATTGGTACCTGATATCCACTACCCCGGGCAAGCAGGCCAGAACAGATGGGTGAATGTAAATACGCCAGACATTAAAACTGACGTAGCGCCCTCCCACCCATCCGGAGGTTTGATGTTTTTCCTTCAGCAGACTCGATAGTAGCAACGGCGATTATCCCATCAAACTGCCGATCATGGGATTCTCTCGGACCAAGCTCCTAGCGGGCCTCCTGCTCGCGCCTCTTGCCCTTGGCAAGCCTTGCGGCGGTGGCAACGGCTGTCACGCGGATAACTGCCTGCGCGGTAAATACGACCCGAATGGAATAAGGATTCGCGATGTCGTTGGTACTAATATCGAACATTCTGTAGCTCTTGGAAAGACCATCGGATCCGAGTTGAGAGGCGCAGCTGACTGCTCTGCTTATTTCGTCACCACTGTGATCCCGCCTACGTCGTGAGTAATTCGCTATTCACAAAATACCCAAATATGGCGGTTTGCGATCGGAAAGTGTAACATTTGCCCAGTACGATTACGGCTACCTCGACAATCTCCAACACAGCCTTCACGACCGAGGATGTTGCTCAGACTTCCACCGTATACACAACGATAACAACTGTGGTGGACACAACAGCCACGGATATCATTGATGTCACGGTGACTGCGTCGGATCACACCGAAGTGGTCGTGACAGCCGATGAGACTGCGACTACGGACCTGTTTTCGACGCTCACTCAGACCGATTTCGCAACCACGACTGATACGGTCGACGTGATCGAAACCTCCCTGGTCCTTGTCACATACGTACAAACCGATGGAGTCACCGTAACGGTAACTTCGACCCCTCCGGCTCAGATCACGATCACCGCGCGAGGGCTGGACGGAACCACAACTCTCATCCCGGATACCATTCCTACCTACGCGTCTGCTTGCGCCGGCTCGGACCGCTACTCGAGCGCATGCTCGTGCATCGGCGCTACGGCTAAGACTGTGACACTGCCCACGCCATCGGAGACCGTCACGGTCGCTTATACCGTCACCCCTGTCACCGTCACCGAGACCGTGATCGTTTCCGTGCTGTCCACCGTGGAAAGCACGGCCACCGTATATACGACCGACAGCACCGAGACTGATTACACCACTGTGGCTACGGCGACGGAAACCATCATCGACGGTACCTCCACTTACTCCCTGACCGTCTCTACCGCGACCGATCTCATCATCGAGAGCACCAAGACCCAGGTCATCGTGGACGCCACCAAGAGCCTAACCATCACGACCGCCACTGTTGACGTCCCGACCACGGTCGCCACGATCGCCACCACTGTTACAGTTGCAACAACAACGGTAGCACCGCCAGCCGGGCGAGTCTGCTCATCCGTATTTGGTCCTCTTAAGATCGGTGGAATCACTTATGGGATAATAAGTACGTATCTGCAGTCAACTCATGTGTGCGTTTCATAGATAACTGACGCAATCCAAAAACAGACGCATGCCTCTGCGTGGCTGACATCCCAGAGTTTGAGATAACCAATGCGGTTACGCTGGCGGCTATTTCCGTAATCGGACGGTCTAATGTGCAGGTAGCATTAACCAATATGGTGAGAACCCAGCCCTTCAGCCAATTAGATCGAGTCGCTCACCATTGATCCAGGTCGACGCTTCTACGACGCAATGCACCATAAACCCATAGACATGGAAAAGGTATTAAAAAAAAAAAAAAACCGAAGACGATTCACTACAATGTAATCACCATCCCATAGTAATGTAATAGTCTCCCCAGGGAAGCGGCTGGTCCAGCCCAAATCAACATTTCCTTGCAAAGAATGAGTTTCGAGTACCTCTCGGTGCAGTGTGCGCGAAAGCCCCCCCTCCCCCAACAGCGGCGCTGGCCCTCCATTCAACCTAAGGGGCAGCAGCATCGACATGCTGCCGGAGACTTGACACGATGGTTCGATCCTCCCTGACCAACCTGCTTCTCGGCTTGTCGTCACCTGCCTATTACTAAGTCACGCGCATCAGGTGGAGGAACGAGCCATACGATTGTACGCCACGAGCCATCGCCATCCAAGATGCCATCTCCGGAAGCTGGATGCCAGTTGAGTCATGCCGGCGTGGGTGGCCCATGGAAAAAGCTCACCCGGAGCCTCTTCTCGGCGGGAGTGAAAAATGACGATTTATTTACGTGTTGATCTCCCCGGCAAGCGTGTATCAAGAAAACCGGAGTCCTGGTGGCGGTAGGCTACTTCTTTCTGCGGCACCTTGGTGTGATTACGAAGTCGGGCAAACCTCAGGACACAGGAGACGCGCTCTCCGCAGCACAACGCTGACTGGATTTTTTTAGACGTGGGATTCGGCGAGGAACCGAGGCGACGGGGGTTTATCATTCTTAGTCACCTTCTTTATATGTATTTCTTGTCTAGGTTGAGGAACAGTACATAGAGTAGAGGCAACTTTGGTCGAAAAGTTTATCCATTCTGTCATGTAAATTCGGAGATATCATGTACTAGTTACATGTATGTACAAATTTCGCATCAAAATCCCCGAGAGTAGTATTGTTTAACCGGGTAACTTAGTGAATCCTAGGTGAGACCGAGATATCTCCAGGTCTATTCGTCAGTCATAGCAACTTGTCCCTGCCTCTAGTCTAGCCTGCCGTCTAATCAGACACCCAATGCCGATGCTAAACTGAAACCTCTCCGCTCCTCGCTAGTTCACAAGCTCGTACACCGATAACCTGCTTCCCGCACCGCATTTCTCTTCTGCGTCTCCCGCGCACTGGAGCGAACAGTCCGTTTGGTCGGGGGCCGGCACACTGCCGGCATTCAAAACGTCGCCACAGTAGCATTCTTGCGCGTACTCCGCGCCGAAGAACGCGTGCCCGCTGCAGAACGTGGCGCATGTCTGGAGGGTTAGGGTGTCGTTGACGTAGGTGGCATCGGACAGCGCACGACTCTCCGTGGCCTCGGTGTAGCAGCCATAGTACATGTACGTCGCGCCTTGGCTGCTGATCACCTTCGGGAAGCGCAATTGCGCGGTGCCGTGTGCTTCGTACAGCGACAGCCGGAGACCGGCGCCGCAGAGCTCGGTGGCGTTGCCTGCACAAGGGAACGAGCAGTCCCTAGCCGCTGCTGCGGTGCCATTAAGGACATCTCCGCAGTAACATTCGCGCCCGTATTCGGCCCCGAAATACTGGTAGCCGTCGCAGAAGGCCGCGCAGGCCTCCACGGTGAGTGAGTCCTCGGCCATGGAATCGTCCGAAAGGGCCCGCCCCTGAGCCGGCTCGGCCCAGCAGCCCTGGGAGATATAAGTGTTGTTGCTAGGAGAGAGAATGATAGTGGCGGAAGGGGTGGAACTGGTGGTGGTCGTAGTAGACGTTGAAGAGGGAGGGGACGAAGACGCCGCTGAGTTTAAGAGTAAGGTAGACGAAGAGGATGGAGAAGATGACGCCGTGGAAGACGGCGAAGCTTGGTCAGTGCTGTTTAAGAAGTAGACAGAGAGCCGTTGGCTGCCGCCGCAAGTCTCGGTAGTGTTTCCCATGCAAAGGTCCGAGCAGTCGGTCTTCAACGCTGAGACGCTTCCCACACTGAAGGAATTACCGCAGTAGCACTCCCGGGAGTATTCGGCACCAAAGTACGTGTAGCCTGCGCAGAAGTTGGCGCAGTATTCGAGGGTCATGCTGTCATTCGCAGCGAAAGCGGCAGTCAAGGCGCGCGTGCTGTTGCCCTCCGTCTGGCAGCCATAGTAGCAGTAGGATTGCCCATGGCTGGTTATAACCTCCCAAGGGGAACCGCTCGGGGGCGTTTGAGGAGGCGGTGTTGTATCGTTGGTCGAGTACACCGACAGTCGGCTGCTGCCACCGCATAATTCATAGGGATTACCACCGCAGCTGAACGAGCAGTCCGACTGGGTGGTGTTGACGCTGCCAGCCCCTAACTCATTTCCGCAGTAGCACTCTTTCGAGTATTCGGTACCGAAGTAGGAGAATCCCTGGCAGAAGGAGGCGCACATCACGAGCGTCATGTTGTCGAACGTGTAGCTGTTGCCGGAGAGTGCGCGACCCGTCGTTGACTCGGTATAACAAGCCTCGTACGTCCAGTTCCCGACGGTTTCATTCAGGATCGGGACGACTCCGCCGCTGTTACCGCCACCGTTGTTCCCCGTGCCAGGGTTAGTACCAGCAGGATTGTAATAGAGCGAGATGTATGCCCCGCCAGTCCCGTTGCCAACGCCATTGCCGCCGCAAATTTGATTCAGGCTGCCGGCGCAGAAGAAGTTACAGTCTCCCTCGTCTACCTGCAAGTTCGGAATGACAGGACCGGCCCAGCACTCGCGTTGGTACTGGGTGCCACAATACGCGTAGTTGGCTGCAGCGCAGGCGGCGACGCATTCAGCAATTGTCATATTGCTGTCGCTGAACAGCTGCGTAGCAAGCTGGCGATTTGGATTGTTCTCCTTGAAACAGCCCACATAGCGGTACACGGCCTCCCCGTCTGCAAGTAATGGGGGAGCCTGTTCCGCCACTCCTTCGCACATGAATTCCATGAAGTGTTTACCCCAGGTTGGATCATTGGTGTTCATCGTCCAGTTAGCAGTAGCCTGGTAAGGATCAACGTTCCACTGGGACTTTGGGGGCGAGCAGAAGATGGTTGCCGTAGCGCTCTGTCCAGCCGGGATGGACACGCCCTCTACGAGATCCACGTTGTTGGCTGTCTGTATGATGCCCGGGACACCAAAGGGCAGTTTAGAGACGGTGATTGAGAGCGCGACACCGTCGGGCGGGGCTGCGTTGGTGAGTCTCAGCTTCAGCGACCGTGTCTGGTTCTCCGTCACGTTCCCGAACGTGAAAGGGGTGTCACTGTCGAACGGCACCCAGCCCGTGCCGTCGGGTGTTTGGAATTCAATAACAGCAACTGGGGCCGGCCCGGCTGAGGCAGTGACAGTCAAGTTCTGAGAGCCACCGTCCGAGTTAATCACGACATATGCAGAGAAGTTGCCGCTGTCTACCGGACTGAATGTGATCGACATTATCTCCTGCGAGTTGTTGGCAATCACAGATGGCAGGTCGGAGAAGGTGAATTGGCCAAATTGCACGGTGGATGAGCCATTGGAGACCTTAGTGAATGGGCCGGAGAGGCTCGAGTTGGAGAATTGAAAGCTTGAGATGGTGAGCGCCGAGTTACCCTGGTTCAAGAGAATAGCAGGTTGCTCATTGCTGGCATTGCCGGCAACAACCTGATTAAAAACGACCGAGGCAGGCGAGATTGCAAGAAGGGGCTTGCTGGTAACGCCAGCCCCGCTCAGCCGCACCGAAGTCTCGGTGCTGTAGCCTGCAACACCGTTGGTTGTGTTCAGGATGATAGCGGAATCATAATTGCCCACCGAGGTAGGGTGGAAGGCCGCGCTGAACGTGAAGGTGGCCCCGGTACTCAACTTGAGAGGGAACGCCGGGAGGTTGCTAAGCTCAAAGTTCACCCCGTCGTTAACAGCCGCTCCTGAAACGGTGACAGCGATCTTAGCCGAGCAAGTGATACTGACAGGAGTTGTGGTGGTCTCCAGCTCGTTGCTGCCAAAGTTGGAAGGGGTCGTGCAGTTCAGGGCGGGGTTGATGGGTGCGCCGTATGCGTAGAGAAACCCCTGCGTTGAATGGTACACGATGCCGTCTCCGAAGACGGGACGAGTGAACTTGATCATGGCACCCTTGGCCTGGAACTCCTTGACCAAGGTCAGGAGGCCGTTCACGGGGACAGCATTGTAGATCCGGAGCGTAGGACCCTGTCGATCGTTGATCCAGACCAACCCTGTGCCCGGTTCACCGTTGAGCGACGTGACAGTACCATGGCCAACGCCGAGAATCGCCGCATTTTTCACGGGGCTGTCGGCGACCTTGGTAAACGAAGGGACGCCGCTGTCGCACGAGAACTTGAAGACGTGTGTGGGATAGTTGATGACGTTGATGTAGATGTAGCCGCCCTCGCCTGGATAGACGCCAGCGCCGGCATACACCGAGTTCTCGTTTTGGTAGATCTGGATGACGGCATCGCTGCTGGCCGGGCCCATACGGTAGCCACCTAGATTGTCGAGGTTGAGGAAATACGTCTTGCCGCTCTTGCCCGTCACAACCCCCATTCGCGTGATGTCGCCGCACGAGAATACCGAAGAAGGCAGTATCTCCAGGGGGCTAGTACCAAGATCCCAGTCGTTGCCGTCCAGCACCTGTTTCTCCTGGGGCATGAAGAAGTCTACTATGGACAAGCTGCCATCATCGGCGATGCTCATATGGACGGCAGCTTCTTCTAACGAAGTAGGTGGGGTGCGGCCGTTGACAGGGATGTCAGCAAGCTGCGAAGCGTACCCATTGCCTGTGGCAAAGAAGAGAGAGCCTTGATCGTCACTAGCAAGGCCACCACCAGACATCCAGACGCCGCCTCCTTTGATGGTATTTGGAACACCATCACCTTCGGTTGCGAATCGTTCCACGAAGTCTCCGGTCGTCTTGTCCCAGCCCATGATCCACCCTGTGAAGTTGTACTGCACACAGTGAGAGGCGAAGCCGGCGTAGATGAAGTTTCCGGTGTGCAGAAGTGCGGGACGCTGGTGGTGGATGCCGCCGTTGAACATTCGGACCGGGTTGTTAGTCGCTATTGTTCCCTCCAGAGGCACAGGAAAGTTCGCTCGCTCGGTCAGGTCGTTCACGTTGATGGCATGAAGATAGTAGCGGCCGTTGTACAATCCTTGGCGCTGAGTTCCATTGTTCTGGAGTTGGTACGTCTTGGCGGTGAGATACAGAGTGTCGGTGTCCGGGTCGATGACGCCCGTCGACGTGACGCCAATGAAAGGTTCAATATCCGGACACCCGTCGAGGTCGGCTTGCTGAAATGGGATGTGCAGGTTGCGAGAGAGAACAATCTGGCCGGTCTTCGCATTGATCTTGTACACATTGTTCTGGGTGGTAGCAAGGTACACATATTGCACGCCATCGGCCGGTGTGGTATATACGAGAGGCTGAGAGAAGACCTGCTCTTGGTTCCCGTTATAGTTGCCGGGCAAGGTGGTCACGAAGAGCTGGTCAAACTCGGCACTTGCCACCACATCGGGATCCATGTTATGGTTCCTGGGACGAGTCAGTCATGGGCTTTGGACAATTAGATCTCAGATGTTGCTCACGTCTGGTAACTGCATCGTGTATTGTCTCCGCCCCACGTGATAGTATCCGTGCTGGCAAGGGCATCAACGAGACCAACCAGGCTTGACAATATCAAGGCCACAGCCGCCACGAAAGCAGCCATCTTGAACGATGAGCCATACATCTCGCAGTGTCGAACCCGTCAAAGTGCAGTCAGCAGTGGTACTGACGTGACGCCGTCTGCGTCATGCGGGAAAAGTCTTGGCACCGAAAGAAAGAGAGCGAGACGAGGGGAGCAGAGCCGCTGTGACGTTCCCGAGGGATGGGAAGGATAAGAAGTAGGAAACAGGCACGCCCGCGGCACTCTCTTGCCATGAGACTGGGTCGCATTATTGCGATAAGTGCTGCATGTTAAGATTGCATGGGATGAGAGAAAAAAACACCCCTAAACCCATTTTGTAAGACAGTTACTGTAATTTCTGGGTGCTAGAACCCCTGGTCTACAGGGGTGCGTCCGCTAGAGGGCAGTTCCTGACAACCTTGACGGGGACCGACTCCAACAGTTGCACAACGGTGACGCCGGCAAAGGTCAACAACCGCACACGTCGGACGTCTTGACGCATTGTGTTGGCGTGATAGCCGCAAAAGGACCGCCGTGATATGAGAGCATCGCGAAGGTAAAAGGCTCGCTCGTGGCTATGGATACGAAAAATATGCGAGGAGTTCTCGCCATCATACGCCTCTTGAGCTGAGTTGAATTTTAGATGACTATGCGGGTGCCGGACGGGAGAGAGGGCTACCCCACTAGGAGAGGGAAAAAGAATGCCCAATTCATACACAGATTGCATGTGCCACCGCCAAGCTGAGATAGCTAACGTTCGATCATGGGCGTAGGAGCTGCAGGGGCTAGGTAGCGCGCTACCGCTAGTGCAGGTCATCTACCAGGGTTGTGACACTGGCCAGGACTCGCCGGCCGGAGAGAGATCGCCAATAATAGGTACTCCGTAAGGTAGGGGAATAGGGAAGTGCCGTAGAGGAGTGTACTGTGCTGTAGTCTGAGCCTTTTTGTAACGGTTGGGAATTTCGACGAGAAGCTTGCCGCGCTCTGGCTTAGTTCGAGGAGGAAAGCTGATGGATGATGCGAACTAGTGTGGCGGCCGGCAAACCGTTTTCCCTTTTCCCCTCGTCGGTCAGGGCAGTCTGCTTGGCATCGCGATCCCGCAAACACGAGCGCCATCAGATCATTCCATTGGCGGGACTGTATGGCCCGAGTCCTCGGTACACACGGCATGCTGCAGCGCCAAGGAAACAGAAAACATTTGAGATTGGGAACGGTAGGCAGGACTGTCCAGGCCTTCGAACCGCCGATGCTAGCCATAACACGACACGACATAGCGGCAGTCAGCAACAGAGAGGATTGTTCTAGCCTCGGCAATAGAGAGGTAACATGAAGAACGAGATCAGCTCTCAATACTTGCCAGCCCGAGACCTAATGCATGGAGGGAGGGATGCCGCGTGGAGCGTGGAGCTAAGGAACGCTGCGGTTCCGGGACAAGACTTTAATTACGAGAGAAGACGAAAAAAATCGCAGCACCTCGCCAGATTCTTTCCATGCACGTCCCGTGAGGCGTTGCTAGGGTTCAGGTACCTACCGTATCCAGGGTAGGTGAGATTCACCGCACCTCCCTACTTCGGCGGGTAGCGCCTTGGCGGGCTTGGTTTCAGGACCACGCTCTCTATCTTTATATTACAACACAGTAGAAATGAATCTTTACTCCAGCACCTTACTAAACCAACATTGAAGTCTCGAATCAAGAGTGTCGCATAATTTAGACGCTTTGGTGATTCTTCCTACTTTAGCTGTCTACTCTCTTGCGCCGGAACCAAGAAATATCGCAAAATGAGGCAACACGAGGGCACAGAACCATGGTTGAGAATGCACGCCTTATTCTTTTTAGAAACGGCTATTATTCTTCCCCGGATATCTTTGAGACTAGTCCCCCGCCAAAAGCAGGCGCTCGATTTCGTATTGGTAAATGTGTGCGAGGTGTTACGCTATTTGGCTAAATTCCTTCTGCGAGGACGAAACTAAAAGTTCAGCTGCTAGTGTAGTGTCAGGTCATAAATATTGTGTGCATTGTTTGTACGGGACAACTCAGCGCAGGCGGTAAGTGCAAGCAGCACACAGCTGCTAGTACAGTATATACGAATACCTATTAATATTATTCGCATTGCATTTCACAAGTGCTATACGACAACGCAGCATCTCCGTGCCGTATGCGGAGCGGTTGCAATACCGCTCACCCAAAAATTGATCTCAACTATTTGGTAGGGTTAAGGCTGAGCCAAGATAGGACTTTGATGGGAGCCTTTTTTTGGCAGCACTGTGCCATGAGCATATACAGTTCCGTTATAGCAGCTACTTACAAGGCGCTCCCACGCCGGCTACACGTTGACCAACTCAGGTGTCTATCTTCCGTAATAGCAGTATTCATCAACTTGATGCATTTCTCTATCGAAACCAAGATTCCATGTTCAGTTTTGCCCCTCACTTGCACGTTCTCAGCAGGTTGAGTCCTCGAGACTTTATAGACTTTTCCCCCTCTTCTTTATTGCCTAGATCCAGACCATGGCATCGGGCATCGCTGCCGTTCAATTTGACTTTCAATCTAGCTAGACTCGCTGGGTAGGTAGTCAGTCCCACTAGAGCCGTTGCAACGCTAGCAGGGAGCAAAAGGCTCTAGGAGACCTGGTCTTCCAAGGCCTTAAAGTGCGGAGTCCTACCGTCGGCTCCTCTAACCATACCAGAGCCCCTCCTTCTCAGACCTCGCTATTCCATGATCCTTGACCTTGGATGATTTGTGCGTTGGTATGTCGCGCAAGCCATCTGAGAAAGCTCGGTTCTAATTTGCGAGATGGCAGCTCATTTGCATGCTCGAACGCCACGGACAAGGGCGATCATGCAGGGGCTGGGCGCCACTGTAAATTTTAGCTGTTGGCCGCGTGGCGTGGCCAACTGGCGCGACGGCCCTGTTTGCACTTCCGCCTCGGCGGCAGAGGTAAGGTAATAATAACCCAGGTTCCCTCTCAGCGCCACATTTCGATTCTCCATCTTGCGCCAGGCCAACTGCGAGCAATGGCCATTCGCGGCTTCACCCAAATTATCTTCCAATGATGGTTTTCCGGAAGGGGGGCCTGCAGCCTCCAGCTCCGAAAGGTGACCGGATGTAGTAATGGCACGCAGTCTGTTCGTATCAAAGTCGTGGCTAGCACCTCTCCCCAGTATTGGCCCCCAGGTGCTTAAATTCTAGTATTCGTCATTAAATTTTATTCGGGACAGAGACTAAGTAGGCGTCAAGGGAATTGGCCCATCCCAAGCGTGTTGCAATGAACCGGGATCCTTGGGTATTCTAGATGTGGTTGTCTGACAGCTTTTCCCCGGTACCATTCTCAGTAGCATCTTGGTCATACAGTGCAAGTACTCATCTCAGGAGGCTCGCTCAAGAGCTCACATAAAACAATGATTAGAATTCGCCAGGATTCTCCGTATTCCGAGATCGCTGCCCAGAGCGATCAGCTGGGAAGCTATAGGTATCGTCCTCTTATTAGTAGGCTCCGTTCCCAAGGATTAGGGCCTACATCAAGAAGAACTGATAAAAAGCTCTGTGCAGCGGCCGTTCAACGGGAGGTTCCGAAAGAAATTCAGGAAATGCCGGCAATGATTTAGCCGAGTGGCACTTTGCAGTCGACTCGGCTGGGAGAATTCCAAAGATAGAATCTGCATTAGATCCAGATCCCCGGATCAGACACCATCAAGTTGCGTCTTACATGGGTCGCCCCTTCGTACATGTTTCATCACATGTCTACAAGTCATAATCCACAGATGGCTCGGGATTCCGAACTTCGAAAAGCTTTTTCGACAGTAACCGACGGCCATGATGTCTTGGTCTTCTATCACACAATTCTTTCCCCGAGGCTATTAGCATAGTGCCCCCATTGACCTACCGGTCTATCATGACCAGCCTATACGCGACTGGTCCATTCCGCGATATGCCTACGGCTATTCATGCTGATTTTATACGGAGATGACTCCCGCCCGATCCCATAGAGCGCTGGTAGAGCTGGTTTACGAATCACCTATATAGCGATAACC
>FTLB01843404.1_pt1 | contig 14955 bp, 12 predicted proteins | sample 1658291 | NCBI WGS metagenome assembly FTLB01 (sample SAMEA3914812, study PRJEB12502) | metagenome | biome: forest; material: soil | place: Canada | collected 2011-07-07 | depth 0.1 m
AGCCTGATGTCCGGAGCTTCTCAATCTCTTCTTCTCTGCTAAAGGAAGAGAGGTGCTCCTTCTTGGCTGCGCCGGCGGGTGTCTCGCCCTCGTCCAGTTCCATCTCGTCCGGCCCAATGCCGGGTGTTGGGGCGATCTCGAGGCTCGCGTTTACTTTGTCGTCGCCATCGTCGCCATTCTTCTGGGATTGCGTGTCGGCAAACTCGTTCCACGGTGTGGGCGTCTGGTCCTCCGACACGATCGACTGCTCTCTCTTGGCCGGTCTCTTCTGCGCCTTCTTTGGCGGTTGCGTCTTCTTGCCGGGTACGCTCGCCGTCTTCTTGGCCTTTCCGTCCTTCTGCTTGTCCTTTTCCGGGTTCGGCCATTCGACGTCCTGCGAAAAGTCTATTCGAGCCATCGGCACCCATTCGTCGAGCCGCTTGTTGAAATTGTCAAAGTTGCAGTAGAACTGGCGGCCGCTCTTGGTCTCTCTGATGCTAAGAATCTCGGCTCGGCGGGTGGTTCCATCCTTGAGTACCATGGCGATGCAACCAACTCTGGAATCGCATCAGTATGAGGGAGCCTTGCGCGGTGCACGCGGTGCACGCAGCGCCCGTCAGGGAGCATCGGCCGACTTACTTGAGGGTATCGGGCGTCGCCTTGCCCTTTTCTCGCGGCCCGTCCGAGCCGACAGTGGCATCGCCATTCGCTCCTGAAGGGCTCATGATGAATCGCACGGTGAAAGCGCGATGGATTTGATGGGAAGATCTCCGGATTAGATGGAAATGATGGAGTGTGCAAATGGAGCAGTTACGGTACCGCCCGAGGATGCGAATGTGTCGTTGTTTAGTTACTGCCAGAAGTTTTGGAGGGGCAAAAAAGGCTACGGACGGCCCAAGCTTGCCTATAAATTTAGCGGGGTGCACTACTGCGTGTGACATGGATTAGGATAGCTGAATGCCATTTTGCCGCTGCTTTGGGTGCCGCCAGCGTTTTTTTTTTTTTCGCCATAGTTTCTAGAAGCTTGGAAGGATCTACGATCTACATACACAACGCAAATCTACCCGGGCAGACATACATGGAGGAATAACCCTGCCGCCCATACGTCCATAGGCAGCTACTCGTCAGACGGTCAAAAAGGGCAGACATGGCCTCGGGGCTCTCGTCCAACTGGAAGGCACTCCAAGCAAGGATCCAGGACGAATCAACAGCAAAGTCTGCGCCAAAGAGAAAGGCAGACGACGCTGTTCAGAACGACCGGCAGCAGTCGAGAAAAAAGCAGAAGTTCCCATCGAACTCTGAGTCGAAAGGACTCAAACGGCCGACGGTTACCAAATCTGCGCCTCTTAAGACTTCCCAAATGGGAGGCGCTCAGAGCTCCAAGATCGATACAGTGCCCGAATCAGGGGTCTCGCCTTCGCTTGCTCTCTGGGCTGCTGATAACGACATCTCGACGGACGCTATCGCCGAGGCGTATGGATTGGGGTTGAGCAAAAACTCCATGCTCAATGAGCCATCTAGAACCAACGAAGGCCTCGCACCAGGCGTGAAGCTGGGCAAGTATCTGGCCGTTGACTGCGAGATGGTAGGGGTGGGAGAGAATGGGTACGAAGATGCGCTGGCCAGGGTGAGCGTTGTCGACTTCAACGGCCGACAAGTTTACGATTCGTTTGTACGGCCCGTGGAACGTGTCACGGACTGGAGGACGCACGTGAGCGGAGTGAGTCCGAAGCACATGCGCACGGCGAGGGACTTCGACCAAGTTCAGAGCCAGATCGCAGAGCTTCTGAAGGGCAGGATTCTTGTCGGCCACGACATCAAACACGACCTCGGCGCCCTCAAGCTGGACCACCCCGTGAAGGACCTGCGAGATACCGCCAAGTTCTCGGGATTCAAAAAGTACGGAAACGGCCCGAAACCCGCATTACGAGTACTGGCGCATGAGCTACTGGGCGTCGAGATACAGACGGGGGAGCATTCGAGTATCGAGGATGCCCGCGTGACCATGGTCTTGTTCAGAAAGCACAAGCCTGCGTTTGATGTCGAGCATGCGAATCGGTACCCGGACGCTTCTAGTTCCAAGGGAAACTCGCAGCAACAGAAGCAGAAGAAGACGAAGAAGAAACGGAGAACCTGATCCTAGCGTCCAAGCCAATATACCCAACCATCTTGATGCATTGTTCTACTCTCGCCATCTATGTGACGTACCATCCGTCTGCACCTTTTACCAGCATTGATGACCCCTTTATAGTATCCCCCGGATGTCAAGTACGGTACTTTCCCCTTCGGATTTCAGCCCCGATTGGTCTTGGTCTCGTTAACGATGATGGATGATATTCTTTTATATGGGGATCCCTTCCATAAGTTCCAACGCGCCTTCTCTACCCACTGTGATGATGACATCCCCGAGGGTCTTTGTGACGAATCCCGCTTCGCAATACGTGAAGTAGTACTTTACCATGGATGTCAGGATTCGAATCGTGCATGCGCATTATAATGGAGGGAGATGAAACGGTCAGAGGGGGTTTTGGCTTACCTCCCATTTCTTTTTGAACACTTCAATTCCGGCTTCCGTCATGTGTGGATGTTCATTCTGGAGGCTCTGGCGGATTTTGGAATCAAAATTTGCGAGAAAGCTTTCTTTCCATAGTCGCAGTGTCTTGGCATAGTGGCCTCCGATATTTTCGACTTTCTCGACGATCAAAGTACCCTGGGATTCTTTGCTGATATGGTTGAGCAGCTGCGTGATGGAAGGAAGGTAACCACCGGGGAATATATAATGGTTTATGAAGCTTTTTTTTGTTCTTGATCAGCGCAACACTGGGTCTTCTTGGATCACCACCATACTTACTCTTCTCCCTTTGAGTACGCTTCGTGTCGGCCCTCGGGCATGGTGATGCACTGAAACATGGCGATTCCCCCGTTCGGCTTCAGCAATCGGTTGACGCATGCAAAATATGTACCAAGGAACTCTTTTCCAACTGCCTCGAGCATTTCAATGGAGACGATCTTATCATACGGGGTGTCCGGGACGGGCAACGCTCGGTAGTCCATCAGGAGCACATCAATCCGGTCGGAGAAACCAGCTTCGGCGATGCGCGCCTCTGCCAAGGTCTTTTGCTCCTGGGACAAGGTCAGGCTGGTGATGCGGCAGCCGGTTTGGCGAACAGCCTCGATGGCGAAGGACCCCCAACCCGTGCCTATCTCCAAAACATGGTCTGTTGACTTGATCTTGGCTCCGTCTATGAATCGATGTAGCTTTGTTAGTTGTGCGGCCTCGAGTGACTCCTCCTCGACCTCACTGCCCTGCACGTGCTGCCATACTGGGCACGAATACGTCATGTCGGGCGACAGGAACGCCGCAAACATGTCGTTGCTAATGTCGTAGTGCGCCTGGATGTTCAGCAGCGCGTTGGACAGCGTGTTGGTGGACCGCGCCAGGCCGGCGATGGCACTCGAGGCCGAGGACATCCACGTGGTGCCGTTGCCCATCTGGTCCCTGTTCACGATGAAGAGCTGGAAGAAGGCAGTGAGATCGGCGCACTCCACCTCGCCGAGCATGTAGGCCTCGGCGAATCCCATGTCGGCGAAGAGCAGTAACCGCATCCAGAAGGCCTCGCTCTTGACCACGAGCTCGACCCGGGGGATCGTCGTCGCTTTTCGTACCTGGTGGACGCCGCTAACCAGCTGATTGAGGTCGTAATCGGCTGTCAGGTTGTCCAGCTTACTCGGGCCAAGCTTCTGTCCGTAGACGAACCGCTGCCCCGCGGGCTCGTCGACCAACAGCAGCGTCCCGACCTCAATGGACGACAGGACGGAGAGGATGGCCGGCCTGGCCACTCGGAGTGCGGGTCCCCATGTCAAGCTGCCGAGACCACTGCGTAGGAGAGCGGTGCCTTGGTACAGAGGGCGAGACAGAATCTCAGGCAGTCCCGGGAGGGATAGAGACATGGCACGCACCGAGAGAGCTGCGGGCACGAGGGACGAATTTGATATGTTATCTTGGCCGCTCACTCGAACGACTAGCTGAAATAGCTAGTGTAAATTTGTGCAACCTGAGGTGGCACACGAGGGGCAATGGGGTGGGTGGTGTCCCAAGGGCAGAGAGGTAATGTGAGGTAGGTGCGGACTCGAGTCTATGGAAGCTTACACACGCACAGCGTAGAAAGGTTGAAACTCGCAGCGTCGCCGGCGGGGAGGGGCGGGAAGTTATGGGAAGAGCGACAACCGGGTAGAAGTTAGGTATGTACCTCGAGGACTACCGTCCACCCGCCAGGTCCGAGAGCATGGTCCCCTCTTCGATCTACGACATCACATCAGACATCCAATCGAGTGCCTAACCCACCCGAGCCGCTCGGCAGGTGCGCATCCCCGAAGGCGCGATAGCGTCTGGCGATTGTACTGCGACTATGCGATCAAGGCTTGGAAGACGACCAATCCGGACGAGGTGGGCATCGGAGCAGGGATGAAGTGTACGGGACGAGCAGGGGCCGTCCAGCTTTGTCTCGAGACATGGGTGGGTCGTTCTCCTCTACCTGAACGTGCGCGGCACCTGGTAGCATGGCGTTCTTGTTGGAGCGTTTTCTCTTGTTTCGACCCTTGGCCGGTCTGATACCAAAGTGGGAGGGGGCTAAGAGAGTGTAGTTCGTCATAGCCCTCCAGTGAGAATCCGGTGAGGAACTAGGCCTTGAATGACCGGGACTCTCCCGCGAAACTCCTTCTGGAGCTTCCCCTGGGGTAGTACAGAGATCTCGGACCAGAGATGGGTGAGTGGGAAAGAGGGTGTGTAAGTGGGGGCGGCTCGTCTCTTTCGCTTGGTATAGCAGGAGAGTTTATGTCTGCGAAACAGAACTCAGTGATAATATACAGAAATGGGCTCCATCACAGTGTATAAATCAAAGGTAGTAAAGTACCGATTTGGGGACGCCTTAAAACCGAAGTCGTGTTTGGTCCCCTTCCAAAACAAGGACCAACTCATGAACTCATATGTAATAATGTACCTCACGAAAGCTTAATTACGGCACCGACACTAAAAGTTCCAAACTTTTCTGTTATTTGCAAGTCTGAAGAGCAAATTGCTTGAGACCGTAGAGTAAAGTACTTCAATACCTTAGAGATGGGATGATGAGCAGCCGTGTCAGTGATCAAGAGTAGCAGATGGGCCTCTCCATCTGAAGCTACTGTTCCCGAAGATTAACCGCAACTTCGGAGATATACATCCTCTTCATCACAAAAGCAACAGCATTAGAGAGAGCTACGAGTTGAGTTCCTGTACGGCTCATCTATATGAGTCTGACAGTGAGACCAGACACACCGCTGGATGGCTTATAAGTCAGTCCTTGCTGCGAGCGACACAAAACCCAGCTCATGTTAGGGCGTCTCCAAATCAGTACTTGGACACCCGGATCTACATACAGTACTGCGAGGGAGCCCCACGGATACCTCCTAGGTTTTCTCGGCATGGAAGCGGACCCCTCCAAGAAACGTTCTTCTTGTCCTGGTTGCCAAAATGCTTGTATCGGATCCTGGGCCTGTATCGATCGATGGCTGCGTCCTTTGCATCATGCAGGTTTCGCCTTTTTTTTTCGCGCTTTTCTCCACTGGGCGGTGGCGGACTGGAGAACACAGACTGCAGCAGGGTCAGTCCTGGGAGCCTAGTAAGCCTAGCACGCCCAGGTATCTCAACTATGCGAAGCTCGAAGAAACATGGGTGTATGTCAATAACATCCGTCGACTCAGCGTGTTATGGTCGATTTCATACCGTAGTATCATGCACTTCGTACAGGCGAGAGGTCTGCAGGGCCTGCTCTAGCTCGACTATCCGTCTTTGCCGGTACGCTTTCTGGCGCGGGTGGGACATCAAACATTCTCCTGCGACTCGTTCTGGCCCGAAGTCGCCGTCTGTGCAGTGTGCCTTGGCAGCGCCGCCCAGTCATTGCATGGCTTTGCTTTCCCACCGCAGAGCTGGGCGACGAGAGTGAGAACTAGCGGCTGTTCCTCTGAGTACCTTAGGTACCTTATCTTTCGCTACGGACCAACAAATGAGGAAAAACCAGTCATCTCCGTCATCCACTTTTGGTTCTCTGGCATCTTTCGTCTTCGAGTACCCCGAAGAGGCGTCTATGAAATGCTTCCATGACATCACCACAGCTCCCTAAGCATCTGGATCGTACACCGCTTGACCGCTTTGCTTTAGGTTCTATGTAGGACCGATGCAGAGGGATGAGCAAGACGAGATTACGCTGGCCCAGGAACGAAGCCCTTCCTGAAGTACCCGAGGCGACAAAGAGAAAGAAGAAGCAAGGGTGGTCGAAGAAGACACAAGTCCAATACAGGGGAAATGGGGATGCCATTTTTCTCCAATTCGGTCGCTCGATGGTTCTCTCCAACCCCGATCCCACCGTTGCTCCATCTGCCGCCAGATCTGGACCGGTTATCGGGAGACCCGTCTGGCCTTGCACCCTTCGCCCCAGATGGGGGGCGGGAATTCTCCGTCCGCTTCTTGTTGCCAGAGGTACGAAGTACAGGTACATACGAGCCTATAGGCCCTTGCACCATGTGAAGCATGCAGAGGTGATGCGTCGTCACCGCTTCGAAGGTGGAGAAAGTGTGCTTCTCTCTCTTGTCCTTGGTATGTGGCTTTTGAAAAAGGAACAAAGAGACAATAAGCTGATGATCTGGTGGAGAGAGTTCTTCGGATTAAATCGCCAAGAAGCCAGGCCTCAGTGACCAAAATACTTCACTGATAAAGCTCGAGAGACGACAGCAGCGAGGATCATGCTTCCAGGGGTGTATGAATGTACTAAGTAGGTAGTCGGGTAGTGTAGCTGCTTTGTTCCTGTAGGGCAACAGCAAGCGCTAAGTTGGGGTAATTCATAGCACACACCCCGTCTTAGGGTAACCAGAACCGCCTTACGGAAACCAATTAAGGTACCCTAATTACGTGTGGGCACCGCGTCGCGCGTCACGTCGCGTCTTTCCGTCTAACTCTGTCTCTCTTCATGCTATAGAGGCTGTAGACCCTAATTGCTGAGGACGACATGCTTTGTATGCCATAAAAAATTGATTCTTCAAGTATACCTGCTTCGGAATACACAACACCCAACAAGTGCGAACCAGTCCTACTTTCGCCACTCCAACGATGCCCGACTCCCAACCCATGCTCGGCATCAAATCCAGTGCCGCGCCAGCGGGCAAGGCGACCCCGAGCTTGCTTCCTTGCCGGGTGAACCACGACGGATCGATCCCCCTGGTCGATTCACACTGGAAACCGACCCAGAGCGAAGGTGAGTAAATGAATGAATGACCGCAGACTCTCGCCAATCTTGGCCGGACACCATTCGCAGCGTGGCTGACATATTGAGAACAAACACAAAGATGGCACGAGCATCGTCTACTTTCGCGGGCGGAAGCTGCACGGCACGACGGTGAAGCTCCCGGAAGGATACCGGGGCGTCATCGCCGAGAAGAGCGAGAGCGAGCCGGCGCAGAAATCCGGCGTAGCAAGCGACGTGATCGACTTGGAGCACGACGAGGAGCCCGAGCTGGGCGGCAATCTGGAAGCCCGCGCCGAGTTCGACGAGTTCGTCATCTGGGGCCACGAAGCCACGGCGGACGCCGGCGCGGACCCTTATGTGAGGGGGATAGAAGAATGGGTCGGACTCGCCGAGCAGATTCACTCGTACCAAGAGGCGAAATAGAGGACGGCGAAGCGATTGGTTTTGGGGAGGCATAGGGGGGGGGCACGCATCTTGCACGACCGTGGCGTTAATTCTCTTGGAGTTCATTACAGGGGGCATATCATATTACTGGGCGGAGTATGAGCTACATTGCAGGGCCATAACATCACAGGAGCTCGTTGCATGGGAGTTTGTGGGAGGCTGGGTCTTGAATAGATGGCTTTTTTTATTGAAACCTTTTCATCAGATGCAGCTTGATCTACGGCCTCCGGGGTGAGATCGCTCTTTTGTAATTGCCTTTGATCGAGTTTTAGCCCGATCATTTGAAGTCACCGACATTCATCTCAAGTCTATCCCTGCCGTCCGCTACAGCTGAACGTGCCGGCGAGCCATCGTAAGCCCTCTTGAGTACCGCGCCCAGCCTCGCGACACCTTCCACAATGTCATCGACCTCCTCCCACGAGAAGGTGAGCCGAATGCTATCCGGAAACTGCGCCGCGCTCTCGTCGCCGCGCACTTCGAACAGGTTGCCCGGGGCGATGATCAGATTTTCTTCCTGCAGCGCCCGCTCTGCGATCTCCTTGGCGGTCACGCCCTTGTTGGGCGGCAGTGTCACCCATACGAAGTAGCCACCGTACACGGTGCGATCGGCCTCGGCGCTGTCCAGCACGTGTACCCCCAGCGCGCCGAGCTCCTTCTTAATCTCCGCCATGATCACGGCATGCCTCGCCTGCAACGCAGGCCGCACCTTGTTCTCGAGGTGCCGGTCCAGCTCCCCGCTCCCGAGGACCTCCTTGACCATCACCGCGGCGAGCTGGCTCGGAGGCCCGCCGGAGCGCGTCGATCCCGTCTGCGACACTCCCCACGCCAGCGCCGGGCAGGCCTCTACCCAGCCCGTCCGGACGCCGGGGCCCAGCAGCTTGCTGAACGAGCCGTTGCTGAGCGCATGCCCGAAGTGCTTCCCCGGCGGATCGTGCGGCGTCGGACCCAAGGGGCGGTCGATGTCTGTGAGCCGGGGCAGGATGGGGGAGACAAGCGGCAGGCGCGCGGCCGGCGTCGTCTCGGTCGTCACGGGCCACTGCAGGAAGTCGTAGACATCATCGCTGATGACAAGGGCGTCGTACTTCCTCGCCAGCTGGACCAGCCGCTCGCGCCGCCGGAGCGACATGGTCTTGCCCGAGGGGTTCGCGCATGTGGGCACGCAGTAGATGATGTGCCGGTAGATTTTGCGGTATCCCTCCGGGCCTTTGAACCTCTGCGCATGTGTTAGAAGAGAAAAACATTCGAGTCATATCGTCTCCGAGCCCGACCCACCGTCGGACCCCCCTTCCGCTTTTTCCTTGGCCCTGAATCCTGTCACGGCCGCAGCGCTTGCGGCAGCGTGATACTCGTTCCTAACCCCCCGGGGAGAACAGCCACTTACTGGAGATGCGGGCCCCTTTCCTTGGTAGCTCTCCAATTTTTGCTCCAGCCAATCTAGGTCAATCCCCTCGGCGTCCTCTGGCAGAGCCCGAAGCTTGCCGGTGAGACCGCTGTCCTCGAAGATGGGACAGGCGAGGTAGTAGCAGGGCGCGATCGCCCAGACGGCCTGGGTGTACTCCGCGTCCGTGAAGCATTGCAGGATGCAAGCTATGCTCTGGCTGGCGCCGCCCGTAACGCAGATGCGCTTTGGATCGGGGTCGACGCCGTAGGCAGCGCCGAGCCATGCGGCCAAGTCGGCCTGGAGTGGCGGATAGCCCGGGTCCGGGTGGTACTGGAGGCCGGGGATGAAGACCGAAGGATCCGAGAGGGCCCGGTTCGCCGCCGCCTTCAGCAACTCGGCAGGGAGCAGATGGGGGGACGGCCAACCCCGAAAGAGGTTGATGAGCCTCTTCTCCTGGGCTGCTCCGCTCGCGGCCATTGTTGCGAACGAGGGGATTGATGGCCTATTTGAGAGAGAAAGCTTCCCGCACGCGATGTCTCTAAGTAATGGGAGCTAGTACTCGCTTACCTGCAACCTGCCACTCGAGGACGAAGACGTGGTAAAAATAAACGCCGCGTCGCCGCATATGAGAGCATCTTACAACGGCGAGGAAGATGGAGAAAGCGGGCCGATGGAGAAATCCCAAGCGCGTATTGCGACTTTTGACGTTTGTGAGTGGAGAGCTGCTCCCTAAATTACGTATGTCACAGTAGATCAACACAAGTCAGGCTCTCTTTAGCAGACAGTTCCAGGTACTTCAATGTATGCAGGATTGTGAGAGCGCTGAAGGGCGTAAAGAAGCTCCAGCAGTTGCTGCATTGGTCCTAGGCAATGGAGGGAGCCGAATCCTCGACCTCCTGGTATCAGAGTCAAGATTCTCAGTCTCAGCGTCAGGAGCCGTTTCTCTCTACGTGCTTTGGCATTTTCACTTTTCATGTTTTATGGCAAGGGGGGAAATTGAGGTTTTCATAATTTTTAATGAGCAGTTTCTTTTTGTCAATGTTTCGTCTGTAGAAGATAGGCCTTACTACGATGCGAATCCCTACGGCACTCTCTTCATGGACTGCCGGGCGTTCCATCTATCGCCCGATCAAGGGTCGACAGTCTAGAACGCAGCCCGGAGACATTTTGGCTCCCGTAACGAGCGCCGAGGGTATACCGCACTGTGAGTTCATTCGTTCCCTAACACCGAGCAGTCCGATCTGATCCCGTTTAACTTCCCTACTGGGGCAACCAGTATTCCGAGAAAAAAAAAGTCCAACGAGGGACACGAGACAATCGACCGATGCATTGCAGGTCATGAACCTTCCAATCGTACCGTCCCTTCCTTCACACCACTGTTTTCCATTGAGAGCTTAAAGAAAAAAATCCGGTCCGACTCAGGTTTATATGTCCTGCCGGTAGCCGAGAAGGGGCTCATGCTCTGATCTCGGAAATGATCATTCAGCAATCAAGGGCCTATGCTGTGCCCCGGATGCCAATGCCAAGTCCTCGACGACTTGGCCAGAAGAAACTTTCTGGGCCAAGAGAACACTCGCACGAGAGAAAAGCTCGAGCACATTGTGCCAAATTGTTGTAAAATACCGTAAAGCAAAGAATAGTACACAACTGCTGGTTCCTCTGCTGCAGTTCCGAAAATGTTGCACACCCTTGGGTCAAAATACGCCATCGTACCTTTCTGACTAGTTGATTCCACGTGTAAGGGAGCACCGAACAGTCGAGAATATATCCAGGTCGTATGAATGAGTTGTCCCACTAGTCAGACAATTGCCTCTGCAGATTCCACCAGAGACTGCCCACTCGTCCGGTAGTCAATCGTAGATGGAGCCGTGGACAAAGAGGGTATCAAGTCTGGATTGGCGTTGGGGTATTCCGAGACCAGTTGTCCCGGCCACGATAACCCCCACGACGGTTCTGGCTAGAAGACGTGCTTGAGTGCGAGGTCGCGGGCGGGTTCGGCCCGGATTGATCGGTGTTATTATACGAGGATGATGCGTCTCTGCCTTTACCCTGCCTGTGCGTCTGGCTGCTATGCCTGCCGCCACGGCCGCCACGAGGGCGTGGGTTGCTCCGTGTCCGGGTGAATGGAAGCGTGGCCATCCTAGGGGAGCTCATTCCAGGGAATAGGATGTTGATGACATTGCCGCCACCGCTCGTGCTCGCATCAAACGAGATGGTCTCGCTGCTGAGGACGTCCGTCAAAAGGAAGCGCCTCGGGAAATTTTTGGGTGCGGGACAGGGCTGCCATGCCATCTCGGGTACCCTGGTCGGCAGATGGATGGGTGGGAGAGAACCCATCTCCTGCTCCTCGAAGCATTCCTCGGCCATCACTCTCGAGGTAACGGATCCATCGCGCCCATTGCCCAAGCTGCGGAAAGATCCGAGAGGGAACGAGTCCAAGGCCGGAGATGGCTGGGCAACGTAGGGCTTTGGCGGCCGCCGATCGTCAAAAAGACCTTTGATCTTAGCTTCCCAATCGCTTCCCTGCGAATGGACCGTGTGGTGCCCGGTCGGAACCGCTTCTGACTGTGAATGACCGTGCGATTGTGATGGCCAAGCGGCGTTGGAGCCTCCGCGTGCTGACGAGAACGAACCCGAGCTTGGAGCACCACCAGCGGCGGGTGGAAGACGCACGATTGGCTTTTGTCGGGGTAGAGAAACCTGGGGACGATCGACGTCACCGTCGAATGCCGGATGTCCAGCCATGTCGGGAGGCGGAGGTGAAGGAGATTTTGGCCGCTGTTGGCCTGGCACCGGAGCCGACTCATGACGGCTGTCTTTGGAAGGGAAAAAGCGAGAGCCGCGTGAAGGTTGAGGTCCTGCGTTACCGGGTTCTAGCATGGAGGAAGAGGTTGGCTCGTGTCGAGCGGCTGTCTGGTGGTAGTCCGGACGGGCCTGAGTTGCATTCGGCGGCCGGGTCGGCGGAAGCTTAGCTTCTGGGGGCGCGGCCCACGTGGTACCCGGTCCCCGGTGGATGGACTCTTTGGTCGTACTTTCCACCCTTCGCCCGTCGGAATCAAGCTTGGTAGGACGCCAGGTATCCGTGATCTGGGGCTGGAGATCTGTTAATGTGCGACCCTCAAGTTTGAGCTTTCTATCTCTATCCTCCGCCTCCGCGTTCAGCATAGCGCGGAACGCAGCATCGCCTTTCTGAACCTGAGCGGACCATGCGCTCGCCGTGGCCTCTCGGTTGGAGACCGGCACCTGGCTACCTGTTCCTGAGTGTGCCCGATTGGGAGGACCGATAGGAGGCAGGCGGGGAGGATTTCCGGACTGCACGTTGCTTGGCGGACCTATGGGCCCAGGTCCAGACTTGGCCGCAATCTGAGCAAGCTGAGACGCTCCAAGGTCAGAATTGAAGGTGCCGTTCCCGAGGCTACGATTATTATTCGGTGCGCCCCACACATTTTTGCCAGCTGGTTGCGACCATGTGGAGGACGAGGACGAGTAACGCTCCGAGGATTTGTTCTCGTGCTGCCAGGGGTGCGCATGGGCACCGCTCTGGGCCTGTGCCCGGGAGTCTGGCATCTCTTTCGCCGAGACATCTGGGGATGGTAAGCTGCCGACGTGCGCATCAGACTCGTCGTCCGCATGTACTGCAGCGTTCGCATCCGTACTTTCCGATGGCTGTTTGCCATCGTGAGAACTCGGTTGAGAAGACTCCACACGCGCGTGAGCCTGGGCGGGCGACTCGTGAGATTTGGCAGCGGCCTTCTTAGCGCTGTTAGACTCCGGCGCAGGACCCATGGCTTCAAGCTTGAGGCGGATGCGCTCCTTCCGTGCGGCTTCTTCGCGAGCTTCTTCATCTAGACGTCGCTTCATGGCCGATTCGCGCGCCAACCGCATTACCCGCTTTTGGGTTTCGTAATCTTGCTCGGTAATGTTAGCGGGCACAGGCGGGATGGCGGATTGATTCTGGCCTTCGTCAGGACCCCCATGTTGATGCGGTGTAGCATGAGACAACGACGGCGACGCGCGAGGCCAAGGTTGGTTCCCATGAACGCGCTGGCCGCCCGGCCCAACCGCCGACAAGGTAGACGGTGATGTGGGACTATCCGATTCGCCTGCCAGAGATGGTCGGCGGGCCCCCGTAAACTCGCTAGGGTGGAAGGGTTGTTCGAGAGTTTTAGAACGCAAATGTTGATAGCTTCCGCTGCCTCCACTGACGTTAGACGAGCCCCTACGACGACCGTACGGGACATGCTGGTCGCTTGTCCGACTGGTCTGGAAGGCAGCCGAAGGTTCTGCTGGTCCTTGTTGGTCAGCTTGTGAGGATCGCTGCAGCAGCGCAGGCTGCCGGCTATGCGCGGGTTCTGGTCGCAGGGAGCCCCTGCGATCTGTAACGGGTTCGTATCGTCCAGATTGCGAGTTAAACAACTCCCTGCTTGTAGCGCCCGAGCCTTCCCGCCACAATGAACGGCTGAAATCGTCGGCGGCGATCTCTTTCGGGGGAGGCGGTGTTAAGGTAGTAGGTGGGTAACCATCTCTCGGTCCCGGCGCAAACTTGGAGCCAAACTGATGGTGCTGTGTATCACCGCTAAGAGGTGGCTGTTTGTCGATCTTCGGAAGGGTTGCCCAAGGTGACTTAACTGGCGCGGGCGGCGGGGGAGGCTTCGCGACAAGGGTCGGTTTCTCCGGCGCGCCCTTAAGAACCAAACCCTTGCCGGACGCAAGGACTCCCGACTTGACAGACGGCGAAGAGCCACTGGGCGCTGGGGAAAGCGGCTTCTCAGGCGGACCATTCTCTTTGAAGACTGTAGGCACAGCGGCGTGCGCAAAAGCAGGGGGTGCAACTGGCGGAGGAGCATGCAGTTCTTCGGTGTGGGGGATCGCAATCTTAGTGCCATCCTTCCAGGTAATCGTATCGGGTGCCCAATCTTCATCGTCATCTTCGATGTCTGCCCAGTTGGCCTGTCCGCTCTTGGCGTCATCCGACTGTAGGCGACTCGCCATGTGGATCCCGTACTTCTTTAACTCTTCATCGGTATACTTCTTAGGTTCGGGCGGAGGAACAGCTGCGTTGGACAGAGTCAGAGCGAGGAGCAACAAGCAACAGGGCATGGGATATTATTCTTACGACGATTCTTGTTCCACACAACATTCGGATCTGGAGCCGACCCCGTCTTGCCTCCATTCGGGCCAGACGACAATTTTGCGACCAGTCCGCTGCCCGTCTTAGCAACAAGCCTCGGTCGAGCGGCATTCGTGGAGTTGGCTCCTTGTGAGTTGGCTAGACTGGTAGTTGGAGTCGCTTTGTCGACAACCTTGACGGGCGCGCTGATGGAAGCAGGGCCCTTCGTGGTGAGAAACGTTCTGTTGACCGATATGGACTTGAAGGATGTCGGCTTCTTGACGCTTGATGAGGATCGGCCATGTCCCTTCTCTCCATCCTTAAGTTTCGCTAGGTCGGACTTGGTGGCCTCGTTATCAGATCCTCCACTAGTACTAACTTCTGCCGAATTCACCAAATCATCAACAATCTCTGAGATGTGCTTGTTCTCGAGTTCGTCCGTGGCTGTGCTGGCAGCATCGCCATTTAGTTGCAAGCGGTCGGCGTCGACATGGTGAGAGTCGTTGGCGATATCGATGGCCTGCGGTACAAAGATGATAGTCAGTAACGAGCGACAGCCAACAAAGCAGCATTTTGTGAGGGGCGACGCGGAAACTGACGAGCTCGGCGCTGGAAGTCAAGGTAGCTTCATTGGGTCTGTCGTCCTTAGGCGACTCAGTGGCCATCATACGGTGATCGAATTACGTCGAAGTGGAAATGACGATAGTGACGGATGCGCGGCCACCACCTTAAGTCGTCGATTCGTGGGGTATCGAGAAGGGAAG
>FTLB01837982.1_pt1 | contig 14945 bp, 10 predicted proteins | sample 1658291 | NCBI WGS metagenome assembly FTLB01 (sample SAMEA3914812, study PRJEB12502) | metagenome | biome: forest; material: soil | place: Canada | collected 2011-07-07 | depth 0.1 m
AGCCCAGGAATTCAGCCCTTCATACATTGCATTTACACATAATGACATCTTATTCGGCGAAGCTGCCAGGCTTCACGCTAAAATTGATCCGAAAAACACGGTCTTCGGCATCAGGTAAGTCCAATGCCTGACACCTTCTTCTGCACCGGACTGACCAGGTACGAGGCATCTTATTGGACGCAACTTCACCGAGCTTGAGCTTAAGATTGATTTCAAACAACTTCCATTCAAAATCCTCGACAGAGGGGATCGCCCAGTTGTCGAGGTTCAAGCTGGCGACCGCTCAGAATATTTCACCCCCGAAGAGCTCTACGCGAAGATTCTGAGTAAAATCAAGCAGACAACCGAGGCTTATATCGAGAGACCAGTAGTGAACGCAGTTATTTCCGTTCCCGCGTTCTTTGAAGACGCCCAACGCGAGGCTGTGAGGACGGCGGCCGACATGGCCGGCCTCGATACCCCACGAATCGCTAATGACCCAGCATGTGCCGGGTTTGCGCACGGTTTAGACATGGTCGATGAAAAAAAGTTTATCTTCTTCGGGCTCGACGACGGTGTTCTTACCATGAGCCTTTACGAGGTAGACACGGGGGTGTTCGACCCGATCGCAAGCGTCAATGGTATCCGCCTCGTGGAAGGAGATTGCAAGCCTGATAGCGGACTGTGTCTGGCTGAAACCCCCTCAAGGGAGGATGATGCAGGCTTTTGGAATACCCCATCCAGCGTCAGTCTCCATAACCAGGAGAGTACGGGGCGTGCACTTCAAGAAACGGTTTTTCGGTCCATCGATGCCTTCCTGAAGAAGGCGAATCACTCGAAGACTGAGATCGACTATATTTTTCTGTCTGGTAACTCGAGTCTGCTCCCGCAGTTCAAGCCCATTGCCGAGGAATATCTAGGACTTAAGGCGAGCGATACCATCCTCCCGGCCGATACTATCATCACTGGCGCTACTATGCTGGCCAATTTAATCTATGCCTCCGAGACATGCTGCTTCCCCCTGGCCGAGGTGAGTCCTGTACGTCTCGGGCTCGAGACGACGGGCGGAATTATGACGCCTCTGATCTCTCGGCACAAGCTCATACCCACCGTCGTCCGTCGAAACTTCACGACCGCTTTCGCCAACCAGACCTCTGCTCTTATAAAAATTTACCAAGGCGAAAGATTCCTTGCCAAAGACAACTTTCTCCTCGGACAGCTAGAGCTGTCTTTTCCTCCAGCAGCTCAGGAGCTTGGCACTGTCGATGTAGAATTCCGACTAAGCTACGACTATCTATTCACAGTCATAGTCCGTCAGGCCGAGACGGAAAAAGAGACGAGGAAAGATATTCAGCTGGACATCCCAGACTTCTACAGTGCCACGTTGTGGGATTACATGGTCTTGGACGCCGAGCAACACAGCGCAGAGGATCTCGTGCTTCGGGAATTTATGCACGAGGTGCCAAGGTCTATTGGGGGTCGCGTACTGAGAGATTCTGAGGTCTAGGGAGATCGTAGCGCCAAGTGTGGTCTCAGATAGAGTAGCATCATTGACCAAAGATTCTCTCTCACGGGCATCACCGCATTGTGATGCATCTTGGTAGGCTGGGTTCCCGACGATGTTGCATCGCTGCGCAGCCGAACACAACTGTCGGTGTAACCCGCCACAAGAGCGATTGCTGGCGATGGTGGTCTGATCGTTGTGGGGGTCAACAGCTCCTCCACTGCGAGATGAGTGGTCGGCCTTACTTGAGTGGTCTAAACGAGATTCTGGGCGGGCCGATCGGCCAATTTTTGATCAGTCCACTTTCCCAATTCAGCTTCTCGGGCTCATCGACTCGTCCCAGCAGCGGCCAGGAACACGAACTTTTTGGCGCAGAAGCCCGAGACGAAGAACGTGATGATAGAACTATTTAGCCAGCAAGGGGTAGAACTTCACATATTAGATGCAGGCCCCGGGCGGGAGAGGCCGGTAGACCCTCTTTTTTGTTACTCCGATCTCCGGCCTCCCACGGCCCTGGCATCCGGGCTCACGGGCTCGTGGCATGGTCAAAATTTATCAGCATCGCTTGCACATATGTAACCACCACGTATAAATAGCTAAAAGATGTTCTCTCACTGATCATTCATGAGATTCTATACTTCGTCAGTAATATTAACTCAACACACATTCCATCTAACTGATTCCACCAATCATGCAAAAATACTTCGGGCTCCGTGGGAAAGCCCTCCGGGCGGCACTGATCTGGGCAGTGGTCATGCCTTCATACATTCTGTACGGTTCCTGCGCACTCTCTATTTCCCAACTGTACCTGAGAATCGAATCAGGCTAACCGAGAGACTTACAGGTTCGGATATAATAACGCTGTCGGCGGCGGGCTTCTGAGCCTAGATTCCTGGGTTGAGTCGTTTCCGCAACTTGACACAATATCGACAACGGGAGACACTAAGAATAAAAACTCAACCCTGCAAGGCACTGTGATGGCGATGTACACCCTAGGGTGCTTTCTCGGCGGCATCAACTGCATCTGGCTAGGCGACAAGCTGGGAAGAAAGCGCACCATCATGATCGGCGCCCTCTTAAATCTTGTCGGCGCGATCCTCCAAGCCAGCTCCTTCTCTATCGGTCAGCTTACCGTCGGGCGAGTGGTTTCCGGGATTGGGTACGGACACCTCAGCGCCACCGCGCCTAACTGGCAAGCCGAGTGCGTCAGTGCCGAGCATCGCGGATCGGCCGTGATGCTAGAGGGCCTCTTCATCAGTGCGGGCCTGGCCATTGCGGCTTGGATTGGCTTAGGAATGTCGTTTGCTGACGGATCGGTTGCCTGGCGCTTTCCGCTCGCTCTATCACTACTATGGTCCCTCATCATCCTCGCGGCGACGCCTTTCGTGCCCGAGTCACCTCGCTGGCTGGTCAAAGTGGGCCGAGTGGACGAAGCGAAACAGGTGCTTGCGGCGTTAGAAGACGTCGAGCCTACTACCCCTGGCATCGAACAGGAATTACGTGAAATCCAGGGATCGCTGGGGCTTGCTGGTACGGCCAAGTTTACGGATATATGGCATCCAAGCCCACTACGACTCCTCCACCGAACTTGCCTGGCTGCCGTCGTCCAGATGTTCATGCAGATGACCGGCGTCAACGCCTTGGCGTTCTACCAGGCAACCATCTTCCAGCAGGACCTAGGATTATCCGGTACTACGGCTAGGATCATGTCTGCTTCGGTTTTCACCTGGCAAACCATGTGCTCGCCCCTAGGGGTCTTCACAATTGATCGCTTTGGGAGGAGGAAGCTCATGATCTTCTCCGCGCTGGGTATGGGTGTCTGTCTGGCAATCACAGCCGGGACGTCGTCGCAGCTGCAGAACACCGGCGCGATTGCGGCTGCAGCCACTTTCATCTTCCTGTTCTGCTTCTTCTTCCCCATCGGATTTCTCGGCCTTCCGTTTCTCTACGCGGCGGAAATATCACCGCTCAGTCATCGCGTGCCCATCACGGCAATCTCAACTGGTATGCATATGGCTACTGTCAGATCAGAAATATCTTCACAGGATTGTTAACAAATAGTTTTCTAGGTACCTCTTGGTTGTTCAACTTCCTCGTCGCTGAAGTAACTCCTGTTGGTTTCTCTACCATTGGATACCGGTATTTCATTGTTTATGCTGCCATCAATTTCTTCCTTATCGCCCCAAGTATGTAATATTTCCGCTCACTAATATCGGTAATAACTACTGAACTAAGGCTGCAATCTGCACAGGTGTCTATCTATTCTTCCCAGAGACGAACGGTCGGGTGCTCGAGGAAGTGGATCAAATATTCCTGGAGAGCAAGACCGTCTTCGACCCCGTTACTCTTGCAAGGACTATGCCGAAGACCAAAACACCCCCTCAACAAGAGGATATGCTAGAGGTGAACCAGAGCTGCTAGAAATAAAGGAATAGATAAAGGAGCAAGAGGAGTGTGGGAGTGTTGTTTTATATTGGGTCTAACTGAGACCGTGTGGGCGTTGACGGTGGGCGTTGACGGCTTGGTATCATATTTACACACAAAAGTACAGATGGGTAGAGAAGCACTAGAATAGATGCGGCGGCCAAGATGATATTTCAGTAATTAAGCATAAGAAAAGCCAGCAAGCTTCTTAGTATCTTGAGAACTTTGCGAGTTTATTCCTCCTCCTCGACGAGGCGGTCCTGACATAGTCCACGCGCTTGCCGTCCTCCTTGTCCAGTGGGTCCTTAAGCTAGTCCCAAATCCTCCCGTCTTAAATGATGAGAAAATCTTTCACGAAATCGATACTGGACTTCTCGTCTTCCTTGAGCAAGAGGTCCTTGACATACCTGAGTCCTCTCTGCTAGCCAATGAAGGGTTAGGGTTAGTTAGCCCAAGTAAGGCAGAACAGCTTTAGTCAGGTGACTTCGTGTCAGATTACATAAGTAAAATCCTAGCTAATTTCGCGGTCATTTCAGAGTCATCATCGAAAGGCGCGACGGTCGTGTGGCGTTGCAGAAAAAAAAAAAGCGCTGTCATCTTCATCCCCTCGATTTCAACCGCACTCGCTGGATCCGAGTAGCTCGTAATAGAGACTCTACTCTCACACATCAGTTTTGCTTTCGAACCTCCCGCGATACACTACAGGCACGGCGCAATGCCTGAGATAGCCGAAGGTAAGCTGCAATCGATCGAGCTCGTTAAACCCCCGCTGACAAACCGTTGCCCAAAAGTCGCCCGCATCACGCACTTTCTGCGTCGCTACCTCGTTGGCAAGAAAATTTCCCAGGCCGCCGCGATCGACGACAACAATGTCTTTGGTAAAGTCGGTACGACCGGCGCCTTGGTCCAGAAGGCTCTGAAGGGCAGGACAGTGGTTGGGGCGGGCAGCCAGGGAAAGTACTTCTGGATATTGCTAGACAAGTCGCCTCATCTGGTCATGCATTTCGGAATGACGGGCTGGGTTCATATCAAAGGAGAACAGACAGCATACACCCGCTACTACTCGAAGACGAAGGGAGAGGAAGAATGGCCGCCGAAGTTCTGGAAATTCCACCTGACAACAGACAGCGACCCAAAAGTCGACGTTGCGTTCACCGACGCAAGACGTTTTGGTCGTGTGCGTCTAGTCGACTGTCCTGGAGATCAGATTCGAAAGCATACCCCCCTCGTCGAGAATGGGCCGGATCCAGTCGTCGACAAGGACATTTTCACCGAGGACTACCTCAAGCGGATTATGCGGAAGCGCCATGTGCCCGTCAAAGCGCTCCTGCTAGACCAAGCAGTTATCAGTGGTATCGGAAACTGGGTCGGCGATGAGATCATGTACCAGGCCAAGCTGCATCCGGAGCAATACTCTGACGATTTTGCGGATGGCGATATCACAACACTGTTCAAGGCGATCTGCTACGTCTGCGACACGGCGGTGGAGAAACTAGGGGATTCAGATCAGTTCCCTGAAGACTGGCTTTTCCACCATCGATGGGGCAAGGGCAAGAAGGATCCGCCAGGTGAACTGCCTACCGGCGAGAAGCTCACTTTTGTAACTGTCGGTGGTCGCACGAGCTGTATTGTTCCGAGTATCCAGAAGAAGAGGGGGAGAGCCCTGAATCCGGGCCTGAAAGAAGAATCGGCTCCTCCCGATGACGGCCTGAAGAGCCCCTTCTTTGAGGCAAAGAGTATCGAGCAGGTTGCCGGAGAAGCGGAAGCGGAAGAACGGCCTAAGAAGAAGTCCAAGAAGAATCCTTCGGTGAAACTTGAAGCAGAAGCGGAAGAGAAACCCAAGACGAAGGCCAGGAAGAATCCTGCTGTGAAACTTGAGGCGGAACAGAAGAAGCCTGTTCTTGACGGAAGAAGACGATCTGGCAGGCTGTCCAAGAAATAACTTTCTTGTACTTCTCGATGTAAATATTGTCTCTCGGCTCATTTACTGTAGCATGATTCTCGAGGAGGCTTTCTAATGGCACTGTGGCATATCTGGAATGCCCATAGCATGCACTGTACAAGCTTTGGAACATATACTGCCACTTTGAAGGAAACAAGCCCGAGAAAACTTCATCCAATCACATACCTCAGGTACTTCTGCTATCGTACAGGACTAGAGCTCGTCTATAATACTAGTATCCAGAAACTTGGCAAGCTTGTCCTTCGACATTGCAGCCCTACGGTCCTGCTTCGCGACCCACTGGTCCTCCTCGACTAGAAACTCCAAGAGATCCGGCCCCCATCGCCCCGTCCACTTATGAACTGGCCAGACCGCCTTGACGACGGCAGCATCCATGCCCACTGCCTGGGCCACCGTAGCGTAGACGGTATCAGGCTTATTGGTGAACACATCCAGCGTTTGGTTCAGCGCCTTGACGAAGGCAACTATATTCTTCCGCGTCGCCGGGTCGCTCAGCTTTTCCGTGGTGCTGTAGAGGCTGTAGACCTCGCGATAGACGGATGCGTTTTGGAACAGGATGGCCTTGTCGCCCAAGGCCTCGGCGCCGAGCTCCACGGCCGGTTCCCAGATCCCAAAGGCATCTACCTGCCCGCCCTTGATCATCTGCGGGAACGTTCCAGCCCCGCAGGGCGCTTTCATGCACACATTCCCGGACACCATCCTGAAGTCCGCCTCTTGAACGCCCGCAGTCCCGAGGAGCTTCGTCACGAAGTACCCAGCGGACGTGCCAGGTATGGATCCGATCTTCTTCCCTTTCAAGTCCGCCAGGGTCTTGATCCCGGCCGACTTGTCCGCAACGATGCGGTAGGCCACCTCGCAGATGATGTAGATCAACCGGATGTTGTCGTGCGCGCCGTACTGGCGCAGGCCCTGCGTCTCGGCGTTGGCCGCCAGGTCGAGGGTCTTGTCCATCGCGAGGCTGTTGACGCCTCCGCTGACGAGCGTCGCGGGACTGTCGCCTTTGTAGAAGTTTTTGATCGCGTACGGCTGCGGGGTGTGCTCGATCCATTGCAGGGACGTTGCAATCCTCAGCCCGGCGACTGAGGATGCGAGAACGGCGGCGGTTAGCAAGAGTGGCCGCATGCTGATGAAACTCCCCGTGTGGAACGGAGTCTGGTTGGTATGCAGCTTCGAATGAGAGCGGTGGCGACCGCCCGGGTGCTACGATCAGCGGCCGTTTCCACCTCGTTCTCTTATACGTCCCGTTGGGGATAAGATGACGCCGGGAACCAAGGTTTGCCCCTGGCTTAGATTAATATTGGCCCTTTGCGGGGACTTTTACCGCTCGCGTCCGGTAAATATGAAGCTTCTAAATCTGTGGTTTTTTGGGGTTCCTGGCGAATTGCAGCAAACGGCTCGGCACCCGGCAGTCAGCGTCAATAATACACAAAACCTCCGTTCATATTAAATGCGGAGAGTCTGATTTGGGCTCCTAATGAACCTACGCATCGCTCGGCTCGAGCTGTATCGTTAACCTGTATTCGGTCGACGATCTACGATTCAGCGTTCAGTCGAGGATGCGAGCATTCCTCCCAGTTATATAGAACTCACAATCTTGCATGGAAGTAGATACTGAACTTGTTATTTCGGATTTTTCAACAGAGTTAGCACTAAGCTCGCGGACATTGGTTGGCTTCTCTCTACGTGTTTGCATACCTTAGGTCCATAGATCTCGTTGTATGAACAGAGTTGGCCAGGAGTCTAGGACAATAGGTCTAGTACGTACCCAACTTACTGTTGCCATGGCGTCTCCTGAATAATAGGCGTATAATCCCAACGGCTTCCGCTCCGTCGTCTATCCTGAATGAACTGGCAACCTGGAACTAGAACTAGAACGGGTCGGAAAGTGCAGCCACGTATGACCGGGGCAAGGCGCTAAGTGTCACTGGGATAGTCATTCTCTCCAACGCATTGTCTAGACCAAATCAAACGAGAGTATTTCGCTATCTTGGTTTAGAACAGCAGTATTCCCAGTCTCTTGGCAAGCGCCGCTGCATCATCCGTGGAAGTTATCCAACGGAGCATGATCCTGGACCTCTTCCCAGAAGGCATCGATCTTGGAAGCGGTCTCCTGATCGAGCGGCCCTTTCCCAATCCAACCCAACGTCTCCTTCAGCTGAGCAAGCGAGCTGGTGCCAACGATTATGGCGTCTCCGCTCTCTCTCTTCAGCGGCGAGTTGAAGGTCACCCATCGGTAAGCCAGCTCCGGAGGGCTAGCGCCCGCCGCGTCCGCTATATCATTCCAGGTCGAGAGTGCTTCCAGGAGGCGATCGTGTCCATACAGCTTGCGGTAGCTCGAGCCCTCCCCGAAGCGTCCGGACCCATCCAGGATCTGCTGCCTGGTCTTGGCCAAGAACCCGCCCGCGATGGGACTGTACGCGTAGAACGAGATGCCGAGGCGCCTCAGCGTCGGCAGCAGCACGGTTTCCTGCCGCCGGGCCAGGGGATTATAGTTCCCCTGGTAGACGGTAGGCACGACGTAGTTGTGAGCCTGGCAGTACTCGTGTATCTTCTCCACGTCTTCGGCGAGGTAGTTTGAGAGTCCGAATTTGGAGAAGACGCCCTTTTGATGGAGCTCGTTGATCGTCGCAAGAGCATCCTCAATTGGAGCGGATTTGTCCGGTGCGTGAAAGTACAGGATATTGACCTAGTTTTCTGGTCAGCTGGCTTGCCAATTAAATGCCTCAACTTACTGTATAGCGTTATAGTGGAAAGAAGGAGAGAACCTTGTCGACACGCAGCTCCTTGAGGCTGGTCTCAACGCTGGACTTCAGCGCCTCCTTGCTCAGAGAGCCCGCGGCGAAGCCACCGGCGATCTTGGTATCGATTGTAAATCGCGAGGGGGCACCCGCCGCTCCCAGGAGGGTCTCACTAGATCCATAGATGCGAGCAGTGTCGATAGTATCGATATCGTTGGCTTCGAGGACATCGAGGGCTTCTTTCACGGCCGCACTGTCCGGAAAGCCCCGCTCAGGCCGCAAACCACCGCCTCCGAAGATGACCTTGATGCCGGACATGGTCGCACAATGGCCAGCGCTTGCAAATACCACAAATTCAGCGACTGCGCCTGTTCCCTATCTCGACTTAGGACGTTGAAATGGGAGAGATGTGGTGAAATTGCAATGCTGAAATGACGTCTTTAACAAATGCGTGCTGGCTACGATCGCGTCATTCTACCATGCCATGTTTAGGCAGTTATATTACCCCACCAAGCTGGCTGCCGATTGCGGCATATGGGACGCATTGCATGATCCTTTTGCCATAGAGTAGCTGGGATGAGAAGGGCCTTCCTCTTGTCTTGGTTATACGGGTGCGACAGTATGGGGCGATCACAGATTCTAAGTCGCGATCACGAGACTACTGTGCCAAATTTCAACACGGCAACCTGCAGCGTGCATAGGCCACTGATAGTCAAGAAACATGATGGCGAAGGGTAAGAATGGGTGCCAAATTACAGAGGAGATATCCTTTGATCACCAACAACGAACTATCGCAGGCCGACTTCTCTACCGCCGCGGGCATGCGGAGGTCCGACCAGATGCTCAAGCTATACATCGTGGGAGGGTAACCTCTGACAGGTCAACATCGTCGGTCAGCCATGCGCAAATATAGCCGGTCTAGTCTATATCGCCGACTAGCTCTGGGCTCGAGCCAGACGCTGGTTCCTTAGCCACCGGACGCCCAAGCAGTCTATCCGAAAGAAACCAAAATACTTAGTTTATTGGTCTACTCTACCACCGGCCAAGGAGCGAAAGAAGTGATAAGGAGTGAGGCATTATTATGGCCAATTATTTTCCACTCAAGCTAAAGAAACACTGTGGCAGAAAGATGCCGATACTGTTGATGACGAGGACCTTGAACATGTGTGTTGGCCCTTCCGCTCCGCGAACCAGAGTCCCTAATACAGAAGCAGGCCATCTATCTACCCACGATTAACCTTGCTATCACCTCACCTCTGTCCACCACCCTACGCGCGATTTCTCGATTGCGCGGCTCCCCTCATTCTGCTCTCAAGCAAAGTATCTCCTCGAGACCACCCGCTAGCTCGTCCCACAGGCCAGGAGCAGGCAGCACCTACCCTACCTACGCAACGGAACAAAGAAACGACGTCACAGAAACCCAATAATGCGCAGCGTATACAAGCTCAAAGAGCCAAGAAGGAGCATTGTTGGCGTACCAGATCTCTGTGCCCGAGGTTAAAATATCCCCGAGTCTCGTGACCCAAGGGGCCAGGCGGCCTTTCTTCGTGCCGGACCGATCCCCCATTTCACGCCACGGGCCGAGGACGCGGAGCGGACTCTTTGGTCCCGACCGACGCCACTTAAGCCGAGCTTGGAGTCCAGTAGCTGAAGTAGCTGACTCATGTGCCTTCCCGCATACCTTACAGTTTAAGCTTCTCCGTCCTGGCCCTTGAAATCTAGCTGCCATCCAGCGCGGACGCGAGGGGGGAAGAAGCTCGTGGGCCCGAGCAGCAAATACGAATAGTTTAAAATATGCTTCACGTCATACTTGGGAGCGGGATGCGAGGCGGAGGTGGGTAGTTCCCGGTGGATTGTGATATATGCATGTACGATACGGGAAATCGATCTCTCTCATGCGAGATATGCCTCGTCTGGACGGAAGCGCGTAACCCCGAGTTTAGGGGGGCGCTCGTCTGCTGACATCTGCCGCGTGCTTCTGGGCGGCGTCTTGGAATGGATTATATGCCGGGATGAGGTCTGTCAAAATGGGGAAGCCGAGGCGGTGATTGCCTTGTCTTGGGTTCTTTCCCTGATGCGTGGGTTAGTCTCTTGTCCGGCGAAACTCAAAAAGGCCAGCAAGCACCGTAGAAACTTCCACGCCGCCCCGGTTTTGGAGCCCGGGGAGGAGAGGGAAGAGACGCAAAAAGGGCTCTCTCTGCGAGAGTATATCTTGATCGAGATGTTAATTAAATAGGTAGGTAGTTTGGTATGACGCCCTGGCGCCGCACCAATTTTAGATAATTATCTGATCTGGCACTGTGAAAAAATCCCATAAAAAATAAAAAGGTTTTCTCCCAACGACCTGATGATATGCATATCGCGAACCCACTATAGACCTTACAAGATATAAAAAGGAGAAACATGCGCCCAAAGGTTCCTGTTATGTACATGATAGACGTCTGAGTCCGGAGACTCTATCCCGAGACGGACGACGCAGGCGCTGGGACCTACGCCAGCCTCATCAAATTCACGGATTCCTCGGGCTTGGGGGCCGAGGACTCCCCGTTGACGAACTTGTACAGCCACGAGGAGAAGGTGACGGTGGGGTCGTCGATGAATCGGGTCACCAGGTCGGCTACCCAGAGCGTGAACGGGAGCAGGATGATGTGTGGCAAGAGAAAGTTGAGCTCGAGTCCCAGGGGCCCGACCTTGGGGATGGGGAACGCGTTGAGCCACGGCTGCACCATGTCGCTGTCCTTGGGCAGCGAGTGCACCAGGCCGACCGCGGCGTAGAGGCGGTCGCCGAGAGTGATGAGGATAGGTCCGTGCACCAGATACAGCGAGAAGGAGATGCGGCCGAGGTACTGGCAGAAGCGCGTCTCGAAGAAGCGCTTCATCCAGGCGATGCGGGGGATGGCGGCGACGATGAAGTTGGACGCCCAGAACAGGAAGAACCACTTGGGGTCGAACACTGCCTGGGGCTTGAGGTACGAGAGCCAGTACCACCCGGGGTTCTCGCGCAGGCGCTCCACGTCGTTGAAGTGGGACGGCACGCCGCTGAAGTAGACGGCGATGGCGAGCAGGTGGTAGTAGATAAAGGTCTTATACGGCTCGAGGCGGCGCAGGAACTGGGGGAAGCCAAGCTCCGGCCGGCGCGCCAGGAGGTCGAGGTCGCACTGGAGCATGCCGGTCATGAAGAGGGCGCAGTAGTACCCGTCGACGATGTACAGGAAGTAGATGATGAGGGCGACTTCGCACAAGAGGCGGGCCTTGGTGGTCGCACGTGCCAGGGCGAGGGCGACGGTCCAGACGGTGATGGATCCGCGCATCTCGAGCGGGATGGACCAGAGATGGAGATTGACCGAGATCCAGGGGTGGCCGTCCTTGAAGATGAAGCTGAAGTTCTTGAATTCCGTGTACCATTTCCACACCTCGTCGCGGTACGTCTTCTCCGGAGGACAGGCGGCGTTCCAGATGCCGAAGAGGTGCCAGGAGGTGATGAACATGAAGGTGGTTACGATGAGGGGGATGAACAAACGGAGCCACCGGCGGAAAAGCGCGGATCCCAGGTTCTCGGCGAGCTTGGGAATGTCGCCGTTGTGGATGAGAGTAAGGGGTTTCAGGACGAGGACGTATCCGGAGATGACATAAAAGATGGCGACGGCGATGTGACCGCCGGTGAAGAAGGTCCTGAAGAAGTAGAACGTAGAAAAGTTGAAATGCCCCTTGAAGCCCCAAGCGTTCTCGAGGACGATATTCTCGAGCGTCTTATCCGAGCTATGAGACCAGAGCTCGTGGTGATGCCAGTAGACCAGGAAAGCCGCGAATCCCCTCAGCCCGTCCAGGTACGCCGTTGGCCTGAGCTGTCGATCGCCGCCGGAGCCCGTCTTGGGCCAGAATATACTCTTGAGCCACCGCATGGTGCCTAGTTTGCGAAGCGGCGTCGGGAAGCCGCCAAGATCCCTCCCGCCATTCTCCAAGCCGTCCAGAATGCCGTCCTGTTGCGTCGGCATGACGGACAAACAGGGGAAAAAGAAAGATTTGGACTTTAAAAGACAATTCGTACTACCATCAGAGGTACTGGGATGATGCGAAAACGACCGAGGTGATCATGAACTTATCCGTTTGATGGAAAATACGAGAGACAAACCACAGGAAGCAAAGGCAGAGGGTTAAAAAAGAGAGTACACGCGATCGTGGCAATCCCGCTCTACCCCTGGATTCGCGAGCCCGAACTTTTTTCCTAAAAAAAAAAAAAAGAATGCGGGGGAAATGGTGGTTTGGTAAGGCACCTCGGGCACTAAAGAGAGAGAGGGAGAGAGAGAAAGACGGGGAAAAGAAGTATTATCGTAGAATCGAAAAGTTCGTAGACTAGAAGAAAGGGATAAGGTAATCGGAGCCGCGACACATGGGAATTTGGATTCGGTCTCCTGGCACCGCAAAAGTTCCCGGGGGAGATTTGCGACGGTGAATGTCGGCTCGAGGAAGAAAAAAAAGTTGGTGGAGAGTATTTCCCCAGACTAAGCCAACTTCCGGAGACGCGAATGTTGCCGCGTTGGGAAGGAAAACCTAACAAGAAAAGAAAAGAAAAAAAAAACCAACATACTAAGACAAGGCTACATAGAACAGTTTGGCCTAAGGCCACGCACTTTCTCCTGTCTAAGAAAGGGGCGGGCTGCTTGCGCCCCTTTTCCACAGGATTTAGGTTTGTGAGACTCGGTGGCTGCTTGAATTATTGGTAGAAAAGGTACAGATTGAGTCCACCTTAGTTTACTAAGGTACTTTACTACTTAGTAGTCCAATCTCCGGAAACAGACGAACGACGCGACTTTGGTGCCGCGAACAGGAGAAGCTTGCCCATTGGAACAGGTACGGTTATGTAGTAGAAAAAAAACGCCCAACTGATCCTTCGCTGCTTAGTCGATGGTTTTTTATCCCCATCTGCCTTCTGCGTCGAGAATCGTAGGTGTGGCTGTGTGCGTTTAATACAGCTGGGATCGCTCTGTGTTCCGGATCCGGATCGCAAGGCCAGGCGGGCGGGAGCGCAATTAATCTAGCGATCCGATCGTCCTGGACTCGAGGGGAGATGCCTGCTTTCAATTGTCCGTAGGCCCAACTGTCTATCCCAATCTATGCCCTGAACTTAGACCCAGTCCGTTTCCGTCTGTGCAGCGCGCGGTGCTGGTGCTTGAACCTGGGGAGGGCGCGGGCTGGCGGGCTTGCGAAGGAGGGAGGGAAGGGAAGGGGGCGCTGGGGGGGACCGGCGACCGGTGATGCGCCACCCCTTTTCCCACTGTGATTAGGGGGGAATGCCCACTACCGCTGGGACTTGCATAACGCTGATGGATCAGGGCGCGCGTTGATCCAATCGATGCGTGCGAGGTCAATTGGGAATTCGTCGACTCAAATTTTATCGCCATTCAGTACCAAGATTCGAGTGGAACACACTAAAAGGTAGCTAACTACCCGAGCTACCCAGCTACCTTGTCGAGCGTGCACATAAGGTAATTATGGCAGCGGCAGCAACGAGGGAACAAGGATCCGGCCACCATCACTATTCGATTTCAAGACAGGGTGACAGACTAACTCGTTACAGGATGCCCTCTTGCAGCAATCGGCCGGCAGCAAGACCTCTCTCGGCTCTGGATACATGCTGACAGGGCACTGGGACTGGCATGTGACGATAACGACGGACGAGGACGAAAACGTAGATAGAATGCCTCTGTTTGTTGGTACGCTTGTTCATCTAGAGACAAGTGCAAAAAGTGTTCTGCACGATGCCAAATTTCCTCGTATTCTCCTCTGCGCTGCATGCAGAAAAACTTGGCTGTACGGAGAGCACAGAAAGATGACATAAATACTACCTCATCGACGATAGCGGGCGCGGGCCCGAAGAGGGAGATACACCGTCCAATCTTCCGAGCATCCGCCCGCTTTTGCGATGGGGAAGGTCTAGTAAGAGAATAAATTACTTCATATCTGGAGGTGAGCTCGGTAAGCCACATTGCACCTGACTCGAAACCCGCGAGAGGGGGGGATGGAGGGAGAGAGGGACCAACCAGTACTTCGTAGGGCTACGACATGAGAGTTGAGAGTTGGGTGATCTCAGTAAGTTAATAAGTTGAAAATATACGCGGTGTCTCGTGCACCACGACACAGTCAGAGGGCGGTATCCAAAATGTTTTGCCTCAAGATTTGGCCAGGTGCAGGTGGCTTGGGTGGTTTGGGGGGTTTCAGTGCATGGGGCTTATTGCGAAAGACGGCGAAAAGAAATAAAAATAATAATGATGATAATAATACTGTGGCCAGGCCGCCGCCGTTGGCACGGTTCGTACAGCACACACACACACACACA
>FTLB01021665.1_pt1 | contig 14920 bp, 7 predicted proteins | sample 1658291 | NCBI WGS metagenome assembly FTLB01 (sample SAMEA3914812, study PRJEB12502) | metagenome | biome: forest; material: soil | place: Canada | collected 2011-07-07 | depth 0.1 m
ACCTCTTATATCTCCGAGTTTTGAGCCAAGGCAGTCGTGCCTTCTAACTGCAAAAGGCAGCTCAAATGTCGGCACCGTAAAGACAGCTACAAGGCACCAGTAAGCCCGGAGTTGCATTACCCCAAAGCGTAACATGGGCGGTATGCATTTTCTTAACCCCAAACTAATTGAATCCTGCGCCTGCATTTGCTTGTAGGGATTTTCAGTTCCGTGAGGCTCTTGAACGTGCCCCTGCGAGGAAGATTGACAGCCGCCCCGCCAAGTACTGTATATCAACGCCAAGTGTTCACGGAGGTATTGGAGTGAATCGTTCTAGAATCATAAACTCTTATGGTATTCTTGTAGGGGCGATGCGAACAGCGACAAAAAATAACTCACTAGTTGCACGAATCTTGAATATCTCATTACCTGTCAAATGGACTGGCTGTTGCGCGAGACATTGGATGATGTCTGGTTCAGTTTGCCGCGGGCAACGAGGCCCTGGCATGGTCACGGAGCTTCTCGGTTGGGCCAAGCGGGATGCGGGACCCCCGGTCTAACGGTGGGACCAAGCCGATTTATTAGACCACAAATTCGGAGCCGACAGCGACTCCGACCCTGTTTTGCTTGGCCGAACACCGCCTGAGAGTTCAGCTTCTTCAGGTGTTGTATGGCGGGCCGTTTGCCGGCGCATTTACCCCTGTTCTACGCCCTTTCAGGCCATCAATGGCCCTTACCACTTCCTTCCCGTTTCGGCATGGAAACTGTGCAGAATATCTGATTAATGGTTGTCTAACTGTGTGCTTCCTTGCTGAGCCTCTTCTTTGCGTCCATTAGCTCCCGTTTTTTTAGAGCGTTAATAAAGGCCGCGTGGTCTTGGTTGTGTAGCTACGGTGCAAGGCGTAGAGGGAGGGTCTGACGGCGGTCTCGGCGTGCAACCCTTTTCTCTCCGGTACACTTAGTTGCGGCTGCAACCTTGACGGCTCGGTATGGAGATGCTTGGGAGCATTGCAGCGCCGAGGCTGCGGGAGCAATATCTGCCAATGAGCAGTTTCTATTTCTGGAATCCTAGCCCTGGCTTATGAATGAAGCTCCGAGAAAGAAACTGTTTGTTACTCACTATTTAATCCTACCTAGTCACTGTCTCTAAGACTGTTGGTATTTCAGCTTAGGTACTAGTACACTCCTGCTGGCGACTTCATGGAATGCCATGAGAAAGGTAGGTGAGTTGTTGGCGATGCAGTATGTTTATATAGTTTTTTGGGGCTCATTTCAAAAATTGCAAACCAAAGACCTAAAAGAAAACTGATTTGCATCACGACCTGGTCACCAGCTCTCATAGCGATACTGAAAATGAGCTCATGGCCCATATTCAAATTGCAACCTTGGAAAGTCCTGAAGAGGAAATATGAATGCGCTCAGCCAAAGTCACATTGTCAACTGTCACCCTCCTTTCACACTTCCTTGTCCTTTGGAAAAGGTCCTCTCAGGTGATAAATAAACCTTCATTGCCCTTGAATAAGAATTTGAAGTGTCAGATCTTCCTCGTTGCTTCTCATACCACTTTGGGCTGTGCTTGGGACACGTGCAGCTGCAAGACTTCCTGAAGCCTATTACTACAATTTTTTCCGTGTATTCTTTTATTGGAACCAAGTAAAAGGTAGTAAGCATGGAGAGGGAAGAGTTTGATGCCTTGAACAAGAGTGGCTCTATTATAAGCGAAACCAGGCCTGCTTTGTGAGAAAGTCCTCTGGGCTTTCTGAGGCTGGGTGGTTGCTCACACGGTCACCTTTGTAACCTACCTTGGTGCGATCCCCATAGCGCAAAGAAGGTCTACAAATATGCTGCACTGACCCATATAAAGAGTGCCAAATTAGTTAGTCATCAACCGCCTAATGCAATTACCTGTGTGGCCCAGCGATTGGAAGTCCATAGCAGCTTGTGTTACTACAAGTCTGGCAATGCAGCTAATATAAAAATATGATGAAATTGGGGTCGCTATTCTAGTGGCTAGCTATCTTGAGGGCCCTAAGAGGCGGTGAAACTTATACATCGTCGTCTAGTAGAGCCCGACTGGACGTTCAGCCCCAGTGCTTGTTTAAGGTCAGACTATCAACGGCCAGAAGAACCAACGTCAATACCATGTCATATTTCTTGACCGGGTCACCAGCAACCATGCATCGTAGAAGTAGTATATATGATCCTTGCAGAGAAACGCTTCATGTTGTGGTAGTCTCGAGGCCGCAAGTGGCCACGTGCTATGATCTCGACGTTTCACTAACGTGATGGCAACCATGATCGTCTTTGACGACATATACCGAGACACCAGCCACTGCTGCTACGATGAAGCTTTTACTGGAGCGGGGTATTGTGCGTGACGTTGAGGTATGGTGAGATTGGGGGGAAGGAGGGGGGGCTTTTCACGATGATCGGACGCATCGACGGTGTCCCATGATGGGGTGATGGGTAGCGGCCGTGGTCATCTACCTATGGTAGATGGGTCTATTATAGGGCTCATCCAAAAATGATAATACGAGACATTGAACGAAGACTTCGGGATGGGAATAGAGAGCAGTCAAAGGAAAGATCCGCCTGGCGGCGTGCAGTCCCCAATTGGCGTCAAGCATAAGGAGCTCGTAGATCTGAGAAGGACCGGCGGAGCCAGACGCCGATGGGTCGCCTTGCATATCCAGGACAGCTCGTCCGAGGAGCTCAAGGGGACATTGGTCAACCAGCCGACACCAATAGAGAGTTGAGAAAAGGCACGGCAGGTCTGGCCTTCAGCCTGGCAGGAAGATAGTTGGATGCCGGATGAGATTTACATCCGGCAGTTATAGATAGTAGGGTCGGATACGGAGGTCGGGGGTGGATGGGGACAGAAGGAACACGACGAGATAGGAGCCCAAAGAACAGTCAGGACATGGTAGAGAGGGCATGTGGTGGGTGGTGCATGCAGGTGGACAAGAAATAGACCGGGTGTCGAGGAGACTCTGTAAGCTGATTGGCTGGTTCTGGCGACGAGCTTCGCCCACCCTCCAGCGTATAAAACCCGCGGCCCCCCCCATGTTCCCTCCCTCTTGCATTCTCCCTTCTCCATCACCGTATTCACAGACTTCATCCATCGAGCATCGCAAATCATCTCGATAGCGATCGATTCCCTCAAGACAATCGGCTGCTAGCTCCTGGAATCCTAGATCCCTTCGCATCCTCACCTAGGGGACCGTATCTCACTGTCGTTGGCCCGTCACTCGATCTGGGCCGTCGAGTGTACGCACCTTCAGGTCTGTCCATGACATATTGCCGGCGCACTTGCGTCAATGCCAGAAGATGCGAGTGCTTATGCGTCTGCTTAGACAACACACTTTGCTTGGTGCTAGATTGCCTCATGGAATACCCGCGTGGGTTTCGTGAGACTTCTCACACAGAGCGGCGAAGCTTGGATCCCGCTGCCTCGCGCAAAGGTTCTGCATCACACAGAGAGCATAAAAGCCGATCCAAAAGTGGCTCTTCTCGTCGCGAGCATCGCGAGCACAGAGGGCATGAGATGTTCTTCGTTCCCGATCCGCCTGCTTGGTCGGCATGGGATGAATCTCAGTCTGAGCAATGGGAAGACACCATGTACTATCTTCCTAGCCCGGAGAAAAGCTCAGATCTGTCGTATCGCGAAAGATACGGCGCTGAGAAAAGCCGGTCCTCTCGTCATTCCAAGCCGCTTGATGCGGTATTGGAGTACGAGCTCGACTCTGGGCTCTTCTCGCCGCCGCCAACGCCGAGAATACCAAGGCTGAAGACTCCCGACATTGATCATTGGCATGAATTCTCATGCGCATGCAACTCATGCCGCCGAGCAAAGAGGCATGCGGAGCAGAAATCCAAGATGGAGATCCAACGTATGCCGCCTGCGAGTCCCAAGACCGTCGTCGAACCAGTGCATTTCATTGGCCAAAAGTTGAAGAAAATGACTAAGCATGCTGACTCATCTAGTCCAAGCGGCAGCTGAGCACATCAGGGCCTCGACCCAGAGGGTCAACGGCAATGAAGGCAGGTCCTCGCAGTCGTCGTCGTCGCCGTCAAGACACTAAACACGTTGCTCTGGTCGTCGACACTCTCACCAGTCGCAGGTTTGAACGTAGGAGTATTGTATGAATTGGCGTTGTTTTTTTTCTCTTTCAAGAAAATTGATTGGCTATGGATATGTAAGGATTTGCCGAATAATGGGAAACGATTCTATTGATGCGGGTACGAATAAAGAGAGAATGTCGAAGAAGAGCAAATTCCCAGTGCGTAAGAGTGCGATGGGAAACTATCACCTTTTGCTCAAGTGAGCAAAGAAAACGAAGAGGAGAGAGACGCAGGAGCGCAAAAGCGCGGGAGCGCAGAGACCCTGAAAGGCGTTTGCGGAGTCAAATTGAGTGAGGCAAAGTGGGTCTTGGCAGGCAGCAGTGGAGCATGTGGATGCCTTAGCCATTTTGGTCATTGGAACTCGGATTCTAGGGTTAGGGTTAAACTAGCATGAATTGCTTCCTTCTACTTGGAAAGACCAGTCAATCCCGTACTTAAAGTACGAAATAGGCAAGCGTGAGTCATCTGCCTTACAAGCCGTTCAAGGAGGGATAATTCGCCTAGTTTTTTGAGCCTCAGAGCAAGTGATCCTAAGCCTCAGTGTGGTAATCTTCTTCCGACCATCAACCGACACAAAAAAAATCCAACAACAGCTAATAGGTGGTAAAGGAGTGTCAAGAAAGAGAAGATTGAGCCTCTTAAACTGCCTCATTGCCATGCTTGCAGTCCGCCTAGCCTGGGACCTAGGCCCTCGTAGATAGGCCAAACAGATGCTTCCCTAGCTACATGGGAAATCACAGCGTCCTATATGGTCCTTCTCGGGATCAATACACTTGCGGCTGCACGCGCAGAGCAGCTGGAGCCTGTTACCTGTGGCAGCAACTGGGCAGGTAGCACCGAAGCCAGAAGAAGGGGACGCAGCCGCGGGCGAGCTGGAGCCGGTCTGCTGGCGGCGACCCAGTAGGTGGTGCACCAGTTTGTGGTTGGCGCCTCTCGAGTGCGGAGGCGACGAGTTGCCCGGCAAACAGACGTACAATGCCTGGAAGGGATCCGTTCGCGTCTTCCCACCGGCGCAGTTGGCACTATCGGCCGAGCAGTAGGCTTTGACGATATCATCTTCGTGATAGCCTTGAATGCAAAAGTAGAATTAGTAAAAAGAAAACAGCGTACGCGTGGAGTTTTGCGTACTATCGGTGAGGGGATATGGTATAGAGGGAAGAGGGAGAGGAGCGGGAGCCGTCGGAAGAGTATCATGATGGGTTGGTATGGAACGTAAATGAATAGGAATTGCGCACCTTGATGATCACGCAGGATATAGCCACAGTAAGTGAAGCCGGGACCGCAGATTCCGGTCGTTGTGCTAATGCCACTGTTGTCGTCGCTCGGAGACGGGGCGGGAGCTGAACCTGAAGCCGAGCCGGCGACGGATGATGAGGTTGCTGGCGTAGCAAAGACAGTGAATGTGCTCTGCGCAGCCGCGGCGCGGAGCCCCGTCACAAACAGCAGGAGGTATTGCATCATCGTTCACGATACGCGTGGCAGGAGCAAGTTTTTGCAAGGGATGTTGCTGGAGATGCGCGAGGTAGAAGGTGCCTGGTGACTTAGAGAACCTCGGACTATCTTGAATCTCCAAGTAGGCTCCGGTCGGAAACACTTGCGTCCCTAGGGCATTCATCTACGTATTAAGTAGGTAAACTCGAGGGCCGATGCGTTGGCGTGATGACGACAACTGCTCTAGACGTTCTGCATCGTCTAACGCTGGTTAGGCGTTTACACCAATACAGATCGACAAGCTCATGCCACGTCGCGCCTGTCTGACTGTATCCTGCAACCTTGAACACATACAACGTCAAGGTTTTCTGTTGAGAACGGCAACTCAACGGAGCATACAGACGACGTCCTCTAAAGTGGCCGCCGACTTGAGCGACCTACTTCCGCGCGTTGGCGCAGATATAACAGTTCCCATAGAGCCTCGAGGTCGCGCCACCGGGTAACTTAACTGCCGTGGCACGGAGAATATGTAAGACATCCCCGGGGTCTGACAGGTATGACAGCTTGTCGTTCACGAGTGAAGTTGACAGGCCATGGACCATGACACGATTAACCCCGCTGAGAGGCTCGAGTGATCGAGTGTACAATGAGTAGGCCAATCGTTTTCTGTATGTTCTTCAGGGCGAAGAAAAATTCGGATCATTCCTCGTACGCACTCACCGCCTGGAGCCAGACCATGAGCTTCGGTGGACATAGAAGAGCGAGCAGGAGGCGGCCATCAGGTGCTGAACCTCTTTCACACCGTACATGTATAGCCATGATGCTCTCTGGCCATCAATTGGCTGTGACCAAGAGATCCCCCTTTGCTCGAGTTGCACCTGTTGGGACTCGAGAGGACAGAGAGAGGACCATCGTGCCTTGGGAAGCAAGGAGGGAGCCGTGGGTAGGGTCAGAGCATCTCGCCAATAAGTGTGTCTTGGCCCTGTTGATGATGTCAGGATCGAGAGCTCATGATAGTGCCTGGTTGGAAAATTTGGAATGGGAGCGGGCTGAGTCGCCTCGTCTTACTGACTTGGCAGGGCTTCTTGCCTGTAGGAGCATTGTGGCAAAGGATACTATATTCATTTTCATGATCAAACTCATCTTATGGATTCTAGTTGTCCAATTACAAAGAGTTAATGACAGGCGGAGAGAGAGAGAGAGACAGATGCCAGTCCTACCACTGGAGAGAGGGGGGGCCGGCCAAATTTCATGCCAAAACGCCCAATAAGCAGCAAGTTTGCCATGACTCCCCCGTGCCGGTAATCCGTTTCCCTACGCGCCGTCGAACACCAGGACTAGGTGTTGCGTCATATGCAACCATCCTTCCTGTCTCGCTCCTTACGTTCCGTCCCTCCTGCATCCTAGGATCGGATTGGGGCAGATCTTCTTCTGCGCAAATCCTTCGCAGCATTATTCCCGGTTCAAAACTCAAGGCAAGCTAGCTCAACAAAGAGAAAATGAGTGTCTCGCCTCGACTCGTGATAAAATCTCGTAGGCTGTTTGGTTGTAGGGAATGGCACGTATCAACGGTCTCTCTGTGCCCTCGGCTGGCACTCCTGCACTCCTAAATGCAATCCATCCCTTTTGGGTGGATGCTCTGCCCGACCGAGAGATTCGGATGAAGCCATTTAAAAAAAGTAATGACTTCCATTACATTGGTGGGAGAGTTGGTCCTTTCTATGACAATTGCCTGATTGGCGAATGAAAGGGGTTCATGGAGAAAGATCCGGTGGGGGGACTTCCTAGCAGGATTGGTACAGGAGAAGCGGTTCGCCCACGTTCTCGATCTCAGGAATCGTACACTTCAAGTCAAATGCCTTCGACAGGACAATCTTGAAGATCTAGGGAATTCTGTCAGCACAGGCGCACCAAGGAGGGCGTGGACCTTCCTCGCCTACCTTTTGTACATTGATACTGTGGCTGGTACTGCTGAATATCAAAGCTGCGCGCATAGCCTTTGCGAAACGGCGGGCCTATGACCATTAGCCGGTGTACGTTAGACGTATGACACATATGCTCTCACCTGGTTGGAGATCTCCTCCTGTTCCTCCCTGGGGAAATTAACGAAGTGGTCGTATTTTGTGCCTACCAGGATAGGGATGGCTGTCTTGTTGAAGCCTCGGCCCTGCCTGTACCACTCCTTGATGCTGTTGAGTGTGCTCTTCCTGGTCAGGTCAAACATGAAGAGGATCGCCACGGCGTCGTTGCAGACGAGAGGGAGCATATTGACGAACTCGCGCTGACCACCCAAGTCCCAGATACTGAAGGTGATCTCCGTGTTCCGGATGCTGATGGTCTTCTCCATGAAATTGACGCCGAGCGTCTGGATGTAGTCTTCGTCCCAGCTTCCCTCGACGTATTTGACCATGAGGCTCGTCTTGCCGATCTGCGCATCGCCGACCATGCCCACCTTGATCACTACGTGATTGCGGCCGTTGTTCTGCGCCTCGTTGGCCCCGTTGCTGCCGGCCCGGCTGACGTGATCCGCTCCGTAGCCACCCTGTCCCGAGAGGCCGGAGGGTGGCCGGGATATCGATGTTGCGCCGGGGTAGGGGACGGGAGGGGTGGTGTACCGAGAGGTAGGATCCACGTCCATACCGTCCGGCTGGTTATGGGATCGGGGTGAGTTGGTCAGACCTTGGTCGAGGGACTGGGACTGTGCATGTCGGCGCTCGCCGAAGCCGTTGCTTTGGCCGATGTGCGGGGAGCCTTCGATGCCGCCCAGTGTGTCCTCGTGGGGTTCGAGCGGGACCTGGTCTTGGTCCATTCTGTCGAGTGCGTCGTGAAACTGGGCAGGAGACCCCGCAGAAAGAGTTGAGGAATCCACGTTGAAAGAAGGCTGCCGAAGAAGGCGAGTGAGCGGGTTGGGAAAGGTCTTGTGCGGGAGGGTAGATTCTCGAGTTCGACGAGGGGCTCGATGGGCCGTGCAGCTGAAGCAGCCAGGAATATCGGAAGGGTCGGGTGAAGACGAGAAGAGAGAGGGCGTGAGAGAGAGCGAGAGGTCTTCGATCAACGGGCAGGTTGACAGGGCTTAGCGATAGTCACAGGTTAGACCAACGTTGACTTCATCGATTTCCTTCCGTAGAGAGTGCTTGATCGAAGGGCCGGCTGAGTGGAAAATGTCTCTTCGCCGTTGTGACGCACAGTCCGCAGAGGGTCGCACAGGTATCGAACGAACCGAATCGAGCTCTCTCTCGATCGTGGTTTGCTGGGTAGGGCTCGGATTCGACGTGGCAGAAAAGAGTGTCGAGCGTGTCCGCCCAACAGTCTATCAACAAAGTCCGAGTACCCCCGAGAGCACAGGTCGAATAAAAGAATGTTGGACAGAGGCAAGTCGCCTGAATGGAAATTAATCTAGGTCAGCTATTTCATGGCTACCATCCCCTTTCCGTGGATGTTTCAATGCTTATGCGGGCGAGCCAGGGGGGAAACGTAGTGGAGATGTGGTGTCAAGCGTGACCGCGGCCTCTAGCACGTCAGAAAGTGATGGGAGAGCGGGGAGGTACTGCACTCGGTACCTGAGAGACTCACAGGCCACAAAACAAAGAACGAAGGAGAGCGAGGGGGGTTTTGGCGCTTACGGTTGAGCAGAGGCCAATGAAAACCTAGGCCAGCGCTGAAGCTCAGCATTGACACCAAACTTCCGGCCCGGATTTGAGCCTAACTACCTTAACTTTCCAGCTTAGTCCTCTCTGCCAATTGACGGACGAGCCTCGAAAAAGCTTATAGCTGCGACACGAAAAACGCGCGACGCGTTGCAGGGGGGAGACGCAAGATAGAGAGAGCCGAGCAGAGGAGGATTAAAATAATAGCATGTGCTTTGCAAACACAGTAGAACGAAAACTACCTCAACAATGCGAAAATTAAATAAAAACAAAAGCAGATGTGGTAGCCAGGGTCTTGTTTTGCAAAATGAGTGCTACTCTCTCGACTCGACCACAAGAGCCTATCGCATGCTGTCATTTGCTGTCGCGGGCTCGCGGGTCAATATCGCTCAGTGCCATCACTTTCAATTTCAAGAATTCCCGATAAAGTTGTGCTTCCCAAGACGTACCAAGTACGGACGCGGGGGGTAGGCCAGGGTTGAGAGGCAGCTGCTATTGGCCAACGATGGCAGCGCGCTCTGTAGCTGATGACCTAAGCAGACTCTCTGTTCCGATTGATCAATCCAGACTCACGACTATCAGGGTCTGGTTTTCTATCTCTCTACATGAGCTTGCTGAGGTACTTATCAGGGGTAGAAGGAGACTACGGAGTATTATGGGTTGCAGCGATATCGTCTTCCGATCGATATTTCGTCAAACCTCCGTCCAAGGTGCCGCTTCTGTCTATTCCGTACCTAAGTTTCTGTGCCACCCACCCGTTAAAAAGATTAGCTTTTATCTGGGATAGGATTGTTTGAAGCTGGACAAGTTGTGACTTGGCTGGCGTAACCTATCTGAAGCAGAGTAGGTAAGGTAGTCTCAGAATCGATTGTACGCATGGTATTAAATCGAGCTATAGGCATATTTTGTTCCTCTTGTCTCACAAGTAAAATCTCCGCGAATGCAGGAAAATCATGAATACGCCGCGGTTACCGTGCCTTATACCATGTAATAAGAAGTTCGGTGATGGTTAAGATACCCATCCCCCCCAGAGAGGGCAAACCATGAAACTGCTAAACAGCGGAACTGTGCATGAAGCCTTATCGCGGTTTGCAAGTACAGGTAACCCATGTTGAAGAAAGCGACTATGAAGCGACAAAGTTTGCCAAACCCTCCTTGACCTTGACTGCACACCACCCCCAATAATCTTGTCTGCGGGGTTCGTCCAGTTTATAGAGATCTTGATAAAGACACTGTAGATCGCTTTACAAGCTAACTATTGACTATCTACCAATAGGTAGGCGTCTGAAATATGGCTGTCGCACTGATTCACCCTGGAGCGGAACAAAAAAAAAAAATCATCGGCGGGGTGGCATTACGTAACCGAGACACTTCCTCGGGCCATGTCTAAGCGGCGCTCCACTGTGGTTGGGTGTTTTCGGAGGCCATGGAGCTGTCGTGCAGCTGCACCTCTCCGTCGGTCGGCCCATTATCCGTAAATCGTCATTGAAATTTCGCCTGACTGCCCCGGGTCAACCTCACCACCGCAACTCGACGCCTCAACCCCCCATCCATCGCCATGGCTTCAATTGGTCGCTGCCTGAAGACGGTTCGTCCGTCTTCCCTCTCTGCCTTCGCCAAGACACCTGCTGTCTCCCGCGTCTTCCCGGCCAAGAGCTACAATGCTCGCGCATTTTCCGTGAGCGCCAGCGGTAAGGATTCTTTCTTCTCTCCCTCCCACCCCCCTCCTCTCCTCCGGCTGTGCCTGGTTGGCTATGCGCCCGCTATACGCAGACCGGCAGGCTATTGGTGACCTATCGAGAAGAAAGAAGCGATCCTAACCCGCCCGTCTTTTTGCTCCTCTCTAGCCCAGCTGCGCAAGTACACCAAGGACCACGAATGGATCGACGTTTCGGCGGATATGAAGTCGGGCGTGATCGGCATCAGCGAGTACGCAGCCGAGGCTCTCGGTGATGTCGTCTACGTCGAGCTTCCCGAGACCGGCAAGACCGTGGCCGCGGGAGACGCCTTCGGCGCCGTCGAATCCGTCAAGAGCGCCGCCGATATCAACTCGCCCGTCACCGCCAAGATCACACACGTCAACTTGGTGCTGGAGGAGAAGCCCGGTACCATCAACCAGGTCCCCGAGGATGATTCGAACGGTGGAGGCTGGATTGCCAAGGTCGAGCTTACCGAGCAGGGCGTCAAGGACTTGGAAGGCCTGATGGATGCCGAGGCATACAAGGCTTTCACCGCCAGCGAGGACGCGGAGCACTAAGTGCTTTTTTCAGGATCGGCAGAGTAAAAGCCCGTGCTCGGAGGGCCGAAGACAGGAGGCTTCGGTGCCCGGCTACATTGAGCCCATTTCGTCTTCCACCAATGCATTACATTTAGAGGGTCGGAGTTGTTGGCTGACCACTGGTTTCCCCTTAAATACATAACAGTTCAACCTGGAGGGCAACGAAACCACGCAGCTTAGTGGATGTACAATACCATATCGTCAACCGGGAAATAGGACTTGTCACTGCATGTGTTGACTAAATGTTGCGCAGTACTTGCCCGATCAGTGCCTTCTAATCTATTTTTTAATCATTGCTTTTGCGCGCCGTATGTGTGTGACGTATCTGCCAGACTACCTAGGATACATGAAGGCACCTCGCTGAACCATGACTGTTTCCGTCAACAATATGTCCTACCACTAGCCGAACCTGGCTTGCATGCTATCGTGGGACGAACCGGGGATAAGTAACCGAATGTCCCATCTCAAGCGTCACCGAGCTTGAGAGCGCCGGTATGGCCATCCCTCCCGGTATTGATGACGTCCAGGATTCGCTGCGCGCCCTTCTCCACGAGGTCCTGCGCAATCTTGACGCCAAAAGCATCCGCCTGGGCCAGGGCGGCGACCTCCCCTGTCCCCTCGGCCTCGACTCCCTCCGCGCCGTCCAGGCTGACCACTACCGCCCGCAGGCGGAGCTTCCCGGGCTCTACCCACGAGGTCTCGACACCGATCGGCACGCTGCATCCGCCCTCGAGCGTGCGCATGAGGCTGCGCTCCGCGGAGCACGCCAGCATGGTCGGCAGGTCGATGATGCTCTGCAGCATGCCCAGCACCCTCTCGTCGTCCTTGCGCACCTCGATCCCCAGCGCGCCCTGCCCCACCGCGTGCAGCAGGCCGCCCCCCTCGGTGCCCGACTCGAGGTACTGGCCGATCCTCCCGTCGAAGCCCATGCGGAGGAGCCCCGCGGCGGCCAGGATGGTGCAGTCGTACTCGTCGGTCTCGACCTTCTTGAGCCGGGTGTCGATGTTGCCCCGCACGTCCTTGAACTTGAGCCCCGGGTACCGCCGCCGCAGCTGCGCGGCCCTCCGCACGCTGCTGGTGCCCACGATGCTGCCGTCCGGCAGGTCGGCGAGCTTGTTGTGCTTGTCCGGTTGCCGGAACACGACCACGTCCCGCGGGTCCTCGCGCGCGGTGACGCACCCCAGGAGACAGCCGTCGGGTAGCGTGGTGGGCATGTCCTTGAGGCTGTGGACGATCATGTCGAGCTCCTTGGTCATGAGCTGCGCCTCGAGCTCCGAGGTCCACAGGCCCTTGCCCATCTCGGGCAGGGGCGTCGTCTTGTCCCGGTCGCCGGCGACGGACAGAGGGTGGACCTCGAATTGGGCGTGCGGATGGGCCTTCTGGAGAGCATTGACGACAATCTCGGTCTGCTTCAGCGCCAGCCCGGAGCGCCGAGTCCCGACGTGGATAACGACCGGCTGCGGGGTCATATTGAGTATATGGTAGGGGTGAGTGAAGTGGGATTAAGATGGACAGCACAGGACAGGCTGTCGAAAGGGGCGTTTGGCAAGGAAGTCTGAAACTACCAATTGCTCATTAAAGTAAGAGAGGGGAAAACGGTAACAGTATCTCGGGCCGCTGATCTAGAATGGAACTGTGCGCGGCGAGCAGTTTAATCTTTTCGTCTGGCGCGTGAGGTGAAATTTCGACGTGGGGCCGTAGTATAAAAGTTGCCGAGCTTTTCTGACATTCCGAATTGCCCCTCACTATAAAAAACCAAGCTTAGTTCCGAGCTGCAGGCGGCGGGGGAACGACCAGGCCTTTTTTAACCGCTTCACTTCACAACTCTAGACTTGTTCATCGGGCATCGTGTGAGGTCAAGGTACTTACTTGTCCTCCATAGTAGCAGCACCGCTGCTGGAGCATGCAAATGACCTCTAGCATCCCGATTCGGGATTTGACGGAGAATAATACTCGATTATTTGTATGGTCACTGAAGGGGAGTCGATAAACTACTACTTAATGATGCCGTGTTCCACACAGTGAAGGAGTTCGACTCCGAGCCGCGATTCCCATCCGCCGTTCTACATACACTCCAGCTCCCATCGCCCCCATTTTTGTTGAATGACCGAATCAACCCAGGCAAAGTCCTTCTGTGACCTGAGCGCAGTTTACTTTTTGGCTTCGTCTAGAAACTGGCCAAGCAGCTGATTGGCACGTTCCTCGAGCTTCGAAACCGCCCCAGGTGAATTGCGCCTGGGAGGCGGCAATGACGGTCCACCACGGCTTCTGTTGGCCGGGATTTGGTGCTCCTCGGGCTGCTTCAGCAGCTCCGTGACCACGGTGTCAGAGGCGATCGAATGCTGCTTCGGGGGCAGGTCTGCAAGATTCCTTACCCTTCCGTCGGCATGGAGATCGTGTACCTCTGCGATCCCCTCTGCTGGGCTCAGCAGTTTGGCATCCTGTGAGATCTCGTGTTGTTCCGTGGAAAGAATCTCGGGGGATTCAACCAGGCGATCATCTAAAAGTTCATGTTGGTTGTCGGATGGGAAGATCTCCGGAGCTGCGACGCGCTGGTCAGAATGTATGGTGTGATCGCGGCCGCTGGATGCTGCAGATCTAGCATCTGCAACCCGACGATCTTGGGATATACTGTGCTCCCGGGTCTGTCTAGCAAGGCCAGAGTGAGAAACAAACTCGTTGTAAATTCCGTGGCCTCTTGAAATCTTCAACTTGGTTTGCTGATCGACAACGTCAGTGCTATGTCCGGGTTCTTGCGTTAGAGGAAAGGGGAGGGGTTATTACTCCAGCAGGGATGTCAGCAGCAAGATCGTGCTCTTTGGCGAAAACAGCTGCCACCTCGATACTTTCATCTCTGGAAATATCATGCTCTCGCGGCGGCACGGTCTCTGGCAAGGGGAGTTGTCGGTGCGAGTCAAGATTGTGAGTTGGTACCTTTATTGCTTGAACAGCCGCGACCCGCTCGTCAGCGTCAATTTTGTGATCGCGAACTGTCTTATCTTTCGAGTTTGACACAGTAGGGTGAGCTCCCAAATTATGGTCCTGGCCGGAAGCCATCATCATCATGGCAGGCATAGGTTTCTGGGCCTCCGCCGTAGACCTGACTTGACCAGGCCCTCGAGGAACGGGAACGGGGCCAAGAACCTCGGTGCGAGCTTGGGTAGGGGAAGGAATAGCGATATTGGGAGACGTAGGACGTGGCTCTCGAAGATTCATCGACGGTATATCCAGGGTAGGCACTATCGTCGGCGGAGACCCTGGGCCAGGCATCAGCACGAGATGCTCGATAGTGGGCAGATTTCCATCCGGATTTGGGGTCATGGACAGCAACCACTCGTGGATGCGTGGGCTTTTACCTAACGGTGGAGAATTCTCTGCCTGCTTCACTTCTTCGTTGCTCTCGTTTATGGGAGTAAGGATTTTGCTCCGCCGACCTGCGTGTCGTGGGCTAGTGGTGTCTGAA
>FTLB01000481.1_pt1 | contig 14897 bp, 12 predicted proteins | sample 1658291 | NCBI WGS metagenome assembly FTLB01 (sample SAMEA3914812, study PRJEB12502) | metagenome | biome: forest; material: soil | place: Canada | collected 2011-07-07 | depth 0.1 m
TATATGTCCCGGGAAACTCTGCAAGCGCATGGTACAAATCCTCCGACTGTCTTTGGTCGGCAGCGACTCATATATCGGGCCGAGTGGCACTGAGCAACGACTACCCCGACCTGAGAGACTTCTTTGTGACAATGCTAGGGGTGCCAAATCTTACTTTGCAAATGGTTTTCGATGAAATCAAGAATATGGATGCGCAGAAAGTTTCTGTCGACGAAATCAAGGACAAGCTGCTTGTTCTGAACTCCCTCTTAAAGAGTGAGACGTCACACCCTGACTTTGGTGAAATATCGAAGAGGGAGATATTTCCTGTTAGAAAAGGATTTCAGACACCGCAGCTGGTGTCTGTTGCCACGGACTTTGCTCTTATCGACCGGCAACCTCTGTACGAGTCATTTGCCGCCAAGGATGCTCTATTCCTGCATTTTGACCTTGATGACATACGGCATCTGGAACCTCTGATCAACTGGGCGGGCTTACAAGAAAGATATTTGTCGATCTCTGTTCGTGAGAACTCAAGCATCGAAGGAAGTAACGTCACTCCATTGTCAAAACGAAGCAGGGAAATATCTACCAAGGCCCACGGTCTTCTGAGGTAACTATTGCATTTTCGATCCCCATTTCATCTGGTAATTCATGAATTCCTGGTTTGCTAACTGCTGTAGAATTGCTGTCCATTTTGACAGCCCGAGGGCCCGGTACAACCAGCAAGAATTTTACGAGATTCTGCGCGGTATAAAGGTATTTGAAGCAGACAAAATCTCGTCGGAGCTTCGTTTGTCCCAAGATGGACATTCCATCAGAGTAGTGAAAACTGCTAGTGAGCTCCATATCGACGGACATGGCTCCAGTCCCAAATTTTATGTTCCTCACGATGAAAAGAGCCAGAGGCGATGCTATCTGTCATTGTTGCCAAGGCGCCTTCTGGAATGGATGCTTTCAGACCCTGATACAAACATTTGCGAACCAATCACAGACAAGGCCATCATGGCGGTAAAGACCATTTTACTTGCGTCTAGGAGCGACGTCTCTCACATTTTGGATGACGAAGGCATCATGAACATTGCCACGCAGAGGATAGAAGACGAAAGCGAAGACGACGAGCCGCTACATAATGGACGAGATGATAGACGAGACCATGGTCAAGCCTGGTCTGCAACGAATTGGGCTTTTCCGGCGGTCGATCTTACAGAAACGAGCACGAGCCTGCCCGTTCCTGTCGTTCCGCATCCACTCTCCTCCGCCGGCGGCAATAGTCCCAGGGGATGGAGACTAGGCACTGCAGATACAACACCAGAGATCCCGACAAGCTCATTCCTGTATAGTTTTGCTACCAGTGAGCAAGCGAGGGTCCCTCGTGCTACTGTAGAACGCGATTACGAGAATGCCACGGTCACTCGGTACAGAAACCTACTGGACAAAGCCATCGCAGCTGCTCAAAGCATCCAATTCCCAAGCCACGGGTCATTCAACATGGAAGCTATGGCATCCGCGATAAACGATATATCTAATGAGTCAAGCGACGATGAAGATGATGGAGAAGGCTTGAGCGTCAGATCGCCCGAGCAGCGAGAACGTGACTTCCGCGTCGGTGCGGCAGGCGAACTATTTGTGAGTTGTATATCCTCGCATTCCTTCATTGTTACACCGATGCTAACCCTCGCAGGTTTTTGAGCTCTTAAAACGCCTGTCAAGCCAACTCCCAGGTTTCTGCGAGGGCAATTGGGAGAGCACGATTCGAAAATACGTCAAGATACACCCTTCCTACGTAAACCTACCTGATTTACATGTGCGCGAGAAGGCGGACATCATCTACCAAGATGTTCAAGGCACATTTACCGCATTCCTTGCAGACAAGGGGTATCTTGATTCGGATGCCTGGGCGGGAAAGACGCCAAAGTACTTTATAGAAGTCAAGACGACGACGGGCCCTTGTTCAACTCGCCTGTTTATGAGTCGAAGCCAGTACAAGAGGGTGAGAAAAAACTCCACTCAGCTAATATACCCCACGGGCAATGTCTAATTTAACAATCTCAACTCGCAGATGAAAGATCATTCCAATGGCATGAGCGGCCGCGAGAATCAGGAGGCTATATACGTCATCTTCCGAGTCTACGATCTGGGACAAGACCGAATGGGTTTGAAGATCTATATGGACCCCGAGACACTGAGGTCCAAAGGGTTCTTGTCCTTCCGGGAAGATACGTGGTCTGTTACTCCTTCAAACCCATGAGGCTTTCCACAAAAAGAGATTGGCGCCACCGAGTCAACAGAGATCGCATCATCTCCATTGTTGTATCATACGACCTATGTCCAATTCAATGATAAAAGGGGAGGAGTAGAAACCCATTCAGAATTCAAATATCACAGAAGAATGGTGACAAACTTAAACCTTGCATTTCGCCTCGTGGTTTGTCAACCCGGTTCTCTAAGTTTGGCACATTGGTACATTTCTTTTCTATAGTCTATTGTTACGATACTGCAGATACTGGAATCTCCCCATGATAGCTAAACCTTCCCCCGAACTATTCGTTGCGTTCCTGGTCATATCTACCAGGGAAGCTTGGTCCCATCGTGGTTGAAATAGCAACCGTTGTCCTCAGCCGTCGCTCCGTTGAGCAACTTCATGACATCTTCGCTCGACTGCTCGACGGTGATGTTCGGGAAGCCCTTCTGATTCTTCTCGATCCATTCGGTAATGGAATCACCAATCTCAGTCGAATTAACCCAGCCTGTTACATGTCAGCGCTCGGCCAAGTATATAGAGGAGAATGGAAAACAAAAGACACAATGGGTGAAACAAGCTTCATCACGTACCAGGATGGGCAATGATGGTGGTAATGCCCTTGCTCTGGAGCTCCGCGCTATACTTGCGTGCAAGCCTATCAAACCATCAGCATCAATATCTGGACCCGAAATGCTCGAGCCTGAGAGCCTCGCTTACATGTTCAGAGCGGCCTTGGCAACCGCATAGGCATTTGCAAGGCCTGGGAGGCCGTAGCCTAGTTCGATGGAGCCAAGAATTGAAGTGAGAATCAGTATCTTCTTGGACTGGCTCCTGCTGATCAAAGGGAGGAACTCCCGGATGAGCAGAAGCGGTGACTTAATATTGAAGGTCACCTCCTCCAGGAACTCGTCCATATCGCTATTCTCTTGGTCAGAATTTGATCGCGGAGGCAGCGCAGGGTGCACTTACAGGTCCTCAAAGGAAACAAGAGAATTGTAGCTAACCCCGGCATTGCTGATGAGATTATCCAGGCCATTGGGGACGATACTGGCAGTCTTCTCCGCGGCAGCTCGAATGCTGTCGGGTTTGGTCACATCCAAGTCCACGAGGAAGAGGCGGCCGTCGTTGTGCTCTGCCTTCAGCTTCTGCAGACCCTCGGCGCCGGCAGTGTTTCGGGCCGTGGCAATGACAATGTTGTTCTTGTTCTTGAGCTGTAGCCACGCTGTTAGTTAAGAGCTGTGCCCAATGCTTGGATGGAGACTGGAGCGATGGAGATGGACGTAGAGGGTGGAGTGGAGAAGGGGAGACTTACTAGCTCAGCTGCAAAGCCAAGACCAAGTCCGCGGCTGGCTCCGGTGATCAGATAAGAGGGCATGATGGGCAATTTATGGTGTTTATATGATTCAACTCTTGATAGGAGGTTGGATGGCGACTTGTATGTCTTGTACGAGGTGATTTCTTTGGGCGATCGAGTGCTATGATGCTTGTGTATGTCTGATGATGAAGCTAAGTGCAATTGGAAAGCCCATCGTTGGGAGTTGCTCTGTACTTTTATACTGAAATTCCAAACATGATTACGAACCACTTGGATTCTTAAGCAGGAAAACGTCATCATGATTCTTAATCGTGGTGTCGCAAGAATTCTCAGATGCCTAAGGTAGCCATCGCGAAACCTCCGCAGGCTCAAAGCCGCGATATTGATGGAGGTTACCGCAAAACTCCGCAGAATGCCGCAAATCCCGCAAAATCCCGCAGATTTCCGCCAGCGCCGACGCGAAATTCCGAGGTCGAAAGAAGCTCAAGTTGATGAGTAAGGCAATTTACTCAACTGAAGCCCTCTCTTCTTTGGTAATCCACAACCTCGGAGCGACCCGAGATCACGACTAATCCTTTGGACGTGACGTGAGCCTAGAAGGGCTGAAAGCATCTCAAGGGAATGGCACGGGGACCAGATGGCACTGCCGGCGTAGAGATGGTCGAGCCCAGCCGTACGGCCTTTACTGTAGACCCTCCCAGGGGGGTTCCACCGTCAAGCGGACAGCGGTACGGACGCTCAACCTACCGTGCTGTAAGGTACAGTGCATGATGGAGCTCCTTCACTCATACGCTCTGCAAACATAAACATGCAAAATTCTCTGCCACGGGAATTCTTTCTCTTCGATATTGGCCGTCTGTGAGGACTCCTACAAGCGGTCCCAGAGTAGCCAGACTATCTCACGACTGGCACTTGCGAGGCCCTCGTGCTTCTTACCTTTTTTCTTCGCTCAGTTTCCAGGAGACCCCACGCCTAGAAGAGACAATATCATGATTCTTCAATCTTCGTTCATAAGTACCTCGCCGCCCTCGTTGTGACGCTCCTGTTTTCTGCCGTTCTTTCATCGTGCAGCTACTACAACGGCTTAACCTGCGCCATGTTTACAATATTAATAATCACAATCGCTCGCTCTTTACCGTAGCTCATCCTTGCAATCTACCGCCCAGGGCTTATAGCTCAGTGGTCGTGGCTGGGGGCTTCGGAGAACTACCGACCGCATGTCAGGTACCGCCCCAGAGCCGCAGTTGCTTGAATGTACAGCGACTTAAGCTCTACAACATGGTACGCAACGTAATTAAGCTTGAACAGAGACTTTTATTAGCTTAGATAACTATTTACCAAGAGTAGGAATTGAGCATTTTGGCAGCTTAGTCAAGACGGTTGGCACGAGCTGTTAGATGCTGTGCTGTTATTTGTAGGGAGCCTGGCTATAATATATCACTTACATGCGACAACGTGGCATACGATGCTCCCAAAGCGCAGTAGCCGCTGCAGTATTTCTTAAGAACGTCGGCAACTGCAACAAGTCAAAAGCACGTAATCCATTTCGTATCCGGGTACAGTACAAGCCGCAACAGCTGACCAGCACAGCGTGGAAGTAAAGGAGACTATTTTCACTTCGCGTATCTGTCTGAATCTCCTAAATCTCCTTCTTTTGCTTCTTCTTTTCCTCTGGTTGTCTCTTATGAAACTCGCTACTTTCACCTAGTACACACGGACAACGCGCATTGAACCATCTCGTGGCTTACATTCGATGCACGACCCATCATGCGGTTCGAAAAGGGCCATGCAATCAGTAATGTTATTGTTCGTCTCCGCGAGATCGATGAGTCAAAAACAGAAGGTTTCTCGGTAAGCGTTTGATTTCGAGAAGAAACGACCAGAAAATCTCCTGCTAACAGCCTTTTGTCCACCTGCTACAGGTAACCAATCCCCAGCAGAGGTAAATGGACCATTTGCGTAGCAACTTGCTTTGAAATTTGACAGAAGTAGTCGATATTGAGACCACATCCCCCACGCCGTATTCACCCAGCGGGGGGGCACCACCGTCTACCTCGTCCGGCCCGCGATGTACGACGCCGATCGACCCACGCACGACATACGGAAGCATCTGCCGCTCCTGCGCGCAGACACGCACGCGTTCCTGTACGAGGCGATCGTCCTGTCGGCGCTCCGCGGCCGGGGCAATGACTTCGGGCAGTACCTTCCCTTCTCGTACCAGGAGCTGGAGCTGGAGCTGGTTGGCTGAGCCGGTGGCGCCACCCAGGGCCGCCCCTACCGCATCGCGCTGAGCCCGGCGAGCCTGGCGGCGGTCTGGGCGGCGCCTTCTTCGTCGAGGACCGCAAGGGCACCAAGCTCACATACAAGGACGCCCACAATGCGGCGGCGCGTATCGCAAAGTTCCTCGCCGCCTAGGACGCGGCCATCTACTCGCTAGAGACGTGGCCCGGCCCGGACGCCTTCGTGCCATAGTTTGTAGACCTGGCCGTGAAGCACAGGATAGAGGCACCGCCCGTACCGGCAGCACCGCTCCGGTCCGGAGAGCCTCCCCGGCGCCGGCCCTGTAAGACCCGCCTCGCCCGCCGCTGCTGCCAGCACCACTCGCTCCGCTTCCTCTATGGCGACCTCGACGGCGACGAAGACAATGAGGACCCCCAAAGACGATGGGACGATGGGGACAGGGCACAGGCCGACTGGGCCGCCGCCGACCCCGCCGCCCCATACCGCATGGCTCTATCCACGACTCGTCGGAAGAGTAAAATTCCTAACAGACAGATTATCGGATAACTTCGGCACGTTAGTGCGGTACTACACGCACCCACTAGGCATAGCTTGTATCCGGTGATCCACTTAAGATTATCTGATAATCTGCTCTGTCGTGTGTAAACCCTTCCCAATTTTTTTCCCTTGTCCTTGGATTTCCCGCTGCTCTCAAGTCAACAAACTTCTTGCTCCGTTAGCCTTGGAGAGAAGGCTCACGGAGACGTCTTGATGCCGCCAGCATCGGAGAAGGAGCACAGGCTTCGACTGAAAGACTGGAACTCGACGCTGATCTTCACCATGGCTCTTCTGTTCGTGTCAGCGTGGAACTACGGCTTCAGTGACCAGTCGTTCGCCTCTACCCAAGCCACCTCGGCCTTCACCAAGCAATTTGGCGAACTCAACCCGAAGACGAAGAAGTTTGCGCTGCCAACCCTGTATCTCAGTTTGCTGAACAGCCTCAAAGCCGGCACCCAGCTTGTTGGTGGGTCTACTGCAACGAAGGCGAAAATGACTCGGTGAGAGGATCTTTCCGGCTGACAGCTGCATACAATGCAGGGGTCTTCGTCGGTAGCTATATCAGCAGGCGGTACGGTCGCCGGTGGTGTGTTTTCTTGATGAGCCTGTACGCCTTGGGAAGCACGGCTGTGATCGTGTCGGGCTTGACGCGTGCTCAAATGCTGGTTGGCCGAAGCATCCAATGTACGCTCTCCTCTATTCACCTCTCTTGCATTCTGCGTTTCTTTGCACGCGTTCCGAAGCAACAGCAGCGAGGTAGCCATGAACTGACGCCTGGCTGAATGGACAAAAAGACATCTACCTGGGCATGCAATTGGCCGTCATCCCAACCTTTCTCGCCGAGATTTCTCCCACGCACCTCCGCGGCGGAACTGGTGTATTATATTGGCTGGCTATCAAGTGTGGTGGTCTTCTCGCCACCGGCATCGTCAATGCCACTTCCAGAGACCAGGGCAACCGTGCATGGCAGCTCCCTATGGACCTAATATTTATCATTCCAGGTATCATAATCGCTTTAATATGGTTTGTTCCAGAGGTAGGTAACTTACTCTCTGTACATTAAGCCTCGATGAGACAGGGCTCTTATCAACCTTGACTGATCTCTGTTGACGTTAGTCTCCCCGCTGGCTGCTTCTAAACGACAGACATGACGAAGCCCTGGCTGCTCTCGTGCGCTTTCGGCAATCCCGGGCGGAGATGCGGGAAAAAGCACCACCATCTGAATCCATCATGACCGAGTTCAACGCACTGTCTGAGGCCGTCTCGATGCTGCACACTCCAGTGTCCTTGCCGCTGCCGTCGGGGTCGATCTTGTCGTGGTGTAGGTACAAAATACAGTCTTTCCTCGCGATTTTCTCACCAGAGCACCGAGGGAGAACTACTATCGTTGTATTCCTGCTTGTATTTCAGCAGTCCACGGGCCAGTCCTTTGCGTCGCAGTACGGCACGCTGTTCGTGCAGGCCTTGAACACCGTCAACCCCTTCAACGTATCGATAGGCACCAATGCCATCGATATTGGCGGTATCCTGCTATGCATGATAATGGCCGACCGTGTCGGCCGCCGGCCCATGCTGATTGGCTCCGCCTTTCTTCAAACGGCAGCGTTGATGACCATGGGAGGCCTGGGTGCCGCCCAGCCTGCCGCGTCTGCAGCTGCTTCCGAGGCGGCCAAGGGCGGCATTGTCGCCATGTTGCTGTTGTTTTCCTTCGGCTGGAGCCTGGGCTACGCACCGCTGGCGTATGTCGTAGCGGCCGAGCTGCCGTCCCCCCACCTGCGCGAGTACACCCTGCGTCTGGGCTACACGGCGAAATTGATCATGGAGTTTGTCGTCTCCTTCACGTATCCGTATCTCGAAGATGCGGACGAGGCCAACCTTGGCGGCAGGCTAGGGTTTATTTACGGCTCTGTCGCTTTGGTCTGCTTGGTTTTTAGCATTTTCTGTGTTCCCGAAACTAACAGGGTGGAGCTCGAGGACATGGACAACCATTTCGGACATGGTCTCGTCGCTGATAGCACCGAATCTGATAATATGGGAAGTACTGAGAGACGCGAGCTTAACAAATGCGATGGCAGGCCTTAGATTATAGAAAGAAAATATAATTATGAGCCGAACGCACGCAGAACCGCAACCTGTAACGACATCTCTAACAATAACTGCAAGAATAGGGCATCTTGGAAAAGACTCTCGAGACGTATATTTATAGATGCCTCCACGGAAGCGGAAACGCTCCAGGCCCTGTTTCTATTTTCTGGTCATGTAAACGTAATTATGTTCTTCGAACTGGCGGTATGTTCCTCGAATGAGCTGATATGTGATTGCTCTTGACATTCATCTTGCTTCTTTCCCAGGCTTCCCTGCCAATACTGTTCCTGAGCCAGCTAAATCCGATCGTCGACACATTCCCTAGCTCCCTAATAAAGGAGGGCTTGGTTTATATACATATATACGTATGCGTGTAAGCATACTTGGACGGGTTAGAAGCCTCCGGCCTCTACGCATACCGCTCCGGGCCGTGGGCACTGTTCAAGCCCGTAATCGGCGCCGGGTTCTGAGCGAGGTTAGGGGCCGGCGCATCGTAGTAACCCTGCTTCCTGACCGAATCTTCGTACGTCCCTGCCGGGACCGGGTACGCCGAGGGATACTCTGCCGGATACTCGGAGCGGGACACGAGCTTGTGAGACTCCATGTTACCTCCCGCCTGCGCGTATGTGCCACGCAGGGTTCCGTTTCGGTACTTGTGGAAGATGACGGACGCGTAGATGAGCAGTCCGATGAATGAGAGGCTGATTCGTACCTTGTTAGCATTCGGAGCCAAAACAGGACCAATCTGGCCTTTTGCACAGGGCAATGGCTCGAGCGCGCAAACTTACAGAACAATGGTATCCAGAATAATGCTAACTGCTGTCCTGGCGCTCAACATCGACAGGATGAACAAGATCACGTAGATGATGGTCTGGCTCAGGTTGGTCGCGAAGAAGAAGGTCGGCGTGAGGGTGCGACGGCTCCGCTTGATGATGCAGACAATGTCTAGGATCAAGCAAATGAGGATGATGACCTCCACCACGGCGAGAATGGCAATCGCAGTTTTGTACGCCTGTTTGAACTCGTCGTCATCGCCTACGGTGTGCAAGGTCGCGAGCGCGCCGATGGTAAGTGCATACACGGCGATTTCGATCACCATGATGACGATGCGGAATACCCAGAAGGGTACGAGCACACGCTTCATGAAAGGCGAGTTGCCGACCTGTGACTCCGACATCTTGTGTTTGGTCTTGACGGCGTTGATGCTCAAATGTTGGGAGGGATGTTGCAAAATATTTTTGACAGACGAAGGATCGAAGCTACACTGCCGTGTCCTTGAGAGAGTTTGACCAGGTAATGGCTGTAAGATGAAGAAATACAAGATGAGGAACGAGAAGAGAAGTGATGATATCTCGAGAAACAGGTGGTGGATTGTCTGGTCTTATTGTAGAATTTGTCACCGTCGCGCCTCTGGTCGCGTGTCGCTGCCGACCCAAGAGGCTCATGGCTAATTATGGACAACTCCCGTTACTCAATCCGCTGCTAAACTTAATTCGAACTCCCTGGGCCTGCTAAATCACATGGATAGACATGCCTTGTAACCAGGAGGCTTCAGGGCCGTTTCCACCAGGCCCTCACTGATGGGACTTGACTGCTAGGGCTGACAGAGCCCCAGAAACTAGCAGGGCCAGAGTCTTCGAGCCTAAACATCACAGCCGTGGATTTTACGACTGGGTCGGGCAAGCCTGGCGAGACCGGCTGCCATGAGTCGTAGCGACGAGGTCTAATAGCCATTTAGTTCTCAAAGCAGCTCTCTCATTGGTCACATCTTACGATGCTTATGGGAATTCAATTGGGGCTGTGGAATCTGTGGACCCGCGGCTGCTACGGCGGATATGACATGAGCTTACGTGACCTATAATTAGAGGATTACAGAGGCGTTCATTTTAAAGGGGCAGCAAGCATTTGAATCGGGATAGCCTACGGCTTCGGAATAGCTCGTAGCAGGGTCGCGGATATCCTAGTTAACTTTTTTTTTGTGCTAGGAGTCTTTGACATTGAAACCTCGGCCGGGGTCACTTATCATGGAGAGTCGAGAAGTATATCATCAGCCGGCTTCGCTCGCATCATGGCCGGCTTCTAATGTCTCAAATAAATAAATAATTCACCCTCACCGAACAAATCGTCCTATCTTGTTCTCGCTGGACCAGCTGGCATTGCATTTACTTGAACACCACACCTGCACCAAAATCGAAATCTCCCACATACCAATACCACCATGCTTCGATCAAGCCTCCTCGCTCTCGCCGCACTGGTCGGCGTAGCCATGGCCGGCCCCGACCCAGCTGGACTCGCCTGCGGCGGAAGCAGCAACTGCCAGTTCATCTCCATCGATAACATTGGCCAGTTCGGAGAGTCCCCCAACAACCAGATCCCCGCCATCGCCAGCTTGATTGTGAACGGCGTTGACGACAACCGCCTCTACCAAAACGGCGAGCACATTGCCTGCCTGAAGGGCACTATTGTCGGCTTCTTTCCTGGTGGCATCTGCGCCTTTTTGCAAAAAACCAGCGGCGGTGTCCTCGGCTCAGACATCAAGAATCTCGTCAACGAGCTTACCAATTGTGGCGCCTGCGGCAGCGTCTCCACTGGCTTCTTTGGCGGCGATCTCAACGTGAACGATGGCGAGCTCACAGTCAACGCCGTCACGAAGCCGAACTGCAATGGTGTCTGCTAAGACTCGCCTGGGAGCGCGAAGTGTGCGCAGCGAAGGGTGGCAGAGGAGGGGGTCTAGGTGCAATGCCACGAGTGGAAAGGAAATTCTCGCCACACTGTACAGTCTCCAAGAAATGAATGTGGAACGAGTATAAAATACAACCTGCCTTGGGAAGTCGGGGTCAGGAACGCGTCACGATATAACCAATGAAGAGTCGCCAATAGCGGCTGGGGCGAATAGTACAAATAAATAAAATAAACTACCTTACCTACTTTATTTACTCTAACTAGTGAAAATGAGAAGCACGTTTCACATTAAACCTTAAATAAGGTACCGTTTGACTAGCTGTAGGATCGTTAAGGGCAGAGGCTGATGTAAGGCTATAACGGTCTTTCATGTGATTGCCGTACCTCAAGTACAAAGAGAAACATGACACTCAAAAGGGAGGACTGTTTAGTGTACCTATCGGGTACTTAGGTACAACACGGTTTATTAGGTATTTAAGCCAGCGAATGATAGCCGTTTAAAAGAAGGTGTTTGGGTTCAAATAATTAAGGTACTGTAGCAAAGGTACCGTGCCTCAGGTTGTTAGCTTGTCATTGGACTAAAATTGCAGTCGTTACCTCTGCCGCATATCTTGAACGTACTGTACAAATGGCACGAGCAGCTGTCCGTTGGTCCGCGACTGAGCAGGCAGGTCTTACTTTAGTGGTTTCGTTGGGGGTTTTTTACAGTTGTTGGCGAATCATATCCCTGGCGGTTCCAATATTGCCTCGGGCGAAGAGTAGTGGTAGGCCTCATGCAGATGGAGAAGATGCGCTCATGCCCAACGTCGTGATTAACTTAATTATATATGGTAGCCAACCTCCTCTCGAATTAACTATACTCAACTTCAACCAGTCTTACAGCAACAATAATCCGAAGCGCAACAAGACAAGCCAGGAAGATACTTAGTTGAGTGATGGCGGCCTGGCTCATCATTCAGATCGTGGTAAGATGGAAAAAAAGGGTGTAGGAAAGATAATGGAATTTACTGATATGGCCCTCTAGCTCGCTGCTGTCTTAGCAGCAACTGCTCTGTAACTACCAACCCAGATCCTCAATCTACATGATCCATTACTCACAAACTTACTGGATGCAGGTACGAGCATGTCAATAAGGCGTCGTTGTCGCTTCCGCTGTCTTCAGCCTTGACTCTTCTGGCCGTGCTCTTACCATTCCTCGGTGCACTGAACGCATTCTACTTCAAACACCAACTTCAACTCTCTGGAACCAAGTTTCTCCCGTTTGCACTACAGTTGCTGCAGTTGGTATTCACGACGATCCTCGGCACCCTTTTCTCCTCGGGCATCGCTTCCTCGGATAGCCAGCAGTGTCTTCTCGAGGGGCAGTGGAAGCGTTTCTGGACCGGTCATGACGAACAAACCATCCGCCACATCCAAGATGTGTTCAAATGCTGCGGCTTTCGCACGGTCAAAGATAGGGCCTGGCCATTTCCGCATGGGAACCCCAACGATACCCAACCATCGTGCGCGGTTCAGTTCAATAGGGATGTTCCCTGCATAGGCCCATGGGGGAAGGCACTGCAGCGCAATAACGGTATAGGACTGTTTATTGTTCTTGCCGTGGCGCTCCTTCAGTCAGGCAGTATGCTCTTTCTTTCGTGGTCGAAGGCGCGCGATGGCCGGGCCTGGGATCAAGGGCAGCCAACGCAGTCGCTCCTACAAGGAGTGGAAGACAATGAGGAGGATCACGTGGAAGAGGATGTGTCTCGTCATCGGGGAAGCGACGGGAACACGCCTGGCACGACGGGGTATGGAACCAGTGGACCTGGCTCTCAGGCTACGGGAAATACTGAGAGTCCTTGGGGTGAGAACGGACGAGCCTGGTAACATTCTGGAAAGCAGGACTGAGACACCCACTGTCGGAGAAGAGAGTGTCTACCATTGGCAGGGAGGGAGGTCTCAGTTCTGAGGCTTTGCCGCCCGTGGAGCTGGGCGCCAAAAGAAACAAACCGAAGAGGGGTTTCCAGTTTGACTTGACCTTCGGTCTCTAAGCGTGCCACGGGGGGGCATAGATAGCTTCGGGAGAGTAATTAATTTCTACAGAGTACGGTGCACTTACAGGATACAAAAGTGTCTGCTATGTCAACACCAAACCAGGATATCATATCCATGGATATCATAGCCATGGATGATGTAGTGAGCCGAGGATTCGTATTTAATTAACCGACGTAACGTGACGCTCTCAAATCAGGAGGTTGGGGCGGAGGGGAAGGGGGGGGTGTTCTGGTTCTCCTCAACAAATAACCCTAACCCTGGGGTGACTCTGTGCTGCAGAGTGGTGGCTTGCTGATGCCCGCCGATGCTAACCTTTATCTTATCAGGCAACTCCACCTTGCTGAACGCTGAAGTGGGAGGCTCCTCCAAGCAGCCCGCAAAGAATCGAGGAGAACCAGGAATGCTCGCGACGACATCTGCCACAAAGCGTCTTTGAATAGAACTCGAGGCCCACGCCGGAGACGTCTACCTTTCTCATCCGCAACATGCAGACTCTTTGACTGGTCTACCACCCGTCTTTGCCTGCCTTGCGTCGCCTGCATAATTGGCTCGACTTCGGCAGGACCGTCGTCGCGCTTAAAGCAACGCTTTCCTCCGCGTTGTCCAAGTCAAAAGGGCCCCGTTTCCCAAGAAATCCGAGAATTCTGCCATCGTCCCCCGTCTTCTGCGACAGTTTCCCGCCCCGGAGCGATATCTACACCCCGCGAAGCCTCTGTACCGCAGCGCAGATACCCTTCGCGAGCTCGTTTCCCCTTTCTGAAGCAAACAGCATCACGATGCCCCGAGCCAAGAAGACTGTCGAACCGCCCCCGACGCACGCCATGCCTGTCGCGAGCTCGGGACAGAAGAAGAGGAAAATTCCTGGCGAGCAGAAGTTCTATGCCGTCCGCATCGGCAAGAAACCTGGCGTTTACATGAACTGGGCCGATTGCCAGGCTCAGATCTCGGGATACCCAGGCGCAGTCTGTACGAGCACCCCCCACCCCCTTCTCCCTACTGTCGACTGCCCCCCTGTTCTCCTCTTGCTTCCCCCCTTCGTGATGCGTCCCTTGGAGTATTTTCTCCGTATGCGTGTGCTCTCCCCCTTGGCTAACCCGCTTGGTTGCAGTCAAGTCTTTTATCACCCCGCAGGACGCCGCGCTGTTTGTGTCGGGCAAAGATCCCACCCCGAAGGACACCGGTCCCCCAACCAGGTTCTACGCAGTCGCCATCGGCCTCAAACCAGGAGTCTATACCGACTGGGCCGAGGCTCAGCGAGCATTCGTTGGTTCCAAGGGCCCAAAATACAAAAAGTTTCCGACTCGCGAGGAAGCCGAGAGTTTCGTCCGCCAGTTCGCCCCTGCTGGAACAACACGACAGGCGTTCGAGGAAGAGGACGATGATGACGATGAGGAGGAGGAGGATGACGACGACGACGATGAAGAAGAAGAGGAAGTGGAATCTCCGCCGTCCAAGAAAGCACGGGTCTCGAGCCGTGCCGGCGGGTCGTCCATCGTCAACAAGGATGCCGACTTGCTGAACGTTTGGACTGACGGAAGCAGTCTTGGCAACGGCAAGATAGGCTCGAGAGCCGGTGTGGGTGTTTTCTTCGGCCATGGAGATAAACGGTAAGGCATACGTTCACCATCCCTGCCGGAAGGGGAGGGGGGAGGGGGCCGGAGCTGACTGCAGAACCGGAAGCTAACTGTGTGCCCTGCTAGGAACCTCGCAGAGCGCTTGCAAGGCGAACCACAGACGAATCAACGTGCGGAGCTGACAGCTATACTCCGTGCGCTTGAG
>FTLB01794032.1_pt1 | contig 14885 bp, 9 predicted proteins | sample 1658291 | NCBI WGS metagenome assembly FTLB01 (sample SAMEA3914812, study PRJEB12502) | metagenome | biome: forest; material: soil | place: Canada | collected 2011-07-07 | depth 0.1 m
TCGCCGTCTTCGTCCTCGTCTGGATCTCTCACGATGATCTGCCCCTCGGCCGGAACGTCTGCCATCTCGACGTCCTGGCCTTCGCCACCGGTCCCGTTTCGACGTGAGGTGTTGAGCAGAGGCGCGCGGACTTCGAGGCTGGCTTCGAGCATGCCTTCGAGCTCCTTCTGGAGGGTTTCAAATTCCTTGCTGGTGATATCTGCCTCGGCCCTGAGGGCCGTCTCGAGCTGCGGCTGGACGGACTTGAGAATGCGCTTGCCCAGCCGCTTTCGATCTCTAGCCTCGGCGTAGCTGGGGCCACTCTTGCTGGGTGACGGCTCCATGGGCTCGAATCTTGGCTCGCTTGACAGGACTGCTTTCGTTCCCGCATTGATGCCAACATGGACGATTTCGCAGAGGTCGTGTGCGAAGGCAAGCGCGGTAGGGTAGTAACGCTCTTCCAATTTCGCTTGTAGTTTGTTCAGACCGTTTTCAAAAACGTCCTTGTCGAGCCTGAAATGGGATTGAGTTAGCGATCGAGGGCACAGCAAACCCTGGGTGTCTCAGAAATACTCACGACAAAGCTTTTTCTATTACGGGGAGTAGAAGTTTGTAGACTGGAAAGTAGCAAGTATCGACGAAATCTTGCTCCATCTCGGCCTCGGCAAGTTTGTCGGCTTCGCGTTTCACCACCTCCTCGGACAATGACTTGAGTTGCTCAAGATCCTTGATGAGCTGTTTTGCGAATTCGACTCTTCGGGCGAGTCGGGTCTTGCCGGATGGCCCCATGGTAGCAAAATTGCGGCGCGTTAGCTCCATGGATGAAAACGTCTCCATCTGCAGCTGCAGGCGCTTGAGCAATGCCGCACCTCGGCGGGCTTCGCGCTTCAGAGTCCAGTAGCGGCACGCATCAGCGACGAAGTCCTTGCGCTTCCGGATGGGGAACCGCTGCAAGGAAGTTTCCACAAGATCGTAGACGGCCTGCGGGATGATCGGTGCCCCAGAGGGCAGCTTCCACATTGGCTTGCCTGGCAGTCCTCTCTTCTTATCGCCGAGGGCCGCGGAGACTCTAGCACCGGTCATTTGCGACTCGTCTGGAGGATGCTCGGTAATGGCATTACGGTGCGTCGCAGCCAGCTGCAACGCCGCCGTAGGATTGTCTGCCCATACCCTGCCCTTCATAGTACGCTTGTAGAAGCGCTTAGCTTCTCTCGTGGCTAAGGACACCGAGTTCTCCTTGGCGTACTCGGGAGGGCAGTGCTTGTCGCAGAACGCTTTGAGCGGGATGCCCCCATCCAGCACAGCGAGTGCACCTTGGCTGTTTTTCATCTTAAGATAGAGCCGGCCTCGCCGCGCGCAGGTGACATGGAAAGCCTGATAGCAATTCTTGTTGGAGCATTGAATGCAAGCTCCCATGCGCTGATTGCAGATGTAACACGAGAGTCTCCATCGTGTTTTAGGCACTTTCTCCACCTCCATGACCGGCTCCATGAAGGTGTGATTCCCTAAGGAGACCTCTGGGATCCACATCGCACAAAGCAGATGCGCCCATTTCGACGAGTTGGTCTGCTTGAAAGCGCCATCTGTGTTCGGGCAGAAGATGCATGTCTATATTCCGGATTAGCGGGAAGGAATCGAAAGAGTCAATCCGCAGATAAGAATTTTTTCACGTACCGGAATGCCGCGTCCAATGAGCTGGCACTTGCGACACATCCACTGGCCCTCGGGGATGAAAGGAACACCATAGCACTCTTGGTGGACAGCGAGATCGCAACCGTCGCAGAACACTATAGCATTGGTATTCTCGCAGTCGCCGTCGTCGCAGATGGCACACTTGCTATCTTGCTCCTCACCCGCCTGCGGCTCGCCGTTGACCGCAGCCGCGGAGCTCGATCTTGGGCGATGAGTTTGAGGGGGTTTCGGGTTGGGCTTAGGTATTCGTTTCTCGAGCGCGTGCCACTCCTTCTCGATCTTGGTGATGGCGATCTCGAAGATCTCACGGGTTATTGGGTCAAGCTCGGCGACTTTGCGCTGAGCGTTGAGCTTCTCCAGCCACATATCGTCCTGCTCGTCCATGTCGTATTCAACTCGGCCGACAACGCCCGCCGTATGCTGGACGGCACCATCGCTCTCGGATTTGACCTGAGCAGATTGCTCGATATCCTCGTCCCCATTCGCGTCCGAGGCCTTCAGGAGCAGCCGATCCGGTCGGATGAACTCGTCGCTCTCTTGATAGCCCACGTTCATCATCGACTTATCGACGTATCTCGCCTGGCCGAATGTTTTGCTCTCAAAGAGCAAGATGCGATCTGTCTTGCGATAGGAAGGCAGCTTGAGATCGAGCCGTTCCTTCGGGGTTTGATTGTGGATCGGCAGGACTTTGGGGGCGCGTGGTGTGGCGCCAAAATCAAGCGGACGGGTGGCGTATAGAGATACAGAATCTCTGGGCGGTCTGCCAATTCGTCTTCTGGTCGGGGTTTCGCTGAAGCCGAGCGAGGGTTTTCCTTGCGTGGTCGGGGTGTTTCCAGTGCTCGCCAAGACTGGTTCCTTGATCGGTGTGCTGCTACCGTGCATCACGAACCCGGACGGCTGGGCTGATGGCGTCGATGGTATGGACTTGGTCGTGCCATCGACATCGTCCGCAGAGAATGCCATGAAGGTTGCCTCGATATCGAGGTTGGGGTGAAACTCTTCCCAGCCACGCTCCTCGCGGGGTTTGTACCCTTCGCTCTGTACAACCGCAGCCGCAACCGCGGCAGCGGAGCTGTACTGCATCTCGTCGGGTTCGTCCCGATTGACTGCAGTTCGGATACGCGTGCTAGGCTCTCTTCTGGGATATATGGTCGGGGTCGCGTTCGACGCGCGCTGAGCGCGCTGCCTCGCGACGGTGGAAGCAGCACCCGAATTCTCGGTGGGTATCTCGATACCATCTTCGTCAACAAACCTACCACCACCGCCAGGTCCTCCGGGGATGTATCTTCGTTTCTTCGGGGGAGGTTCGGAGGCTGTCGCATCGGGAGCCTTGCGAACGCGACTGTTCGTTGAGCCGCGCGGTCGGCCGCGTGGGCGTCCCCGAGCGGGTCGCCGCGGGGTGGATGGCAGCGGCGCCATGGATCAGAGTGATGCCACGTGTCTCGTCGATGAAATAGAGATGAATTCGGTCGGGAAAGTGGCAGATCACCGCGTCGAGATGGTGAAACGAGGGGTCACTAAGGGGCGTCGAGACTCGCTCTTGTTCATTTGAGTGCCGCCGACTAGCTGGGTGGAACAGTGGCAACAACAAGAGTCGCTAGTCGGCTGGAAGTGATTCGCGACGCAAAATATGCCGACAAGCTGGCGACACAAGACGATGTGATGTCCTTGAGGATGCGAAAAACACGCGCGGCGGACGGGGTGAGGTTGATTGCTCCGAGTCGCGCCTGGGCATTCCAATCAAAAACGAAGTGGCGCTTGGATCCTGTGATTCTGAGGCGCGTGTGACGCCTAATATGTGGGTCCCTCGCGCTTATATACCCCACAAGGCGATCGAGCATATCCACCAAATGCGACCAATTCGTCAGGCCAGAGCTTTTTGATCTCGCTCAAATTAGCTTGTGATGGGACGTATCGTCCTAGTTTTCGCCTGCTTGGTAAGGATATTACGTGGCAAAACCAAGGGCGGCTACCTTGCGGAATTTGCGACCACGTTTCCTCGAAACTGGAAACCGTGCGAGAGGTTTCCTCCCTAGATTCGTTCTCTCAAGCGTAAACTTAGGCTAGTTGACTCGGCGCTCTCTTGATGGGACAGGGACATAAAACTAAAATAGGTGATAGCCTTAGCTCTGGCCATTAAATCAGCCAATCAGGGTTTGATCGCATTTCGTCCCCGCGACTCAAGGCTGTTTGTTTCCCCTTTGCCAATACCGAGCCCAAATTGTTTTGCTACTTTTCCCTACTCTTCTTAGCTCTGTTTCTCTATCCGCTCGACTTTCCGAAGAGCTTGGGTTCCGAGTAACAGAATATCTTACATATCCATGGTTGGCGCATAGCCATGTGGATAGAATTGAAGTTTTGTTTCCTTCAGGGTTCCAAGTCTATCGGGAAAACACACTGACCACCTCGACGGCAAAGGCCCAACTAAACGCGCTAACCTAACTTTCTAGCACACCTACCTCATACATTCAGTAAGACCAGGGATTCAAAAGATCATCACTTTGATACGCCAGGCTACAATTGTAGTTAGCTCAGGGAATAGTACAGGTAGCGTACTCGTTAGTCGCCACGGCCTAAATTCAAAAGAACCCTTATCTTGCATTTCATGTCGGTCGCGAAAGTAATGCCATGTCTTGGTATTGGTACCACCAAAGAAGAGGAAAACAAGAGGCTATTTAATATTAAAATATCATGCTTACGTGGGGCAATCAGGTTTCTGGAGTACAAACAGGGCAATACATTGAGTTTGCTTGCTTGCGGCTACCAACCAACATAGGAAGTGCGACGTCGCTTGCTCAATCGATGTTCGAATCGATGTGTTCTACACACTCCTCTGAGTGAGAAAGCAAGCAGTTGGGTGAGCCTTTCCTTCATGGCGAGGTGTTGCTCGTCTGATCGCTCTCCGAGTCTAGATGCATATCCATATACTGCTTCACCAAGTTGCTCAGCCTTTGCGCCTCGGGGTCGTCTGTGACCTTGAGAATGCTCGGCGCCCATCGCGCTTGAATCTCATACATCTGCCGTTCGGGGACCTCGTCTTCTACGCCTTCGGGAATGTGGATCTGACCCAGCAGCTGCGTCTCTGTGGGCCGCATGTCGCTCTTTAAGAAACGCAGAGTCACATGTCCAATGTAGTGGTTTTGCCCCTAATCGTACATGCCTTTCGCCGCGAGGACTATAGTGGAACGAATGGCGTCCACGTCCGAGGCGGCTGGACTCGCATTAAATCGATTCAAGGCACTAAAGCCGAGAACATTCAAAGGATGGACCAGGAAAGGGTCGAACGATTCAAAGCCATGCCGGAGGAAGTACAAGCGGATCAATGTCTCTAGGTGAGCAGTTGCTTCGTTGGCGAGAACGTTTCGGATATGATCAGTCTCGGAGGAGTCGTCTGCCCGGAATGGTTCGAAAAGATTGATTAGAATCGTCTGGTAGTTCATGCTGAGAAATGTGCTGTCAGAGTCGCGCCAAGAGATCCATCTGTCATTACTCTCTACGGAATGGGAAGAATCATATCTGCGCTGCGACGTCGGGCTCACGTGGGCAGGATTGCGCTTACAAGCCCTGCCGTACTACGTGGATTTATAAGGCAACTAGACTTACTGAAGAATGAAGTGACTGTGACAGACGATCCTCTCTGGGGAGAGAGACGTTGGTAGATTGTTTTGCCGATCTTTGAGACGGGTGTAGAACTCGGAGGCTTCCTTCAAGGTAAGTTTGCGTGAATCATTGGCTTTTCCGAAACACTTGAGAGCTATGTCGCTCATGATGACCCGAATGTCGGCGCACGCTTTGAAGTGGTGACCGAACTGCACCGAGACCGGCAGGGAGCTGAGCGGGTACTTGATCCAGATCTGCCCGTACCAGTCCGGGTTCGTCGAACATCACGTAGCAGTGGAGACTTTGCTGTCGTACCGGAGACGGGAGAGAGAAGCCGGAGTCGTGCACGTACCCCTGGTAATTGAACAGAGCGCAGGCGGTGAAGTCGCGCGCCCTACGTTCTTTGGTGCCTCTCACTTCAGCCGCAGAATTAAACAACTGCAAGTCGTAGGCTATACTGATGGCTTGTAAAGTGTAGATCCAACCCACTCGGTCCATGCAATTCATATTGTGATTGAGGGTGATGACCAAGCCCGCGTGGATCGTGGTGAGCCTGGCCTTTCCTACTTCTAGTTCCCATAGCCTTTTGGCTTCGGCGAGAAACTTATATCCCAGATGCTGCGGATTCCAGTGCTCGTATCGTTTCGTGCCCCCCCCGATAGCAGCTCTGGAGTGAGGAGTCAGCAAGGACTTGGCCGGTTGTGTCGGGGATCGATCCACCTACGTATCCGACTGCTAGGAGGGCGTTTACGAGCAGAGGAGAGCAGAAACGATGCCGGCCCGCTGCCATGTCCTCGAGAAAGTAATCTTTCTGGAAGCAGATGAAGAACTGAGACCCATACATGAAGTACGCTGCGAGGAGTTTTCGCATCAGGAAATCGTTCGTACTCACGGCGGTCCAATCCGATGGCTTGATGGTGTCGATTCTGGCATCGACAAGCTCGGCTGCATGGTAGGGCCTGAGATAGGCCACCTCACGTTCCGTAGCACCACTGGCGGAGGGCGGAGGGGCGGGGGCGCCTGTGCGCGTCCACTCATACACCAACGAGTTGAGGTACGCATTGTTCACACGCTGCAGGTACGCAGGCATCTCTTTGATGAACGGAAACTCGTATCGATACCGCAATTCAGGTACCAAGGCGAGCTGCACGAGAATGTCACCTTCCCGGATCTGGCGGAGAACCGACGAAGCATCGGCGCCGTTCCGAATCCGTTCCAGTATGACTTGGGCTTCTATCTCGGGCCGGGCACGGAGCATCTCGTAGATCTCCTGGTAGCTTGAGTTCTCCTCCTCCAGCTCGGTGAACTTTCGCTTCAGAGACTGCAGCCGGGTCTCGTCTTCGTTTGTCGTGTATACGCAGTCCACCCCGTGAGAGATGCATGAAGAGCACCGGGGCCGTTTCGCATCACACTGTGAGGCAGATTAGGCGACGAGCAAAGCAGAGTCTACGAAGCAACATGAGTCTCGGAAACACGGGCTTTACTTTTGTCTTTCGCTTCCGTCACAGCTGGCACGCCGAGGTGGCTTTGCCAGCCTTGATAGGGAGGCGCGGATTGAACGGCTGTTGACCACCCGACCCGTCGGGATTTGCAGGAGCTGGAAGCAATCGTCGAAATGATTCTGAGTTATGCGCCATGGCTGAGCCAGAAGAGAAACGGTTGACAGTCGAGTTTCGCCTGACACTTTCTCTGCTGGTGCTTTCTCGTACACATCACATAGTGAGAAGAATCAAACGCTACGCTACAATGAGTGCTACAAATCCGGCGCTTGAACTGGATGGTACAAGCTTCTTCCGGCGCCGTTGATTGGCCAACACGACAGCATAGCACCGTGGCCTAGACCATTCTAGCGCACTGAGCATTTTGGGCAAAAGCTAAATGAAGGTAACAAGGCTTAGCAAGAGGGGTAAAAAGTGACGCGCTCTTGACACTGTATTCTGTAGTTCTTAAGCAGTTTCTTAAGGTGTGGCGACCACTTGATGATGTCTGGTTAGATAGGACCAACTTTTCATGTACCAGCTTCCTAGAGTAGATTCTCCGTGGGGCTATACCGCTATAGTGACTTAGTGAGTCCTGGTTGCGAGAGGGGATGTGGGTTTCCTTAAAAACTGGTTCGTATTAGTTACTCGATTCGCCGGCCGAGTACAATAATCTACCTTAATCATATAATCCATAGCCACTAAGCCAAAAAGCATAAAAAAGTCAAAGCTTCACAAATACCTTAACCTTTGGCAAAAGTACCTTACCTACCTAGCCAGTATAAGTTCCGATTCGTTATTAATTAACTATGCCGTGAAGAAGACTTCGACCTGAAGCTACGACCGCCACGCCGCTATCGACATGACGTATTGTTGATCGCCAGGGGAGCGGTTATCGGGAGGCCAAAACAAATTGGATGGAATTAAGCTGTTCTACATGGCTATTGAAAAGGTTGTTGTCTATGGAAATGAAGTTTTTTATGGAGGTAGTCTCGGCACTAAGGGCAAGCTCTCGGAGGCTCTACCACCGTCCTAGCTCTGGGCATCATGAGCTCAGCAAGCCCCTCTCCGCAACATATGTAATATAGGTAGGGACCTTAATTTGGTTACCTTGTTACTTAGTTTTGGAAGAAGCTCCCAAGGGTAGATTAGGAGCATAGATATAAACACAAATGAGCCACGTGATAAAGGATCCCTAACCCCGACTAGATCCCCAACCCTTGGTTCGGCACATAATAATTACACTCCTTGCTTTGTACTCGCTCTGGTGGCGTAATTAAATGAGAGTTCGGGCGTCGCTGTTTAAACGCTCAGGGCGATAAGAGGGGATAAATTATTGGGAGAGAAGGGATGGTCTGGGCACCGGCCCGAAGTAATGACCGTCTTGTCGCAAAATTCGGGTGGGAGAATGCCGATCGATCGATCATTCTCTTGCCGCGTAATATTTAGGGGGCCATGGGGGCGGCTTGACGCCGACAAAGCAATGCGCACTTGCAGTGTAAATGCAGATCCCCTTCTGATTTTGGTGGGGTGGGTTACCTCAGAGTTTGGAAGAACTCTTGAGGTTGGCAGGTTGGCTCGGTTGGGTAACTCTTGGGGCGCTAAGGCAGCGTTGACGCCGCTATTTTCGTCCAAGAGCTCGAAGAACTGGATGCACAAACACAGCCAGCTAGATGTGAAGAGATGAACGGGCGTGACGGGGTAGAGGAAAAGTGAAATCACCGACGGCTTCGGTACCAAAGTGGGTACAGACGTAAACCATTTAATCTGAGACCCGATACTTGAGACATTTCCTTGTCTTTTCTGTGACTGAATTGAGTCGGAAGATTTGCGAAGAACGAGAGCCCTGGCTGAGGCACCTTAGTTCGGCCTTGATTTTTCTTCATTAAGCGCCCGGGACGGCATTGTTTAGTAAATAGGTCTTAGCTTGAGCCTTGGAACTATCATACCCTGACATCGTTCATACAGGTCAGGACCCGGCACTCCAATTCTGCTTCTGCCTCCAATGGGTATCCCGCCTTGCATGTGTTAAAGGGGGGCTGTGAGCATATGGCACCTGTTGGCCCGGATGGCCAAGATACAAGGGGTCCATTCATCGGGGTTCCGGCATTAGACGCCCTGGAATGCCGGCTCTTCCTCATCGGCCAGGAAAGACTCACGAGTGAGAATCGGATCAGAGACGCCAGCGGTTTCAAGGACGTTCATAAAGCTTCTACATGAGTCTCGGTAAACTCTAATTTTCGGGGACTCGGGGCCGCCAAGACACAGCAGATATACGCAAGCGACGAGATGACTAAACACCAATTTTCTCATCCTCCAGGTCGTCACAAACCTAGAGCTAGCCAATAGCCCTGCATGCAACGTGAGACGAGTATCGGCCAAAGGGGCAGCAGCGACATCGGAAAGTCTGAGTTGGCAAGCCTGTCGTAGAGGTACGAGGTGTACGTGCAGGACGCACCAACTTGAGATCCTCTGGATTGGAAATACGATGTCTCAGAAGCCCAGTCTCGGTTATCACCTTCTTGCAGAGAGGAGGGACCCTCGTATCCCTGACCAAGTCTGCGGGCTTGGTGTGGGAAGCAGTTTGGTGTTCTTGGTCTCTAGGCTACCTCGTCAAATCTGAGCTGGCTATACACCACCTATACTACAATCTTCGCTCCGGAGAGGGACTGAGGCGTGATTCATGGTTCATTTTCGGGCATCCCCTAGACACACATGCCCAACACCGAAATGAAATGTTTACACCTCTGAACCACGCTGTTCCCTTGATGCAGTATGGAGCAATGGATTACAACCGGCATCCCTAGATGGGCAATCTGGTAATTAGGAGGCGGATGGGACTCGACGATCCGCATCTGATATCTGAATCTATGCCTTCGGGACCCCCTGGAGCCCATAGATAGGCCAATCTCTTCAAGGTGGCTTGCACTATTGATCCCTGGCTTTCTCGGGTTGCCTCCCAAGATCACAAAGATGCCATTGTTTCGTGCCGCACGTCCAAATCGCATGCGAAACTGGCTGCTTTCGAGTGGAAGTGGGACGCATCGCCCATACGCGCAGGACTTGTGGCTGGAAGGAGAAAACCAAGCGAGGAGTGCACCGAACGCGATTTACGGCAGCTTAGGGACTGTTCGAGAAGAAGAGAGCTACCCCTACCTTTGAGCGTCCGCGTCGTATCAAATATATAAATATGGCAGATATTTCCCCTTTTGGACACATTTAGCAGCACGCATCAGATATCATAGTTCCTCCCCCTCTTCAATTTGCCTTCTCAGGTCCAGCTTGCCTAGCTCAGCAACCCTTTGAGATACACTTCCAAGTATATCGGACGCTCTGCCAACATGCGTTTCTCCGTCATTGCCATGCCCGTTCTCGCCGCCATTGCCCTTGCGGCGCCGGCCCCAGCTGATGCTGAAGCTCGTCACATCGACAAGCGCGGTGTTGTTCAGGTTATCGCCTACATCGATGTGGCTCTGACTGACCTGGCCGATCTTGACGTCGATGTACGTTCTCATGTGATTTGCTACAATTCCGGGGTTTGCTGCTAACCTAAATTGTGTTGAAAATACAGGGTGCCGTCGTGGTAAGTTGAATTCGGCCGCTTCGTGACCCAGTCTCCGCAAGGTGAGAGAACATGGAATCGACTAACGGTTGGTATAAACAAACAGGCCCTCGAGAACGCTCTCGATGCCCTCGGTGCTCCCTAAGCATTTCCACCAAGTTTACGCAACGCATCACGTCGTCCGAGCGTATGTTGTAAGTAGCTGCCCCGTGGCGCACCCTATTTCTCCAATGCCAATGCGTCGAGGTATATTTTATCTGACAGTCTGGTCTATTACAAAGCAGGGTTTGACCGAATCTGCCCCAGGGTCAGAACCAAACCCATGGTTTTATTTTGTTCTTAAAAAAAACCTCTTTTTAATAACTTTTTCGGCCTCTGCTTGCTTCAGTTTGGCCGACAGTCCCTGGACGATTGTACCCCTTTGAGCTGTAATTATCTGTCACCAGACGAGGGAGGAGGATTAACAAGGAGCCGTGGTCTTGTCTCACGTTTCTGGACGTAAATTTTCTATGTATACCACATCGCTCGCGTGTAGCTTTATCTGATCCTATATGATTATAAGCGTAGGTTTGCCTTGTAAATTTGCAGGCAACCAAAATTCTCTCTGGTGGGCTTTACTGCGCCCCCCCACCCCCCGCGTCTAGGAATCCATGTGCCCTGCCGGGCTGGAGAGGTGTGATAAATGAGAGTCGCTGGTTGGGTCCCCTCCCGGTGAAGCGTATCGTTGCAATTCACTCCTTGCATGGGGTCTCATGCCATGCCTGCGCTTTTCAATATAGCACGAGATCGGCTTGTCAGTCTATTGGTAACCTATAATAAATTGATCGTTACGGGTGCATACTGTATAGTTGAATCCGTATCTCTTGGCTGTTGCTCTATGGCTCATCGATATCGATACATAGAGCTAAGCAGTTACCGCATGATTAACTAGTTGCCCGTTTGACCTGCAACTCATAACTTAGCTATGCGTCTCGCTTACATAACAAAGGAGCTTCAAGTGTGCTCTGTATAACGAGCCGTGACTAACTTCGACTGTGTAAAAGTAGTATTAGACATGATCATCCAGTCCACTTGCGAGCAGGACCAGATCTCTCAGAGAAGGGCAGATGTAGAGGCTATAGGCCGGGAATAAACTTGCCAGGCCAGACAGACACCTGCCCTTTGCGTGGCTACAGTACTTCTGGAGACACAAAGATAACGAGCGTTTCGGTAACATCCTGGTCCTCGCCATGGGTCCCAGGGCAGCAGGGGGTTTCCTAGGGAAGAGCTAGCGTTGAAACTAGGCTTATCTCTTAGCCAACGCGTCGGCTGGCCGTTTCGAATATTCTGTGCGCCGAGAAAGCTAGAGCATAAGTTACCTAGGGCAAAGGAAAGCTTGAGCCAACCAATCCCGGCAGGAGGGAGCATCGCAATGTGGGTGTGGCGGCGGGCTGGTCGAACCTCTGGTGATAGTTGTGATATTAGTTAGTATATGGTTCTTGGCTTTGTGACCGAGGACTTGTAGTCTAGGACGAAGCGGTTAAATGATGTCCAAGGAACTTTCCGAGATGCCATCAACGGATCATTCGCATGCAAGTCATGTCATAGTTTGGAGAACAGGTACGTGTGAAACCAGAAAACCAGGCATGATCCCAGGTCATGTCGTCTTATCAATTCTCCTCTTTCTAGCCTCGCCGCCAAATGAATTTTGTACAGAAGGACCAGCCAAAAATCCTTACGATCTGCCAAACATCTTCTTGTCTGTCTACCCATGACAGTCCGATCGTGACATTTCGACTATCCGCAACGCCGACATGGCCGGGAAGCCATTTCCAAGCCACATTCTCAGGAGGGAGTTAAACGATGAAAACCGAAGCACAAGCAGGGTGTTCACCGCGTGTCGAGGTATCATCCACTACTCCGTCCAGGAAGACGAGCGGGAGAGGGAAGAGGTCCAAAATCATCATGCCAAGTCCAAACGCCGCGTGTCCTGATTCCAAACTCCGAACGCTATGCTCCACGATATCCGAAATGCCAAACAAAAATCAAAAAATCAAAATCAAAACACTCGTCTTCTCGAAAAAAAAAAGTCTCGTACAAAGTGTAGGTCAAGGTATGAAGAGGCGGGTATTCTGTGGTCCGCTGGAAAAAGACAGTCCACAGCAGCCCGCCGATAGAAGAATGTAAAGGAGGTGGCCCAATGAGCCCCAGGGGGTATCACATTGAATTTTTTTTCTAGCCGAGTGTGCGGCCGCTGTGCAGAGCCTGTACAGTAGCAGCACGAAGAGTGCTTGGAGAAGAGTGTAAAGCGCTGGGTGGGACGAAGGCGACCGGGTGAGACTGGTCCCAGTTCTCTTCCGCGAGGACATGTAGATAATTATCCCCGATCTTGTTCCGCAGGGCCTCGATCCTGCGGCGATACATCTCTCCGCCGACGTCCCACTCTTGGCTGCTCTGCCAAGAGTTCTCGCCCGTTGGTGACTCGCCAGGTGCGAAGACCGGAGACAAGGGAGGTAGAACACTTGCGTCAATCCTCGGGATCCCAGGAGGTTGTACGTTGGGCAGAGGACTATCGATGAGGACATGGGAGGACGCGTCGGCGGGCTCTGCAGACTGGGAGATGCGGTAATTCCCCGAGGGCGCCAGATTGTCGGGGACGCTATGCTCCCCGTAAAGATCCACGGGTTGCGCATGAGGCAGAGGGTTCTCATTCGTGGCTAAATCCACTATGCGTCGTTTCGGAGCTCGGCGACGCTTTGTAGAACTCGTATTGACCTCGCTGCTGGTAGTCTTTGGTGCTGGACGCTCCTTGCGGAGGACGGCGGGACCACGAGGGGTCTCGTATATGATGGCGGGCTTGCTGACATCAACAGCGGGGAGTTCTTGAGGTTGAGGCTTGATTACGGGGACCGCAGGAGGCTCCGCAATCCTCTCGACCAGATATCTTTTCTCGGAATAGGAAGGACCGGTCGTGTCGATGGTTATGTCTTCCATGTATCCGGGGGTCTTTCGGAACAGGTTGAAGATGGTAATGCGGTAGTCGCGGTGGGTCCGCGTGAAAGGGTTGCCCTCGACGTAGATCTCACGTATCTCGGGAAGGCCGGTGAGCCTGGCGAGTTCCATGGGATCAGTCAGACGATTGTCGCGCAAGTCCAGCCTCTCTAGCGGGTAGAGCTTCTCGATGCCCGCTAGGGACTGCAGGCGGTTGTTTCGCAGATTGATGGCGGTGATGGCCGGCAGAGGGTTCCGTGTAAGCGAATGCAGCGAGTCGATCATGCAGTTGGCCAAGTTCAAAGCGCGCAGGGCGGTGAGATTGGCAAGGCTGTCCGGGATTTGAGTGAAGAGGTTGGCCGAGAGGTCCAGTGAGTACAAGGTATTAGACAGAGGCGACAGGCTGTTAGCTGGGATCGAGGTGAGGGAGTTGTCTGCTAGGCTGAGATGCCGCAAGAAACGCCATTTGGAGGCTGGGAGGATTCGGATGCTGAGCAGGTTGGAGGAGCTGCCTCGCTGATGCCACGAGTCCGACAGACTCGAGTGCGAGCTGCCCGAACCCGATCGGCGTACCTTGTACGATCCTCGCATGTTCGCCGAACCATTCCGTGAGCTCGAGGGTCGGCGGGGAGAGTGGCTCCGGGGTCGGGAGGACTTTCCCGGAGACCGCGGCTCTTCAGTGTCAACCCTGGGGAGGGACGGTCGCCGACTGTCTCGGACACCACTGTCCTCCGGCTCGGCCTCGACGTCACTGTTGAGAGAGCCGATCGGTAGATGCGTGCTCGAGTCACGGGCATCAGGGGATCCGGGAGCGGAGGTGGAGTGTCGCAGCTCGGCATGAGGTATCGTGGGGCTCCTCTTGGGGCTTGCCGAGCCGGGGCCTGCCCACGGCGTGGTGGGAGACGACTGAGTCTTGGACGATCGTCGTCGTCGCCTGTCCATGTCGTCCAGCACGATATCAATCAAAATATCGGCGGGATCGTCCAGAGCGGCACGCTTAATCGTGAGGCTTCGGAGCTGATCTGCGAGCCTGTCCCAGCCGAAAAACTGTCGGAAGTCGATGTCGGTTACCTCAAGGGCTTGGACATTCTTGAAAACATACAAGGGCACGGCCGAGTCAAAGGGGAACTCTTCGTAGCCCCGTATCAGCCGTGCACGCCAGTCGGGAGACAGCTTGAGGCAGGGTATCTTGGTAAAAGAGGAATACAGATACTTGAGGTCGGCCTGGAGGGCCGCCTTCTGTCTCTCGGTTCGGGCGGCCGAGATGCTGGCGCCAATACCAAAGCTCGCCCACAGAGCAGACATGCCCGACATGACACTTCGGATGCTGGAGACGGATCGGATGGAAACCACATCCGAGCCGCGGCTCTGGGCTCGCTGGGACTGACCGAGAAAGGACACGTAGTTGGCCGAGGTGGTGCTGTCATGCAGGTTCTCCAGACGGACCGTCATGGGACCGACGGGTATGCCCAGCTCCTCGAAGCGCGAGAGCAAGTAAAAGAGGTGGTGAGGCGTAAGAGCCAGCTTGGCGGATTTCACGCTGTGAGAGGTGAAGCTCAGGGAGCCGAGGGAGAGTGCGGCTGCTAGCGTGCTCGACGTAGACG
>FTLB01843375.1_pt1 | contig 14864 bp, 11 predicted proteins | sample 1658291 | NCBI WGS metagenome assembly FTLB01 (sample SAMEA3914812, study PRJEB12502) | metagenome | biome: forest; material: soil | place: Canada | collected 2011-07-07 | depth 0.1 m
GGCGAGGGACAGACTGGCTCGACGGGAAAGCGACCAAAATTAAATGGTCGACTTGGCGATGGGTGAACGGAGGCTCGGGTGCATCTCATATCGTGTACGGAGTACAGTACATACCAGGAGCGAATTACAAGGTAGTCGAGGGGGGGAGTTCAGGACGGCAGTATACCTCATGCAGGTCGTGTGGATAATAGCAGATGCATACATATGAAGGTAAGGTATTGTATGTATCTGGTAGATACCTCTCTTGCCTCTCTCCCTCTGTAGGTACCACCAGCCGACCTTCTGTTTGTATGGATGATGTTGGGAATAGGTGTATCTACGGATACCTAGATGTGCCCAACTACAGTCAGTAAGGTACCTTGCCCTCAAGCCCTCTGCTACTACAGGAGTGAGAGTGAGACAGGGAGTTTTGGGACCCTTGTTTTACGGAGGCTCATATGTATGTGCAGAGAGGTAGATACATGGCAAACATGCGCACTCTCAACGCAGTAATGGGCTCCCACCAAGACCTGTGCCGGTGGCGGCGATTCGGTCGGCGGGCTCAAACGAAACGCATCGGCTACTTTCTTAGCCTCCCTTCTAGATACACACTTTTTTTCTTGGTTCCGGCGCGATATGAAGAAAAAAAAAACCCTTGCGTTTTGGCGTCTCCGGAGTAGATAGAGTTTGCATGAACAGATTTCGAAGCCCTCAGAAGGTACAAGCTCGGACGCTAGAAACTGATCGCCTGGTCTGCCGTCATTGGTGAATGCAACGTATTAGGTCACCTCGATGATTAAAACCGAGCCCCTCCGACAAGCACCTGTGATTTTTCCGGGACGTACAAAGTACAGTAGCACAGGTTGTTCGTTATTATACGAATGCCAGGGGAGTCGCAGGATGGCCCCGAAGCCAAGCTCACGAGCACTTCAAAACACCAAGTACTCAACCCCGTGCACAGAAGTGTACACAGGCATACACGTACGGTATGCAAGTACCAAACACACGGCATGCCAGAATTGGTGAGAGTAAGGTAGGTTGACCCAGCCCCTCTGCTTACTATCTCCCTGTCCTGTACCCTACCTGTACCTCGTTATACACCTCTCGCGTCTCATATATGATATGAGCCACCACCACTCGTCCAACGTCCAAGGGGAGGGAGGGAGAGACAGAAGAGAGCGAGAGAGATGCACAAGGACAAAGAAACAGTGTGTCTCCTCCGTTGCTCCATATTACGGCATCTGACCCTTTGCAGCACTGTGATATTGTATGTACTGTAGCAAGTGTAGGTACTTCGTACATAAAGTACTTACATACATGCTGTACAATACATATCAAGCTGACCACTAATTATCGCGATAATCTTGGATCATACGCCCCCCCAGCAGGATACTACACATGCATATGTACTGTACCATGACTTTGGTATTCCGCAGGAGAGGACGTGCCGCGAGGCCGAAGAGTCGTAGTTGGAAATGTACAGTACAGTACGGATTGGGAACAGAGACGGGGGGGGAGGGGGGAATACTCGCTCGTTCAGAACTCAGTACTCTTCTAGAGGTACAGACACAGGCTTCGAACGCCCAAACACAGACATCAAAGCCGCAGAGATATTACTTGCGCCCCCCTCGTTCGTGCAATCAACGCCGCCAGCAGCGTTTGGGGCTCGAGCGACGTTCAACTCTGTAATTTCAAGGCACCGTGTAAATTTGTTGGTGTTCCATCCCAACGCAACGAACAAGTACTTTCGGGCGGCTGCACAGCTCCCCAAAGGATGAGCGATTTTTGTGCAATAAGAGACTAACCTTGTTCTGCTGGCTTATTGGAGCTGAGCCTACCACTCTGGCTGGTCTGGGTCACCCTAAACAGGTCCCCTCCCTCCCCCCCCAACCTTCTTCGGCTTCGGTCAGTGGCGTGGTTGCAGCAGCGCTGCTTGGATGCTGACATGGGAATTACACGGGGCAGCGCAGTGCAGCTACCCATGTTTCTACAGGGCAAAAGGCGACTGGTGCGCATCCACGCAGCCCCCCCGTATCGTGATAATCCAAGCCCCTCCACTCCCCCCCCTCCAAAATTCGCCTCTCCCCTCCGTGCGACGACGCGCACCCTGGGCTCCGTTGCCCGCACCTCCCACCAGCAGCGCGTTTCTGGGCCAGGGGGGGGAGAAGGGGGTCTCGATAATAATAGCAATTCAGCGATTGGATCTAGGCGGTAAAGACGGTATAGACGGCAGCAACGGCAAACCACAGAGTCAAGTGCGATGAGATGAGAGTTCCTCCCCCCAAGGTTCGGAGGACGCAGAATAGAATATGCTGCTTGCAAGTCCCCCGGCCTGGGGATCAGGAAATGAAATCATAGGTTTCGGCTTTCATCGAGAGAAACGCGCCGGTCGAAAAACCGCAACCGAGAAACAGCCAAGATCAAGAGGCGAAGAGTGTCTCTAGTGTCAAGAGGACACCAGCACTGGGCGATCGAGGGTTTGGGTGGACTGGGCCGCATCCGGAAACGTCACGATGCCACCACTCCTGCATTCGGCGGTGGTGCTTGGGATCGCCGTTACGAACAGGAGATATCGTAAGCTCACCAGGTCAGCCTCCTGCGATCTTCACCAGATCTTTTCCGCCCAGCACCGGCAAACATCAGTCCTGGTAGGTTTGGTAGGTCATTTCGCAGTAATCGGGTTAGAAGGGAAGGAGGGGGACCACAAGACTACGGTGGAAAGTGGAAACACTCGCAGAAACCTCCGCCGTCACCTCGCGTTGTGAGGAGCTGCCGAATGCCGACATTTTCTCTTTCTCGCCCGCCGGCTCCGATCGATTTTCCCCACCCGCATCGTTCCCGGTTTTGCTCATCTCGCTGGCTTGGCTGGGCTGTCAATATTGCCCCTAACACTTGCGTACCCTCGTGTGCTGCGTCGGTGTTAGTTACGTTCTGAGCAGAATGTCCCCGTTTCTCCCCCCCCCAACAGACCCCTGCCAAGCACTGGCCACCCTTATTGCATAATACCTTGAATGCGTCATCGTCGATTGGGTCGTCTGAAAGCGGCGCTACGTGCTGCCCTAAACCCTTCCTTACCATTTCTCATGCGGCTGCTAATTGATCTACAGTAAAATTTACCCTGGTTCGCCTGGGTAGGGGCAAATACGATCCGTACAGTACGTGGGAGAAAGCGGTACTAATTAATTACTTTGGCGCTGAGGTGTTGAACCAAGCAAGCCAAGCAAGCAGGTCAGTCAGTGCCAAAGAACAAGAAAAAACACATTTGGACCCCTCAAGGAATTGCATCATGGAGGATCATGGCGGATGATCTCGCTCAGGTAGTAAGGTTCTTGAATGTTTTCGTGGCATGTGCTTCTCGCAGACACGGCCCCGAGCGACGTGGCCATGCGTCGACAAAAGAGAAACGAAGGGCCTGTCGGGGATAAGGAGGAGCCGTCCACGAACGCAGACTTGTGATCAAATCCGTTGGCTGTCTTGGATTGATTTAGGTACTCGGCCTCCATTGCCGCCCAGAAATTCACATGACGGCTTTGCCAAACATCACGAACACCAGGTTTCTGCGCACTTGCCAATGGTAGGTGCGCCTGCTTATCGCACTCCGCACTATTTCGACAAGGCCATTCGCTCTAAATCTGGCTTGTCTAGGTCACGATTCACGAACGAGGGAAGGTGTCTACCCGGACCTTCTGTCCATGCATAACCCATGGAGATTGGTTGGACGTCGATGCTAGAAAGTAGGCCGTGTCTGGCGCTTGCGGTCCCTGGCATTCCCCCCAGCCAATTTGATGAACGCTCGCCTACGCAGGAGAGCGGCTAGCGAACTGCACTTCGCACCGAGTAGAATAACAAGAGCGACGAGCGAGGGCCATCCGCGTTCACGCGGCCGGGAATCCTGGAGTAGCGCGGGCGAAAGAACGACTGCCGGCCGTGCCATGACCCTTGTAACACCAGTTACCAACTGGTTTAAGCCTTCTTTTTAAGCACCTGGGGTTGGCGGTTGACTTTTGTCCCCGACTTCGCTATCTACGAGTACACGGAACACGGGCGGAGGGAATGGACTGTACCGTTATGTCCTGCGTCCTTGCAACCCCCTGCGTATTTGGTACAGCGCACAAAAATCAAGTCGCCAAGTACAGTAGATTGACAGGCCGCAATCTCCCAGCCACAAAACGCACCGCCAAGCCCACGAAGAATTGGGAGCGACGGACACGCCAAGGCTAGCACAGGACCGTAGGCAAAGATCTTGCTCGTGCTGCTAAGACGGGCTTTGCACCACGTAATGAGACCTGTCACTGATCAGGCTCTCCTCAGCTCATCCCTTGGTATGTAAGGTACAGCATTATCCCAGCCGCCAAGGCTCGGCCCCCGTCATCTTGAAGTCGGGCTATATGTAGTCTAGAAACATTGGTTCGCTCTGGCACGTAGAGTTGTTCGCGTGTTCTCCATCCGATATTCCCTGTTACATAACCTACTCCGTAAGGTATCTGCTGCCATCGCTACTACTGCAACGTAACGGATTCGTGGTAGAAGTTGACGTCTATACTACAGTGGTGTTACGGATGCTCATTCAGCTCGTTGCCGGTTTAGTTTCATCGTAAGCGGAAAGCCGAGCGAAAGAACCTCTCCCCTTCCCCGCGTCCCGACCTCATCTTACTCCGTACTTCTCCGCCCGTTTCTTTGCGTGGGTTTATGTGACCGAAGTAGTTGCTTTACGGGATACGCCAGGGTAATCGGCAGCCCCCCACGCTTTTCGATCTGTCTGGGCTCAAACTCTTCAGCGCGGTAAAATCCTCTCACAGGAATTTAATACCAGGCGGGCTCTCGCTACTTCTATCCTTGGTACTTACCTCACACCTAATATCTGAAAAGTTCGACCCAGGCTTGCTGCCGACACTTGTGCTGTGGTCGTCTAACACACTCTCTTTATCGGTTCTGTGAATCGCCATGCCAAATTGCAGGAGATTCCTGGGATGACAGCGGTGGTACATTGCAGGTACTCCTCAGTTAGTCGTGACTCTGTTGTATGTGGTGCCTGCGCCGGTGGTGACACTCTTGCATCCGTGGGTGTAGAGAGTCATCGGAGGCCCTCTATACCTCAAACCGTTCCAGCCTGCAGCAAGGCCCGCTCTTGGCTGTACGAATTTGAGCTGACGCGAAGGGGTCGCCGCTTCGCCCAACTTTCCGTGGCCAGAACTCCAAAGACAAACAATGTTGGCAGAGTCAAGTCTCATACGACTGGACGACCTGCTGCGCACCGACTCGGCTTCCGCCTGGGTACGACTCACCGCAATGGACATCTGTCGCGTCTTTGCCTCTACCGGAATTACGCCAAGACGACATTGAAATTTCGGTAAGACCCGCCGAAGCACAATACAGCAGCTGCACAGGACAAAACACAACAAGAGCCTCGAGCAGCCACCCCACCCTGCCGGTACATTTGGGGAGAAGGTCGCCTGGTCCAAGGAATTGCCTCTGCCGCGTACGAAGTAGTTCTGATCCTCCAAGTTCTACCCAAGCACCAAGCTATGTAGAACCCTTTCTCATCATTTCATTTGCTCTGTACTTCGTACTCCGTAGTCTTCGGAGCATCGTTTGTACCAGTTCATTATCGTCAAGGGTTGACCTTGCAGGTAGACCGCTCGACCCTCGCCTCGGACTGCCCACAACGCCCACCTTGTCAGCCATGCCCTCAAAGCCTCATCACGTTTGTGACCCAGCAGGAGTACTAGTCCTGCTCGGGCCGACGGCTCTGCTTCAAGCACCGGGGCGGCACGCATGTGGCCAACCACAGGCTCTGGAGTAGCGGTGAAGGAGGAGCATTTGACGAGTCCGAGAACAATTCGTCGCATCCTGCATACGCCCCGCCCCACTGACCCAAGGGAAGATGTTGTACTTGAGACAGATTTACTCTGTGTAAGTATAACGCACGTATGACAGCCACCTGGCAGATGGGCATATTGCCCTATTGCCGTTCGACGAGGTACACGCCCTCGTGACTGGTTGCTCCTTTCGAACTGACCTACATCAAAGAAGCCGGGGCCGTATTCTGGCAAAGCGGTCTGTAGTGTAAGGGAACCATGTAGGCCTGCTTATGCGAAAATATGCATACTCATACACTGTACCGACCTCAGGCCTGATAAATGTTCTCCGGCGAACGAACCATGCTACAAGACACAATTCCGTGACTGCTCAAGCCTTGTCTTGGCCTCTTGGGCGACGGGTACCAGGGCCGTGGAAGTTCAGGCGCTCGAATTTCTTTCCCCCGCAAGGTCTTGGGGGATAGCACGACATTGGCAATTGGCAAGTTGAAGCAGAGCCGATGGCTACATCATGCAGCCGTCGAAAAAATTTCATCAGGAATCGCGGTAACCACCTTTGCAGCTTTCTGCATTCAGGTAGAAAATGCCTCACAGCTTAACATATAAATCCCTCCCCCCGTGTTTTTCTACATTCACTCCCACCGCACCCTCTCGCACAGGATGGGGGATATTGGATGTTTCCCCACGGTACAGGGAGATGCGTGTGAATTCTTGATTGGCAAATTGTCTATGTCAGACCCGACTGGTAGGTCCGTATGTACAAGTTTGTATCTACCGACTGGTCGTCCAGGGCATAGTCGAGCGGCACTGCGGATGCAAATGTACCTAAAGTTAAACTCGACCTTGGCAAGACATGGGTTTATACTGCCTAAGCTTAGACCTGGAGAGGATCTACAATCACTTAATTAGCACGGTCCGGCCGGCTAGAAACGTACAGGTTGACCCGGCAGAAGGCAGTTCCATGCTCCAACGCCAACCAGAGAGGGGTCTCGGAATCAGGCCGGCCAAGCACGGCGCTTTGCGGTACTGGAACCCAGCCGGCAGAGGAGAGAGGCCTTCAGTGAGTCAAAATGAGACTTGACAATCGCTCAGCTCGCCCCTGGCCCATATTCACTTGGTCATTCTTTTGTCCCCTCTCCCTGAAATGATAGCGGGGTCGATATCTGGACATCTCAGCGGTGTGGCCTCTGGCGTAAGTCGTGCGGTCCCAGATATGCCAGTGCGGACGTGCGTGTCATCTCAACATCCTGCTGGTTATACGGTGCTCTTGTTCGCTCTAACCTGGAGATTGTTCAAGCCCTAGAGCCCCGACGACCCCAGAGTCTCAGGTGGAGATCATCGTCAGCCAAGGCGGGGCTATCTCAAATGACCAGAGATCAAGACCCGTATTCTCTGCTCGGGTGACCTGTCTCCGTCGAGCTCCCTTTGCCGGAGCGACATGGTTGTGATGTCCGCGTGGGCCTGTTCGGCGTGAGCGCGGCCGAGAGACGGAGGATGAAGCTAGCCAGAAGTTTGGCCGAGTCTATCATGGTTGGCGTGCGGAGAAGTAGAGAGATCCCAGTTCTCTACGCACATTTTCCAGGAAACACGATAGAAAGACGGTCCCTCGCTGCGGGAATCTCCTTGGACCTGGTGAATGGTTCGCCCTCTTCCCTGCCACGTGCACGCGACGCGATGCGTGAAGGGTCCACCGGCGCAGAAGCTCCTACGCTTGATAACCATTTTGGCTTGGGCTCCCATTTTTTGGACAGACGCGCTTGCCTGGGGCAGGGGAGGCACTCCTCATCGCCCGTGGCTTACAGGTGGGCGCCCCGACTTCATCCGTATCTCCGCAGGCTGGTGCTTAGGGTATCTGCGGGAGTGGAATCCTTTCCTTACTCCCGTGCAACCAAGTCACGAGGGAACCGCACCAGCCATATTTACTAAGGCGGCAGGCGTACCGAACTGTACTTTATGTCTAGGCTCATGTGAGCCCGAGAGATCGAGAATCTTGTCTTCAGTGATGCTACCACGTCCACGGGCCGTAGCCATATACGTAGACGGGATGAGACCGATGAAGGACGCTGGGAAGTCTAGATGTCGCCCGGCGAGCTATAAGTCTCTATCGCCCTTCTGTATTCTGTCTCCCTACGCCAGCATTGCAACCAGCATTTGCTATACTCCTGAAAAACACCAAAGCCGCTCGTGGTTGAGATGGACAGCGTTACTTTGTCCCGGTGAAGGCTGAGAATTCTGTTCACTGATATATGACCGTGGCCACGAAAATCACTACCCAAGGCGGTATTATGGGATATGACCAGCTCTTATTAGGGGAGAGGAGGAGTAATCAGGCGAAGCGTAGGTGGTCCCGGGCTGTGAAACCATGGTCGGCCATAAACCTCGGATCAGGTACATCAACGGGTCAACGGATACTATTTAAAATCCCTGTCGCGTCGATACAACTCGACTCTCTTGGTATATTTGATTCCATCCAGTATCTTTTCATATATAGTTACCTCGAGGGCACAATCTGAGCCACTCTCATTACCTGTCAGGGACTTGGATTGTTGCTTTGGTGCGGGTGCCGGCGGACTAGACAACCACCCGAGGAGCTTCCTGGCCATTTCATGCACTTCCCAGGTAGGTCTGTTATGGCCAAACCTCGGTTGGACCTTGATATGGTGCTGAACCACTCGAAGGCGGCCAAAGTCGGCCTGTCTGTGGTATTCAGGGGAAGACCCACCTAGAAGTAAACAAAGCTTCCCGAGTCCAACATCAATAGATGACGCCCTACACTCATTGTTCCCCTGCCCCTTAACAAACCGCTCAAATATCGAGATAATGGCGTATATTTCACCCTGGAGATACCCCCCGCTCTCCTGCCATATAACGCGTGGCCTTTTCGTCCTCGAACAATGCCGTGTTTGGCGAAAGTTGAGCCCTGATAGCTGCTTGCCGTCGAAACCATAGGAATGGCGATACAACATTTGACTCATCTGGGATCTTCCCTATACTCCAAAGAGGCTAATCGGCCACGTGAGGGGGAATTCTTTGGTTTTCGTTGACTAGTGATACTGTATTATACAGACCAACTGAGACGGTCCAGCTTCCCACCCACACGTCAGCAAGTAAACTCGACGCCGGAAGGTCGATGGGGCGAAGATTTGTGCTTGGCCATCTCTTCTCCTCTCACTTTGTGTTGGGTTTGGATCTGAGCATCTACTAGCTGTCACTGCCATGTTTTACTATATAGTCCTCACCGCAGGGGAAGCCAACGTACAAATGATGGATGAAAAGACGGAACAGGTCTTATCGTGCCTGAGCGATGCTGTGATATCAAGCACCACAGACCTAGTTCACGTCTCAAATCGAAATCTGTACCATCGGTGAGCAGTGACAGGATGGAGGATGCGCAATGATAATTATAGTTCTCGTCAGCCCAAGCTCACCACGTCGTCATCTACAACTGACGTGCCACGCCCTGCGTAATTGATCAAAACCGCTGCCTCTTTCCACAGACATATCGAACAGCATGCTTAAGTCAAGATGTTTTACTAGGCCATAAAAAATCTTGGATAGTGTTGTATTTCCAAAGAGACCATCCAAATTCACAGAAACCTGAATACCGCGCTGCTCATCTTGACTCACACCAGGGAGTCCTCTCGATACGTGACAGATCTCTAAGTCAAGGGCCCCATTTACTATCGTAGTGGTATTGTAATATCTGGGTTAGATTCACTCGTCCTGATCGATAAGATAAAATAGGATTCTCCTTATCGATTCCATCCCGCGGTGTTCTCTACTTTTTTTTTTTTTTGCACAGATGTGTAGCGAACCCAAGCTACGTCGCCAGATAAGCGATACACCCAACGCGCTTTGTCAAGTTTATTTCATCTTCTCATGACTTACCGGGCATTTCAGTTCGTCTGAAGTCTGACTTGGTCTTATCTTATGGTACAGAACTATGCTTTCCTTTCGTCGTAACAACTAGTACCGTCAAGATCGGAAATCTTGACTGACCCTTTCCTCGAACTTTACTTTTTCATTTTCTTCCCCCGTCACGTATCTTCCCCATCACGTATCTTACCCTCCCCCCCGTGGGAAGTCATACCCTACCCCCAAGAACCTGCTTTCTGCCTCATCGAGTGATCACCATGGCACCTGGAAAAGCTGCCAACGGCGATGGATCAGCCTCTAGAGGCCGCGGTGCCAAGCGCGTCGGCAAGGGAAAGAAACCGGCTTCCGCAACGACCCAAGCTGCCTGTTATGACAACGAGGATCGCGAAGATGGTGGCGTTTCACTCAGCGGCAGTGATAATCAAGGCGGCGGAGCCAATCTGAACGGCGATCTGAACGATTGTAGCATCCCGTCTGCTGCTTCCGCCAGTCCCCCGAAGAGAGATGTGGCTGTCACCAACTCGACCACTCCTCGCACCGGGTTTGAGCCCGATCCTAAGGTATTTTCATAACTCCTTCACCGCGTTGTTTCTTCACTTCTCATATTGGCACAGGTCACTCTCGGTCCGACTTCGAACGGAACCCTTTCTCGCGCCCACTCCGATACTACTTCAGACCCAGGATCTTCGGCTGGCACTATCGGCACCACTGGGGGCTCCGGGCTCCAGCGAACCTCTTCCGACACGAACATTACGATTTCTACCATCCAGCGACATAGTAGCAACGAACCTGACAGCGGAAAACCTTCGCCCTCCCCTTCATCTGTGCACGAGGATGACACTGATGGCCAAGCTGTCCCCCCTGCACGTGAACACACTCGAGATGAAGACGAGATACACTTGACCGTTAGTGAGCTTGATGATCCAAAGCCCCTTATTGGTCTTTCTCATAACACTCGACAGACTACTACCTTGACTTCTCCAGCTCTGGGACCCTACACTGGTTACCTTCAAGGTTCTCACCAAGAACCTCGAGCATATGATCAGTCTCCTACTGCCCTGAATCGTGCTAGAACTTCCGTGGCCCACGCATTTGAAACTCAAAATTTCACGCAGGGCGAAGCTCGCAACGGCACCACTGCTTCGGCCCATCAGCCATACCCGGACGCGGACAATACAGCTGAGCAGTCTCAGGCTCTGATCCCCCTTGGAAATCACCATGGCGACATCGCTGGTGCAACCCGTACCTGGCCTGCAGTGCCCGAAAATGTCCGCAACCGTCGTTCCGAGCATCTGAATCGTCTAATGAGCGGCACCAGTGGCATGGGACCGACCCTGCTGGACCTCCTGGCCCCGAGCAACTTTCCATTCGTGGAGACTTTCACGCTCGCAAAAGCCGCGAACAATGGTGTGGTAGTCATTAGAAATGTAGGCAATGGCGTCTTCCATGGACGAGCAGGCTGAGTGTTCTGCTTTTCCCTTATCCCCCTTTCGTTTTCGCTTTGGCTGATGAACTCTCTCTCAGATTCCCTTCGAGACTACCCGCGCCGAGATTGTGGCATTCCTTGGTCGCAACTCAAAGATCCTGAACGACGCCCAAGAGCCGGTTCATATCATAATTGATCGCGTGACTTCCAAAACGAAGGATGCCTATGTCGAGTTCATCACCATGCAAGATGCCATGCGTGCTGTTCAGCGCCACCAGTCAACCATTGATCGGGGTCGCACTGCCCGTCTAGGTGACCGACCAGTCGCCGTCGAGCTCTCGTCTCAGGATGCCTTGATGGCTGATCTTTTCCCGCATGCTCGGGTCCAGTGGGTCCAAGGCGTACCTGTTCTTGTCCAAACGAAGGACGAGAAGTTTCCGTGGCGTAGCTTTGCAGGCTTCGTCACCGAGGAGGAGATGGCCATGCTGGTGAAGCATGTTGAGCAGCCACATCGTGTAAGTAGGATTTCCCAATGGGTTGGTGAATTTATAAACGATCGAGTGAGTATTGTACTAATGCTTGCAACAAGACTCCCTTCAGCAAGGACTGCCCGCAGCGCCCGTACGAATGCATGATATCCACCATCACGAAGCTGCCGTGGTATCTTGGCGAGCAAATCACCCTGGAGCAGCGGAATGCCGTCTTCACGTCCGTTCTCAAGCTGATGCAGCACCTGCACAATGCGATTCGCCAAGGTCGCCATGAAAAGTGCCTCAATTCTATGCTTCTCAAGCGACTTGGTTCTGCCGCAATGAGCTGCCCGGGCTTCTCAGTCGTCCAGAAGGATGACATTTCCTACCTGTCGCATCTGGATAGAGGCCGTGAGCGCCTTTTCAACCAGCCGCGAGGTGCTAATCTCTGGACTCATCAACTTACCTTGGGCCCCAAGGAGCGTATCCCCATGGACGTTATTGAAGTACGTACTCCCACTCCCACTGTCTTCGCCCTCCCTCCTTGTTGTCTCCGGAGAATCTGACAATCTTGTAGTGGTATATTGCCTTCATCCGCGACGAGACGACCAGGTTCATCATGAACAAGCCGATCGCTGAGCGGAACTCGATTCTCTCTCGAGGTTCTCAGACCAATGGATACTTTGGCTTCCTCTGGTACGAGCTGGGCCTGCCGTCGGGAAAGAACTATGATGCTCTCACGTTGCGTCAGGCGTCTGAGATGGAACTTGCCGCCATTGAACGAATCATCCGCCGTGCTTACGTTGCGTAACCGGTGGGCATGCAGCTTGGCTCTATGCCCTGGCTGGGTAGGTCATCAACGACGTCCGAAGTGCGGTAAGTGTTGGGATGTGGTCAGAATTTGCTCTGAGAGCTTGCTATTGCTCATGGGAACCTCTGGAGGTCGGATCGGGTCCTGATGTCTAAAAATGGGAGACTTAATATGTGCCTCCCGCCATCGGTCGTCCGTAGTGAGATAGCTTCCCACAACATTTGCCTCATAACTGGCCAACCCTGCAAGCTGCTTGGTGATATGCCGCTCGCCAAGAGACTATGGGACGAGACTTACTACCGCGAGAAAGTACTGCCTCCAGAAATATTGGCTGTATGGGTGCACAGATCTCAATAACTAACGTGACAAGAGCGTAAGGTCCAATACTATTAAACGCTGCTCATTTGGTTCGCATAACCACCAATTGGCCACGAGGCTATATGTTCGTTCCTTTTCGAAGAATTGCAGAGGAAGCGTGACTGTCCAACCTACATGTCAGCACAACCCATGAGCCTAAGAGGTGCCTGCTAGGCTCCGTGAAATAATCAAAGCACCGCTTGTCAGGTCATCGTAGGCTACCGAAGCATAGCTAGAATACAAACCACGAGGGAAAGATAAAGATCCCAAGTGCGAAGGCCCCTGTTTGGGGGGGGGGGGTTGAGATTCCAGGCCTAACAAGTCAAACTGGGTGTAGATTCACGAGTTCACGAGCGAGCGGGACGGTTGAGGGCACTTATCATTAACCCGTATGGACATGGCGAACCAACAGAGAGAACTAGCAGTCAAATGCGATATACAAGCCCCTTCAGTTCAGACGCTGACTGTTTAGAAGGCAAGCAGAACTGCCCTACCAACGAATGTCCATTGCTTGGAAACTTAGCTTTTGCCGACGATCCAAACTCGAACGTCTTTCTTTGCTACAAGACCATCAGTTGGAATGCAAACACGGACGACTATTTACACTAACTCTCCGTCGCTATATGATAAGATCGCTTTTTTTTTTATCAATTTACTGCATGAGACAAGCGTGACAAGCTTGACAAGTTACGTAGCGCGCGGACCTTGAACCACGGCGGTCGGTGCCAGAGTCGGACCCAGTTAGTGCTAAGCTACAGTAGGAGGGATGGGAACAAAGTGGGCGGGCGGCCAATCAAGTCGTGGCGGGGGAGCACGGCTGACCTTGTTCAATGACGGTATGAACAGGTACGTCTTCGGTTTCGGTCCAAACAACAAACCTTCCCAACCACGGACCATTCACTCATAACTTCGCTCCCTCGTCGTGCATCCTGCAGGTACCAGAAGGTCTCTCAAGTCTGGTCTCATGCGCTCGCACGCCCTTTCTCTGCCAGAAAGGTAGCAGGGACCGTGCCTGTTGCGATGAGCTGGACCTCTTTCCTCCTCGCCTACCTGCTCGGAGGTATCACCTTTCTCCCCTTGCTCGCCGTCCTCCTCTTCCTCTCGCTACCGCACCGTCACGATGTTGTCGATCCATCTTCCGAGCCAGCCGGGGACCCGCTCGTCCAGCCTGGGGATGAGCTCGGTGGTCTACAGACGGTACAGGCTGCCATGGCATCCCATAAAGATGATACGAGACCTTGGGCTAGTCACGAATCTGGCGTTGCCGCAGGATACTTTGCCGTCTGTCGTGAATACACGCCGATGGGTATCAATGCGAAGCCAATCGAACGATCAACGCCTGTTGGCTCCGCGACGGTCGCGGCCCCGAGTCCGAGTGTCTACCAGACCATGTACCGAAGCATCTTCGACAGGAAACAGAGCCAGGGGCCGCTGGATAATAACAAGAGCGCGAGCCAGCGCCCGAAAAGGGCTGGGAACGTCTTTTATGTAGTCTTGAGGTCCGTATTACTTTCGGTTTCCTTGGTTCTCCAGGCTGCTGGTGCTATTTCTACTTGACACTGACGCGGCAGTAGGCACGGCCATTTAATGCTCTTTGACGATGACGAACAACTCGAGGTGCGACATGTAGTTTCTCTCGCGCACCACGACATCAGCATATACTCGGGAGAAGAGCCGACGCCAGAAGGAGAGCTCTTCATCAAGAGGAACGCTATCTGCCTCTCGCGGAAAAAAGATGGGACCGAGCTTGGTCCCGATACTCAGCTCTCCAAGCCTTTCTTTCTCTTTTCCGAGAACTGCTCAGCCAAAGAGGACTTCTATTTTGCGCTCTTACGAAACCAAGAGCATAGCCTGCAGTCGGAAAATGCTTTCCCCGTACCGTTGCATTTCGAAATGAAGAATATCATCTCCTTAGTCCAGAAGCTACATGCGTCGGAGGACCACATGCAGACGCGATGGTTAAATGCCTTACTCGGACGCATATTCCTCGGAGTCTACAAAACCAAAGACATGGAGAATTTCATACGAGAGAAGCTGGCGAAGAAAATCTCCCGAGTAAAGCGGCCTTCCTTCTTATCCAACATCGCGATCAGAGCAATCGACACTGGCGAGTCCGCGCCTTATAT
>FTLB01735994.1_pt1 | contig 14860 bp, 12 predicted proteins | sample 1658291 | NCBI WGS metagenome assembly FTLB01 (sample SAMEA3914812, study PRJEB12502) | metagenome | biome: forest; material: soil | place: Canada | collected 2011-07-07 | depth 0.1 m
CCTGTTATTTCGCTCTCGCCAGGCCATTCTGGTCGGCTAGCCTGTTTTGGCCAGGTTCAATGAGAGACGTTGGGAGCTGAAAAAGTCAACTTTTCCGCCGCTTCAGGGCCGTGCACTATATGTACTGTAGTTGCTCCTTCCCTGCTAAGGGTTGGCTCCGGCACTTAGACCGAAAGACAAAAATCCGCGAGCCCAACCTCGTGCGTGTAGCTTGGCGGCTAGGCACGTCAGGTACCTTTACCGTAGTTGTCTGATGCAAACGTGGGAAACCAACGAGGCAGCTCGCCAGCGCCTTCGTGATGGCCATAGCGATCTTCCAGTAGAATGGCTTGTTTCCAAAGTGTTCAGAGCCTCGTTAAGTCGGCGTGACAATGAGCTCGAAGCAGCAGGTACCGATAACCCAGCAGATATCAACGAAGCGGATTTGAGTCGCGACAAAACCCTACAAAACACGTACTGTACAGTCTTGCTGTCTCTTTTCAGAAATGTCAGGGCTGATGAACCAACATTGACGCCTGAGGTCATTCCATCGAACTCCTGGGTCTCGACGATGCGGGATGGTCCTGGACCGGGAGAGAAATCTGACCTCACCGTTGTCTGTACCAAAATGCATGGAGAGATGCCTCGAACCATGATCCATGTTTTACTGGAATATGTCCGTTTGATTCATCGTCTTTATAGTGAAATCCAACTTGCCGTGCATCACCACTTACGGCACGGAATCATCCACGTAGCAGCGAGTGCATGTACCCCTTCATCAGCAAACGTAAATCCTCCTAGATCGACCCAAGAAATCTCTTACTTGCTTTTGGCTCCATTACAACCAAACTTATTCAGTTCCGGATCAAGTGCTGCATCGTTGTTTGTAGAATAAGCCGGTTCAGGCATGCAGCCAGTGGCTGACTGCTGGCATTAAATCGACGGTATGAACGCGAAGGCGCTTGGGTTTCCTGGAGACGAACTGAAATCGGAGTTGATGGTAGTACGGATACCTATAGCCTAATTAATATAAGGTACCTTAACTGTGCTGCGTTCGGACTTGACGAAGGCCGACATCCATCACCCCGAGTGGTATGGCAGACCAAACACTTCTATCTTCTGTGAAACCTCAGGCCTGACTGGCCTTGACGGGCAATGCCCCATGCCAGTTTGTCTTGCTCACCGGCGCACCGGCATTCCTCTTAGATATAACTCCCATGGTTCTCGGATGCCATGACTCGGCAGTACTGTTCACTACAGAAAGAAAATTATACCGTCCTTGGGCGGGTATCATGTTACTTTGTCTCACGCAGACAGATACGTCTGGAATTGCGCGTTGAAAGTTTCAGATAAGTAGGAGGTCTCTGGAACGATGCAAAGGAAATTGTGTGACCAGTCAGCTATCGCGAGATTCTGGTGGTCTTAAAGGAGGCGTAGGCAGAATATCTAGGGGGGAAAGGGTATAAAGAGAGGAAAGAGAAAAAAAAAAACAGGTCCAGGTCGTTTGGATTGTCACGGGCACAAACCAAACCGATTCCGCAGTGCTCCATCACCTACGCAGACACCCGTAGGAACATTGCCTCTTCAGCAAGTTTTTTTTTGTCAGGCCTTCGGCGCACCGCTCGCAAATCAGGCAGCGATGCGGGAACCCTTCGTTTGCAAAGTTGCCACCAAAAAATCAAACGCAGCTTCTCTGATCGGGTCAGTTGCCACAGTTGATAACTTTGAGGCATCGCACGACGAAAACTAGGTCTCGTCACCATTTGCGAGCCACCTTTTCACGGCCACCTTTTCTCGTTCCCATCGGTATTTCTACATCTCGATTTCTCGTAGCTCGAGAGGTCCATCTTTCTTCTACTCATTTTATCAAGTTACGTGCGGTTTGCAGCATCCAGTCGGCGTGCGTCCCAGCCAAACGTCTGCGAACATCATTCTCCCCAAGAAAGTCTATTCTTCGGTATTAGAATCGTCGCCATGGAGATGAAATGCGTTGACGTCCCGGACGACGTCGTCGATGAACTGCGAAAGATGCACGACTCTGGCAAATCCTTTTTCCCAGAGGAGGATATCCGCTCAATTGAGGAGCAGCTGACCGCCGGGAAGCTGGGTATCATCGTGAAAGACATCCGGGGCATTCCTTCGAGAGTTGTGATCACGCCTGATCAGTAAGTCGCAATGAAATCTTCACTAAATCAAGCACCAAAGACTGATCCTGAGTAGGAACACTCTCCAGTTCTTGTCTATTACCGAGATCTGCGCCCCCCATCGACACGTGCCGGTTGGCTTTGGGCCCTACCACACCATGTTCATCGGCGAGCCCATCGTCTGTCCTGGTTGCGTGAATCCCAACCAGTTTGCCACCACCAAGGAGTGCAAGAAGATTCTTCACAGCGCCAAAAAGGAGTGGAAGCGCACCAATGCGTCCCGTCATCTGCGCAGGTCCCTGGCATCTGCAAACTTGCCTCGACACATCACCAAGATTGTTGGCTTCGGACTTGGCACCCTAGAGCGGAGCGGCGAGCTGAGAAATGCAGGACAACATATTTTGTTGCTGTCAGTCAAAGATTTCCTGGAAACTAACAGACCCGATTCCGCCCCGGTGAAGTGCTATGCGCAAGATCCAGCCTATACAAACGGGGACACAGGCGCCTTGCTGAACCGAGGCGTGGCGGTGGCACCGAGAAACGACGGTCTCTTTCAGGTCGATAAGAATACTGTTGTGGTGTCCGGATCTCCGCAAGCCTATCCAATCGAGGATTTGGTTGCCGACCGGTGCCGCCCGGCGGTCTTTATCACTTGCCCCCCGGACTCGGACATGTAATGTTTACCCTATTTCCCTTTCGAGTGTGTTTTATCGTCGTTTTCTAACAGTTTCATGACAGGCCGAGCGAGTTCCAATGGGGACCACGAGCCCAGGAGATGCTTGACTCTTACGATTCGTTCCTCGTCGACGGCGACCGAGAGTGGTTCAGCGGCGTCTGCATCATGTACGTTCGAAAGAACTCCGACGACGGCGGCACAACCAGTCAATTCGATGCCAGCGATGGAAAACACAGCACGATAAAAACCAATTTAGCAGTTTGAGAAACTGAGAGCGAGCATCTCAATGGTTCCCAGGACGAGAGCGTGGCAGAAAGTGGGATGGCCTATCCTCGTGCATTCTCCACACCGTCACTGACTTTTCCTTCACACACTAGGATATAAGGCCCGAGCTGTCTTGCCTACGACTGGAAGCTTATTTGTAAACACTGGCGGGCTAGTTGTACTACACGAGTGTCTTGCGAGGAGTACGCGAACACACGCATCCGGCATTGGAGGAGCTACGGCTGATGATGGAGTCTATGAGAAGCGGAGAGCGAGGATAATTATTTTTGACGGCAATAAAAGTTTAGATTGGGGTTTCCTACTGTATCTGGCAAAAGGGTTTATGAAAACGGCGAATTTTCTCACTGTGTTAGGAAGGGAAGAAACACGGAAAGCATCATGTCATATTGCGAAGGAATATAATTAATTGTTGCTTCATTACTTTGAGTGCCTGAATAAGTAATGCAGATCTATTGATGAGCGGACCGTGCCATTCCAAGGCTCCTTTCTTCTTCTCAGCTAAGTGTACAAACGCAAGGGAATAATAATCCGCGGTAGACTGGACTCGCCATGTGGATAACTACTCAACGGACCCATTCGTAATCTGGGAGCTTATCCTCGTCATTCTTGTCAAAAGCGCCACCGAAGAACCTCTGAGCGAAATTCAAGACGCCAGACCACGTTATAAAAGCAAAGATGTTGTTTCGCAGCCATATTCCCCACGCTGTCTGGGGCGCCATCACCGTGGGGACGAGGGGCGGAATCTTCTGCAGCTCCTTGACGATGGGTCGCATCCGGTCCTCGTAGCCACGGAGTCCTGCCGCCAAGTCTCCCTTGTGTTTGACGACCTCGCCGGCCAGCAGATAAGCCCCCGCCATGGCCAGAGTAGTGCCCCCTCCAGTCGGGCCGGGAGCGTACCCCGCGTCGCCCACCAGCACGAAGCGTCCCTTGTGCAGCGTCGGGGGCATGACCTGGAAGATCTCGGTGCTGTAGAAATCCGCGGACCCCATCATGCCCTTCAACACCTCGTCCGTCTTCCAGCCGGCTCCTTGAAAGTGCTTGGCCACGAACTGCTTGAGGGCCTCGTCGCTCTGCGCCGCCGCCTCGCGGAAGGGTAGTGTCGCGTCGTGCGCTGTCCGTGGGTGGAGACCCATCAGCACGACCCGGCTTGTGTCCGGCAGAGGATCAGGCCCGAGGGCCATGAAGCGGCCCCCGGGAGCACTGAATGCTTGCCCGATTTTGCTCCCGCCGGTGATGTCTGGCTGCATGGAGAAGTAGGCCGCCCAGGAGTTGATGGGGATCATGTGGTCGCGCAAGCCGCAGCCGAGCCCGATCGAGCGGGTTCTCGAAGTCGCACCATCGCAAGCGACGACAAGGTCGTACTTGGAAGTCGGAGTTCCGTTCAGAAACTCGACCGTGACGGGCCCGTCGTCCGCTTCGCTCTGGTGTATGGCGGCGACTTGCTCGCCGAACACGTATTCGATGTCTTCGTCGTCCTTGGTCATGTCGAAGAGGATCTGCGCGAGATCGCCGCGGAGAATTTCGTACTCGGAGACCAAGGACTGCTGGTCGGGGTTCCCAGTCGCCCGGAGAACGCCATACGAGTAGCCGTCCCGGCGGACGAAGCTGATACCGTCGAGCTCCATCTTCTTGGCTAGCACGGCGGCCTCCATGCCCTGCATCTTCCGCATCACGCTGACGCCAATGGTGCGGATGTCTATGTTCTGCCCGCCCATGCGGAGTTTTGGGAATCGCTCTATGACGGTGACCTTTGCGCCGGCTCGGGCGAGCCAATATGCCGTTGTTGGGCCTGCGACGGATGCCCCCACGACGAGAACATTTAGCTTTGACATGGTTTTGGGTAATTCTCACACTGGCTCTGGTAGTAAAACAATCTGATAGGTCCGTCTGAATGTGCTACGTAGATAAGGTAGTTGAGTATAGGTCTGGTGGTATACGCGTATATGGGCGGTAAGTGCCTTTGCCAAAAAAAGCGATGAAGTTATTGACCAAGCCGTTGATATGAGGTCTGGACGCAGGATATTATGCTGAGATATCCATCGGCGGTCGCAGTAGTTATAGCTTTCTCATAACTGGAACCCATCATCGCAGGTCGGCCGGAGCTCACGTTGAAGCTCGGTCATTCAAGACCCGAGATTTGAACCAATCACGCGCCTCGTAGCAGCCTAAGCTACAGGGTAAACTTCATGAGGCGCGGTCCCAAGTCCACGTACCGCTTAACGTCACCAAACCAAGGTAGACTCGTACAGGGCTCGTACGAGTATCGGTTAAGGAGCAAGAATTAATCACGGGCACTACGATACTCTGTCCGACGAGATTTTGGTCGAACTGGCCTGAATCTTGCGGTTTCCGTGAGTACTTCCACCGACACTTGGTGCGTGTAAGCCATATTGGTACTAGCTCACGCTCAGCGCTAACGTCCGGCTTCCGTGTACAGGGGTAGGTGCCTCGCTATGAGAGTCGGAGGATCGGCTACTGATCGGACCGGGCTTGAGATATAATCCGTGCCAGTCCGATAAATTGACTACCGCGAACGGCCAGCATCGTCGGAAGGTCGGCCGGCAACCGAGCCGGGACGACTTCCGTAATTTAAATACGACCGTCTGGATGCTCTCAGAAGCGATTCGGTCACGATCACGGTCATAAAAATAAAATAATAATAAAAACAACCTCGAAGCTCCGGGCAGAAAGTAGAAAGTGGATTTATCAGATTGCACAAGCAACGGATGTGGGTCACACAACCGGCCAACATCAAAAGGTTGGAACCCAGAGCCGCAGGAAGTTTATGAGTAGACCAAAATTTGCAATCAGCTGCGATCAGCCTGATTGTTCGCCTGGTAATCTCTGTATCAACCAAGTGATTACAGTAGCCGTGATTGCTGTCGTCTTCTGCGTACCAACCCGCATCCCTCCTCACCCATAGCACAAAAACCCGGAGTATATGGCGTCGACTGAGCTCGATGGGCTACATACAAACTTGAGAAAACCTAAAAAGAAAAAATGGATATCTTCGCTTAAGATACTGATAATTTACAGCATTGATCCACAGCTACCATGACGAAGCAATATTGGATTCAGATATATTGTACGATACCGACCATAAATTGGCGGCAACTAAGGCGACAACTTTCTCTATTACGGATTATCTTGAGCCCGATAGCCAGGAACTAGTTCATCCCAGAGTATCCAGTCATTTGGGTCAATCATGAAGTCTTCGTTACCAGTATCCATACCAGCTCCATCGCCGGAGACCGTATCAAATATGGTGTTCGCACCGCCCGATAACGATGACGAGACTGTAGACTCGGTTTCTCCTACTGCACGAGGGCCAAGCAGCTGGTCGGCTCGTTTCTCAGCCTTCCCCACGTCATGCTCTTTCTGAAGGAATCGCAAGCTTTCAATGAATGCTGGTTCCGGCACAGCATTACTCGGGGGATTCGTATTCCAGGCCTTCAGCGTGAGACGCCCAAGCGCTGTTTGCAACGCTCGCTTCGACTCAAGAAACTCCCTATGATTCTGGAAGATCTGCTCTACCTTGCCCCAAGCAGTATTAACCTCCATGGGCGAGAGGAGGCTCGATAGCTTCCAGAGGGTGGTCAGGACGAAAATGAACGAATCCCAGCTGCCAAACAGGAAAAACGGCCGCATGAACCACTCATGCACTTTCAAGCTTTGGTTAGCGTACGCTGCGGTGTCCATCTCGAGGATTTTCAGCGAGAGTTCAAACATTTCTCTCCTCTCTTCATCCGTTGCGGTTTGATTCCGAAATTTGGCGAGCCGCACACGGAGACGCATGGCCACAATGCCTGATCGGGCCAGCCCGATGGTCAGGAAGTGTAGCGGGTTGATGATATCACAGTACCGTATGTATTTCTCTTCCACCTCGCTCTCAGCTTCGTTTATCGCGCGGTCGGCTTCAGCAAAGCCTTTGAATTGCCGCGGGCCGGGGGTGCGCATCAACTGCCCAGTGCTCACAAAGTTCCTGCCGAGACAGGAGCGGGCTAAGCAAAAGATCATCTCCGTTGCGCCCTTCTGCTCTACAGGCATCTCTGTCATCCCCGGCCAGATCTGATTATCGTTCACGTTCATGGGCTGTTGTGTATCCCAGGAGTCTGGAATGGCAGGCAGGCCGGTGCCGGACAGTTGGCTCGCAACGCCGTCAAGGGATAGAAGCTGGTAAAACAATCTTCGTCTCATATGCACGTCGAAAGGCGCCAACCCCAGCTTCTCTCCGTCTCGGTGGAGCCCCATCCGCTGCGCAATTCGGATTGCAACCCCGGTCAAGATCCAGTACGTGTGCGGATCATAGGTGTATCGGCAAGGGATGAGAAAGAGGATGAAAGCTTGCAGGACAGACATCTCTGTGGTCTTGAGAAAAGAAGCATTGACAAGCGCTTGGCGGGTAGCCGCGTGATATCTCTGCATCAAAGCAGCTCGAGACTCTCGAAACTTCGCAATGCAATCCTGTTCTGTCATTGAAAAGATCGCAAAGTGGTATATGGCGAACAGCAAGCACTCGTCAGCTTTCGATGCGGCTTCAGGCTGGGCCGAAGCGAGATTGACCATTTGCGAAGTGGATGGAACATGCAATATCTTGCAAATAGGCTCGACATTCTCGACGTGCGTCTCCCAAAGCAAGACCGCCTCGGCAGGGGACGGATGATACGGGAGACAGCTCAATGGGCCACCCATGAACATAAACGCCGCCGTCAGTGGATCTGGCGCGAAGCTCTGGGTCGCGTCTCCAATCACGTAGCCGTCTTCATCATCATCCGACATTCCTTGCATTTCGTCATCCTCCAAGTTGTGCCAGGGATTGCTGGTGATGTATCTCGATTTCCCCTCTCCACTTAGAAGCTTGCCCACCCGTGATGTCTCAGGCTCGCTCCAACCGATGGAGAGTGGCTCTGGCGAATCGTCTTCCACGGGAGTGGATATATCTTCAGCGTGTGGGAGCAAGCCATGCTGGTGCAGAATGTGCTCGTATTGAGCAAGCTTTTGGTAAATACTGTGACTGAGCTTTCTTTTCTTTCCTCGCGGTGGCGGGGCTTGATAAAAGCACTCTAGCTTGCTCTTACGGCAGCTTGAGCAACTTGGCGTGATTTTGTCACATTTGACCTTTCGTCTCGAGCACTACAATGATTGTACACTTGAGCGCACGAAGAGGAAAATACAGAGTAGGGCTGCGAAAATGCACGAGGCATTTTAAGGGCTCTGTCTAAACTTACTGCCTGACACGAGTAAGCCATCAGAGGCTGGGCTCGGCTCTGTTCGGCCTCATCTGAGGTTGACGAAGTCCCAGCGGGCGCCGGAGCAATCGGTATTAGCTTGCCATCTGCTTCGCCATTTGAGGCAGACATAGCGCTCTTTCGCCAGTTCGTAATCTGAGATTTACCGCAATCGCCGTATGCCCAAGGCGGTCATGCAAGTTAAACATTTAAGACCTGAGACGAGGTTGCGATACAGTTCCGAAAAGGAATGTTAGGCTACGCAGCTGTCAAAATGGGGCTAGTTGCTGCGGATCCCTATATACTAAATATGTGGTATCTGCCTAGATTTATCATCACGTGCACCTTATCAACTTCCTTATAAGCCTGCAATAAGGGCGTATAAGAGATATCCAAAATTAGTCGCAACTAAACATTCAGTAAATAAAAAAGCTCAGGGGGCATTGGGGGATACATCTCTCTCCTAAGCTGAGACGTTCGTCAAGATCCAAGTTGCTACATAGTGAAAAATGACGGGAAGGAGTAGCCCGCCATATCAATTTTCAGCGTTGAGTAACGATGACTGCTTCGCTATCCAGTTCTTTTTCTTTCCTATCTTAGGTTCGACACCGCCAGTTAGTACTTCTTGCGCTGATGTGGGTGACTTTGGGTGCCCAGGTTCTGTTGGACGGTACGTCGACCCAATGTGTGCTCTGGTCTATCCAATACTCCGAAGGGCGCGATCGGTCCTCCGGCCGGACCTTGGCGATTGGGATATTATTCTTGTCCACTGTTGTGTAGATGTGCCCATGCAGCTGACAGTTTTGAAAGCTCGAACCTAGGAAGACAGTCATATGCGGATCATGTGGAACCTGTAGCTTTAGCATCCTACCGCGGGTCTGAAGCGTGACTGTTCGATTGGTGTGAGGGTCACGATAGTTCCGGGTGGAGTGAACTTCTTTCCTGTGGGACATGTCAGTCCGACTTCCATGTAAATTAGGGGTACCCTTCTTTCGTAAACATACCTGATGACTATACACTTGAAGCCCTTTTCAATAGCTTCCTGTCTGGCCACCTTTTCGCAGGCGGCCCGCATAGCTTCGGCATCTCGCTCTCGCTTCGTTACTATGTCGCATATCCATATAATCTGCAAAGGTGTATTAGTTTAAGATACCATCGTGTTTAGATTAAGGAGTAAATATTACCTGGGGATCGCTCAGAGTACCAGCTCCAGTTGACTTGAGAATTGGGCGGTTTGGTTGAAAGCCGCTCCCTGGAACGATAAGAGTTTTGTTTTCGTCGTAAACTGGAATCATTCTGAGTCTCTGTCGCACTTTAACCTGACATATATCTCGATCAATATTATTCTGAGAGGAAGAAACTTCTTCTCATGCTAGGCTTGTACATCCTTTATATTTGCCGTAGAGAAACATGCTCTGCAGAATCGCCCGGTAATCTCGCCCCGATATATTAATCAGTAAAATCTATATTAGTCTACACTCTTTGTGAAGTAAAATAAAATAATCTCATTGTTTCCGGATTGGCGCATGAACCAAAGAGAGGAGGGTTCTAAAGCTGTCGACGGTTCACCGCCCGGATTGCTATTAACTGCTGGCTTGAATAATCTCAACGGGGTACCTAGGATCTGGATATGCGGCTTTCATTTAACTTCGTGGACCTATGACAAGGAAACTGCGCGTTCTTTCTGTTCGGAGACCATTGGTCGTTGCTTGATGAATGAAATCGGACGCGCGTTAGCAAGGGTTTTTTGTGTCTCTCTTGGACCATGTAACTTCTTTGTGTCGCAGTTTCTATCTTAGATTCAAAGAAAGAGATGGAATAGCGACTGGGCATAGAAAGACACTGTCTTTCTCTAAGTAAATTCTTCCCTTGCATGTTAGATGTGACGAAAGACAATTTCACACACGCAAGTCAATTCTTTATTTCGTTTGCCTAACCTATGAACAAATCTTGCCTTCTCATATTTTTCAAATACTGGCCTGCCCCCGAAAGAGAGCGGAGAGTGCTGCAACCCTTACAGAAATACACCCCGAAAGTTGAGCAGCCTGTTTTCGAGAACCATCCTAGTACAGGCATACATTATTGAACACGTCGCAGCACATGGATTTCGAGTCAGAAGATGAATACAGGCCAGGTGGTTTCCACCCGGTCAACCTGGGAGATTTTATTGATGAACAATTTCGATTCAAAGTTGTGCACAAGCTTGGTTGGGGCTCTTTCTCTACTGTCTGGCTATGCCGAGATACCCTCGAGAAGAAGTGGAGGGCCGTCAAGGTTATCTCCGCTATCCACTCAGACGATAAATGCCCGGATTTGGTAGCCATCAGCTTGTTCGCAGGCTCGACATCTAGAGAGTTGGAGGCAAATCATATTGCTCTTCCCCTCACCAGCTTTCGCATCGATGGTCCAAACGGCAGCCACCTCTGCATTGTTCTCCCGCTCTTCGGTCCCTCAACCTCGATCTGCGGCGACGTCTACGGCTGCAACCCCTCCCTAGCGAAGCATGTGGGATTTCAGATGACAGAGGCAATGGCCTATATGCACAGCAAAGGAATATGCCACGGTGACTTCCGCTGCGAGAACATTCTGTTTAAACTGACCGGCATCGATAATCTCTCCGAAGAGGAGATGCTTGAGATTCTTGGACAGCCCCAACTCATGGAACTACCCCAGACAGATGATAGTCCATCCACGGACTCTTCTCTGCCGAAACATCTGGTCCTGCCCGCAGCGTTCAGTCACGATTCGGGTTACGTGTCCAGGGACATCGCTGTTATTGACTTCGGCATCTGCTACAAAGCCGGCGATTTTCACGGGTTTGGCGCGATCCCCTATGAGGGCGCAGCTCCGGAGCTTCTACTGGACGAATGCGGTGTAGATCTCGGGTTTGGTACTGATGTCTGGGCCCTCGGATGCGCCATATATCGACTCCGCGCTCGGTCTGCCCCCTTTCCCTTCTGCGATGACACATCGATAATCGAGAACATTGAAGAGGCAATAGGCCCAATGCCCGATCCGTTTCGATCGGCGTATATCGCCCAAGGATTCGGCGTATACAACGACCAGCTTGGCGAAGGAGAGCCACTCACGGTCTCAATTTCGACTGAAGATTACCAGGAAAACAGGGAGTTTCGTTTAAAGATTTGCGGATCACCAGAATTCCTCCGGTATAAGCTCAGTCGTGCCAGCTGTTGGTTCCCCGACTCTCCCGAGGCGTGCCAAGACAAAAAGACCGGCGATCCCAAGCTTCTACCTCCTGGCCCCCCTTGGAAACCCGATGAACAGAAGCTGTGGGAATACCATATTCCCCAAGATGAGAACATCGTCCTATGCGACCTTTTGATGCAGATTTTTAAGTACTACCCTGATAAGCGTGCCAAGCCCCATGCCTTGTTGGACCACAAGTGGTTTGATGAACATGGCAGATCCTCTCTCCGACAGCCATGTAAAAAGCCTGTTAGCCTCTTCTCACAATGTTGGGAAACAGCTGCTTGGATTTACTCGCAGTTTCCATCCTGCATGGCGACCATGATCAGTCTTGTGAAGGTGTTTGGACAGTTGGCATATGGAAGGGCAACATAGGGCACGGCGCTGTGCGTTCAACGCTAACAACTTCACCTAGTGGAACAGGGACACTGTTATCCGGGGATATGTATCGGAAGGAGCTAGATAAATCCAAAGAATAATCAACGACCCTTTTTTATTGCTACAATCTCATCTTGACCTTGCGGCCCACTTCTCCAGCATCTCCCTCTCCCGTCTTTCGTACTCGTCCCAATGCTCTAGCCTGATAGCCTCGGACATGGCAGCGTACGAGGCATGTTGCTCGGGCGTAAGCTGAGAGAATTGGAGTTATCATTTCTAAACCGCATTCTCCTGCAAGACTCTCTCGATTATCGGCTTCCAGGAAGGTAGCTGCGGAACCTCCAAGTCCACGATTTTTGCCGCGTCATCCCATTTCCTCAACCGGCACATATCCTCGCACCACGGCGACGATTCGAAGGCCTCCTTCTCTGCCCCCTGCATGGGGCCGCCCTGATAGACGAGGCTCTTCTTGCTGGCATCGCTCAGCGTCGCATGGTAGCCGGGATCAACGGCGCAGAGGTATCGCTTAGCCGCGACGTGCGACTCGACCAGGCGCGCAACCTTTTCGGGGAATCCCAAGGCCAGGAGAAAGCGCGCTCCAATCACCTCGTGTCCGTGGCGGCCCACGCTCTCCGAGGCGGAAGAGCCCATGTTTTGCACGCCCGTGAAGCCAGCTCGGGAAGCCTCTCGTAGGTCGGCTACGGGGGTAAACTGACCGATGTCGTGGAGCAGCGCCGCGACCTGAGTCTGCTCGTCGACGGGCGGCGACGAGGAGGTTGCGAGAAAGCCACACTGGAGCGAGTGCTCCGTCTGGGACATGGGCTCGCCGATATATGGCGTGTCGGCGGCGGCCTCGATGATAGAGAGGACATAGGCAGCAACAGCTGCTGGGGACCGGGGGTTTGGAACGCCCATGACGACGGATGGTAATTAGAACGCGATTGGCACGCAAAGTTGGATGTTTCTGGGTAGTGCAGCCGACGCCGCTATGCTGACCTGTTATAGTCTACCGTTTTCCAGGACCATGCAACGATCCAACGTGCAGCTGATCCCTGTGCCGCTAAAGATTTTGGCGGCTTTCGCTCAAAACTGCCAGTGGGGAATTGACCAAGTACTGTGCATACCTTTCCTCAGTAGGGAGTGAGTTTCATGACTGGACTATCCCACCTATAACGGTAGTGGCGTTGCGGATCGCCCTAGTGGTCTATCCGCATGGGGATCTTAAACTCTCCAATATTGAAGGGAAGTGCTAGCACGTGGGGGCGAGTTCGGATGTCCTGCCCACAATAGTGGCCGGAAATCTGACAAGACCACTTATAGACGAAAAAGAAGACATAGGGGTTATACGTATTGAGGTACGTTCACTCTCACAGACAGGCTTTAGCCTAGGAGCTAACTCGGGAATGCGGGAATAGCGGGAAATGAACGAGATCGATCGTCTGTGTCCCTTATACGATCACATTTTCAACGGGTAGGCCCTAGTTACATAGCCAAGATAGCTTCCATAGAGCTAGTATCTCCACTTGGTAGATGCGATTCTCTACTGAATAACAAGGATTCTAAAAGGCAAGCTGCCGACCAGCATCCACGCTCAACATCGGCGATCCATATCCGTACCGAAGGGCACCGTCTGCGTAGGCCTCACCCTGCTTGCGCATGTGCGTGGCGGGCCAGTTTTTCTTCCGGTCTTGGTAATACGACTGATGCAGGTCCCCTTCCGAAGCGCGGTTGTATGTCGCGTAGAGATTCTTCCTGCCCCCTTTGCTAGTGTTGGGTCCACTTCGGTGAGCCAGGTACGAGCCAAAGACCAAGAGTTGTCCTAGATCGGAGTGAGTGAGCTTTTCCACTTTCTTTCTTTTGTTCCACGCCAAATGTCCGAAGAAATTCGGCTATTGGTAATAGGTAAAGTGCATAAGGAGAATGCAGAGACGTACCGGCAGCAAGTTCAACCGGGACCCATTTCTGTTCCTTGGCCCATGTATGGTCGATGCAGAGGTCCTCGCCAATCGGGATTTTCATTTTGTGGCTCTTCTCGACGACCTCAAGACCGCCGTTGTTCATATTGGACTCGTCCACCGCAAGGAGAATCGTCAGGTGCCTGACATCCTTGATGTGAGTGTAAGCCGGAGCGTCAATGTGTGCCGCAAAACCGCCTTTGGCAGAAACGTGAAGGGTTAGCAAACAGAAGTGCATCGAACAGACGAGTTCTGAGCATGCCGCTACGTACCGCTTCCGGCAAGCTTGTAGTTTATCTTCTCCTTGAAGAGGAGATAAGGCTCTCCTGAGAGCTGCTCCAATAGGCCGAGCAGCCTCTTGCCGCGGAGGAGATCTCCAAAGCCCTTGTGGCTGTCGGCGTAGTTTTCTGTCCGGCACAGGACATGCTCACCACGAGAGTTGACCTCCTGAAAATACCCAAAGAAAGAAAATTGAGTCAGCGGATCAACCCTGGCAAAATAGGGGTCTGTTTGGAAGAGCGTCCTCGGACGGCGAGACCAACCTCGTAGGGCATAAAATCAGACTCAGGCGTGGCGGGCCAGTCATGAACCTGCTGGGCCCAATCCTGCAAATCCTTGACTTCGGTCTCGGAGAGGAAATCACGAACGATCAGATAACCGTTCTCCTCGAAGAACTCAAGCTGCTCCTTGGTTACCATTTTGACAATCGACTTGCTGTAGTGCCTTAGCTTAGCGAGGATGGTCCAATGCGTGAGTTGATTGGAAGTCTTGGGACAGAACAAGGTTGGCTGGTCGATAGCCTCGTGATTAGTTGCTGTCTATTTCAATTCCTTGACAGTTTATAGGAAAGCGATCGAGACAGTTCCACTGACACGATGCAATTTTTTTTACTTCTCCGGTCACAAGCTCAGGCACCTTGATAAGTTCCGTATCACGCCCTCCTTGTCGGGTTTTGGCCTTAGATATTCCCAATTTAGATAAACATCGCCGATCGTCGGCTACGTGACA
>FTLB01002717.1_pt1 | contig 14800 bp, 14 predicted proteins | sample 1658291 | NCBI WGS metagenome assembly FTLB01 (sample SAMEA3914812, study PRJEB12502) | metagenome | biome: forest; material: soil | place: Canada | collected 2011-07-07 | depth 0.1 m
GAATAGTAGTATACTCCTCCATGTACTTAAAAGAATCTATTATCTCTTCGAGCAATTCTTCCATATCTATGACGCTATTATCCGACTGTACTTTTCTTAAATGCATTATTTTAAGAAGCTGCGCTATGGTTGTTTTTAGTTTATTAGTAACAATGTCTATATTATTAATAAACTCCAATGTATTCTTATCGGTTGTTTGCCTTTTTGCAAGGCCAACGAGGCCCAGTAAAGTGGCAATGGGGCCTTTTATATCGTGAGAAGACTTATAAATAAATAGTTCCAACTCCTCGTTAACCTCTTTCAGCTTTTCTTCTTTTTTAACCAGCTCGGTAGTATCCAGCATGGTTCCATATACCCTTAATGGTTTTCCCAGTTTATCAAACTCATATTCCCCTTTTACAAAAAGGTACCGAAGGCTGCCGTCGGGCCATAGCAAGCGGGCGTTAACGGTATAAGAGGTTAGAGTTTGCCTGGAGTGTCGTATCAGTTCGCGGACGTTTTCTACATCGCTTGGATGTATTTGCTTTATAAAATTTTCGGTAGAGGGCTTTATCGAATAGGGCTCCAGCCCCAAAATACGAAAAGCTTCTTCCGACCAAATCACCTCGTCGGTATCCAAATCTACTTCCCAATGGCCCAGGTGGGCAATTTGCTGCGCCTGGCTGAACCGCTTTAGCGTTAGTTCAAGCATTTCATTAACCTCTTTCAGCTTTTCTTCTTTTTCCACCAGTTCTGTAACATCCATAGTGGTTCCATAAACTCTTATGGGCACGCCTGTTATAGCGAACTCAAATCCGCCTCTGAAAAAAAGATGCCGCAGGTTTCCATTAACTTGTATGATGCGGCAGTTGAAAGAAAATGGAGAGAACGTTTGCCTTGACTCACTAAACTGTGTACGCACATTTTCTACATCGTCTGGATGAACGTATTTCAGAAAAGTATTAGCAGAGGGTTCAACAGAATTGGGTTCCAATCCTAAAATACTATATGATTCTTCTGACCAGATGGTTTTTCCGGTAATCAAATCCGATTCCCCATGACCAAGATGTGCGATCTTCTGCGCCTGGCTAAACCGGTTTAGCGTTAGTTCAAGCCTTTCGTTAACCTCTTTCAGCTTTTCTTCTTTTTCCACTATATCAGTAATATCCTGAATGGTGGCGCAAGACCTTAGCGCCCTACCTGTTTTATCAAACTCATATTCTCTTTTAATAAAAATATGCCGTAAACTTCCATCTTCTTTAATTAAACGACGGCTAATGGAATAAGGAGAAAACGTCTTATTAGAATAATCTATGGTCTTAATAAACTCTTCCTGGTCGTCGGGGTGAATATGATTTATAAATATTTCAATTGCAGGTTCCAGGCTGTAAGGTTCAAAGCCTAAAATTCTATACATTTCCTCTGACCAAATAGTTTTTCCTGTTTTCAAATCTATAGTGGCATGGCCAAAATGGGCAACCTGCTGGGCCAGTTCAAATCGTTTAAGCGTTAGCTCAAGCCGCTCTTTTGTTTCTTCCAGCTCAATACTTCTTTTTTCCAGCCTGTTGATTAATTCCTCGCTATACTGATGCATTATTTGGGCAGACTTTGGCTCTGATACTACCTTGCGTTCTGACTTAACAAAGTTTCCCAAAATCTCCTTAGCCGCGGAGAGGAGAAGGTGTATAGAAGCCGGTTTACGAATAAAAAGATCGGCGCCCATTTCTTTAGCCACGCTTTCTTCGCCTAAAGAGGTATAGGTAGCGGTATAAACAATAATAGGAATATCTTTTAATTTCTCATTGGCTCTTATTTTTTTGCATAAGTAGTAACCATCCATTTCAGGCATTAGCACATCGGTTACTACTAAATCAACTTTCTGTTCTGATAATATCTCCAGGGCTTCTAAGCCATTCCCTGCGGATAGCGTTTCATAGCCTTCTGTTTCATAAACAGCTTTTAGCAGCTTTAGGGAAGTGGGGTTATCATCTACCATCAGAAGCTTATAAGTGGAATTATTTTTTTCCTGTGGGTTCAGGTACGCTTTTACCTGCGCTGCAAATTGCCTGGTGTTAATAGGTTTGGTAATATAGCCGTCGCAGCCTGCAAAAAGCGCCTTCTCGTTATCGCCTTGCATGGCAAAAGCGGTAAGCGCTATTATTTTTATAGCTTTTGTTTTTACATCTGTTTTCAATATTCGCGTTAGCTCCAGCCCATCCATACCGGGCAAGGCTATATCCATTAGTATAAGCGCAGGCCTATTCTGTATAAGGGCTTCCAGGGCGTGTTCCGCGTCTATACAACGCATTACTTCATAACCTTCCAGTTCCAACAGGTCGCCCGCTAGTTTTAAATTAGCAGGGTTGTCGTCCACAACCATTAGTTTTAACTTCTGCTCCATTGTATATTTCAGAATATTATTTCAGCGCTTTCTTTCTCTAAATCAACAGGTAACTTCACGAAAAAAGTACTGCCTTTCCCAAGGGCGCTTTCAATGCCTATTTGCCCCTGCTGCGCTTCTACCAGTTTTTTGGTAAGGGCCAGCCCAAGGCCTGTTCCTTCATGCATTTTGGCAGTTCCAGTGTCTAGTTGTACAAATGGTAAAAACAATTTGTTTAGATTTTCCTGTGCAATTCCTATTCCTGTATCGCTAACTTTCAGCAGAAAACACCCATTTTCAGCAAGGCCTATTTTTACATCTATTCTGCCCCGTACCATATTAAACTTTATGGCATTGGATAATAGATTGTATAGTATTTGCCTGAACCTGTTTTTATCCAGGCAAACCATATCAATTCTTCCAGAGGATTGCAGTTCCATATCTATAAATTTTTTATCTGCAATTGGTTTCAGAACCTTAATAACTTCTTCAATAACCTTTGTTATACTAAAGGATTCTACTAGTAGTTCTATTTTTCCAGATTCTATTTTAGATATATCAAGTACATCATTGATCAGGTGCAGTAAATGGCTGCCGCTGGCATGTATATCATTAATATAATCCAGTTGCCTTGAGTTAAGATCGCCCGCTTTACCATCTATCAGCATTTCAGAAAAACCAATTATGGCATTCATAGGCGTGCGCAGCTCGTGAGACATATTGGCCAAAAACTCACTTTTAAGTTTATTGGCTTCCTGTATTTTCCGTTCAGTAATATCAATAATGGAGGCCAGCGCCATAACGCCGTCGGTATAGGCTATAGGGCTTAGGCCTATTTCCACAGCAAACTCCGTCCCGTCTTTTCGGCAGGCAAACAACTCTCTGCCTGCGCCCATAGATCGGGTTTCTGGCTTTCCAAAAAACATATTTCTAAAACCAGGATGCTTTTCTGTAAACCTTTTAGGGATCAGTAATTCTATTTCATTATTAATTAATTCCTCCCTGGAATAGTGGAATAACTTTTCCATTTCCCTGTTTACCAACATTATTTTGCCTTCCTTATTTACCAGTATCATTGCGATGGGCGCAGATTCAATCACCAGGCTAAAACGCTCTTTGGCAAACCGCTCGGTAAGGTCGCGCGTTACTTTTAAAAAACCGGTTAGGTTATTAGCGTTATCGTGCAATGCCGTAATGGTTATGCTTCCCAAAAAAGTGGTACCGTCTTTTCTAACCCGCCAGCCTTCGCTAGAGGCTTTTCCTTTTTGAGTGGCCTCCTCAATCAACCTTTCTGGCAATGCAGAATTCTGGTCTTCCTCGGTATAGAACAAGCGGAAATTTTTGCCTATAATTTCATCGGCCTTGTAGCCTTTAATTTTTTCAGCTCCTTTGTTCCAGTTTTCAATGTTCCCTTCTTTGCTCAAAAATAATATGGCATAATCCTCCACTTCTTCCACTATATTCAGATAATGTTTGGCGTTTTTATCGCCATTCTCTTGTATAGGTGTCATAAGAATTTTATTGAAATATATGTCGTCTCAATTCAGGATAAATCAAGGAAAGATATAGTATAGTACTTAACGTTCTATATGCAACTTAAAGTTATTTGCCTACAAAATACTAAGTTTCAGCATTTTTTAAAAAAAAATGATATAACAAATTGCTACACCATTAGTTACATTAGCGCTGGATCTTGTTTCAGTTATAATGGTATAATCGTCGCCTTTTTTTCGTGGAAACATGAAAACAGGCTTTTTTTCATACCAGCCCTATTTTGCCTTTTTGCAAAAGCGTTTAGGCGTTTAGCGCTTATTAAGGTTTTTAGAAAAAGAAATGGTATTATATGAAGTCCGTAACTATACCGTTTACATTAAAAATCTTTTATTATTTCCAGAATATAGTAAAACGAGGCTATGGCTGTTCCTATAGCAATAATTATTTGTAAAAACACTAAACCTTTGGCCTGTTTGCGTTCGTTTTGCTCCAGCGTTTTTAAGCGGTTTAGTTCTATATCTTCCCTCGCTTTCTTTCTGGCATAGCCGCCCTCCTGGTTAAACAACCTTCCTTCAAAAGTGATGGAAAAGTACGACTCTATAGTAATTATTTCTTCTTTATCGGGCGCTGTTGTATGTTTTGCTTCCCTGTTCTCTACTTCAATAAATTTATCTTGTTCCAGCTTATTAAGAATAAGTAGTAATTCAGAATTTTCTATTTCTGTTTTCTCTTTCTTAAGGCCCATGCTTATTTCCATTAGCGTATGAACCGGCCTTATAAGGTTTTCATTAAGGTAGGTTATAACTTTATCAAGCCTTTCCAGCGGCGTTAATACCTTTTTAGCTATTACGCCTGTTCTCAGGTTCAAATAGGGTATAGAAATAGCTCTCATTTCTCATATAGTTTAAAAACTCTCCTATTAGTGATTAAATAGAGGGGCTTAGTACAGTAACATAAATGAATGAAGTTAAATTCTTTATTACAGCTTTAAACTGCGGCCTTTGCATTATTTACAGGTTGTTCGGAATAAACATTTTTTTAGTAGCATAGTTTTTTCCGTATGAGTAACCCAAGTAAAATAACACGTAGAAAAGCTATTGGCGGCATAGGCGCTAGCCTGTCTGCCGTTGCCGTATCTTATGCATTCGATAGCCAGGCCGGTATTAGTACTGAGCCGGTACAAAATAAGGCACTGGAAGACCCTGTTAGCAAATACCCTAAACCGCCTTTTAACGGACAATCGCAGAAGTGGCCGGGACTAGCAGGGAAAATGGATCCGAAGCCCGACCATGGAGAAAAAAGTTACAAAGGCTCTGGCAGGTTAGCAGGCCGTAAAGCCCTAATTACCGGGGGAGACTCTGGAATGGGACGCGCCGCCGCCATTGCCTATGCCCGCGAAGGGGCCGATGTTGCCATTAACTACCTGCCCGATGAAGAACAGGACGCGCAAGAGGTAATAGCCCTTATAAAAGCCGAGGGCCGCAAAGCCATTGCCATCCCTGGCGATATACGCGAAGAAGCATTTTGCAAGAAACTAGTAGATGAGGCGGTTCGCGGTTTAGGCGGCCTTGATATAGTAGTAAGTAACGCAGGGAGGCAACAGAGCCATGAATCCATTCTTGATATTACTACCGAGCAGTTCGACTGGACTATGAAAACTAATATATACGCCCCCTTCTGGATTATTAAAGCAGCTTTGCCGCACCTGAAACCGGGATCGGTAATTATTGGAACTTCCTCTGAACAAGCCACAGACCCTTCGCCAGAACTATACGACTATGCGCAGACCAAAGCGGCAACTACCAGCTATGTTAGGTCGCTTGCAAAGCAATTGGCCCCCAAAGGAATTCGCGTGAATGGCGTTGCGCCAGGGCCCATCTGGACTCCGCTACAAGTAAGCGGCGGCGCTTCGCAAGAGAAATTGAAAAAATTTGGAGCAGAAACGCCAATGGGCAGACCAGGGCAACCAGCAGAGCTTGCTTCCATTTATGTTCAATTGGCAGCCAGCGACGCCAGCTACTCTACTGGGCAAATATATGGAGCGGCAGGCGGCAAGGGACAACCTTGATATTTTTAGCAAAAGCTTTCGCAGAATTGCAGGGATGGCAAATGATTATCTTTATTTTATTCTATCAATAGAGAAAAGAGAGATACTCATAGGCCATTCCTTCCTGCAAATTTATCATGTGTTTTTGCTTGTAAATTGTTTTAGCTTATCCCAATAGTTGCTCGCACTAAAACTAAAAATCATGCCACTGGCACAGCCTCGTTCACAACGACAAAAATCTTACACGTTCAAAAAATTAACAAGCCAAAAAACAAGCAATAACAAGGAAATTAACAAGCGATAACAAGCGCAATAACAAGCGCCAATTTTATGCCATGTAATATTACTGTTACTATTACATTTTTTTCGCTAGCACAAACTACCCTTACAATCTATTTTAGTTAATAAATTTAGAGTTACTTCTGCTAAAAAGATAATTGAGGCCAACTGGCATATATCATCATTCCGCTAAAGTCGCCCCAAAAAAGGCAGTTCTAAAATAAATCATAACATAAAAAAAACTATTGAATCAAATAGCTGTTATCATTTGTAATCACCTTAAAAATCAGCCCTATAATTTACCTTGGCTGTTTAATCTATTCGCAGGCTTACCCTTTTACCTGGTCATAAAAATGATATTCGTCATTTTTTATAACCATAAAAGTCATTTATAAATCACGATCAAGAAGATAGTTTTGGTTAGAATTTATGATAACAGAATCAACACCGGAAGAGAGAACAGATGCCTTAACCATAGGCAAAGTTATCAGCATACGCGGCAGCGTGGTAGATGTTTGGTTTGCAAGTCAGTTGCCATCCATTAACACCCTGCTGCTTTCCGGCAAGCAAAATGACATTATCATTGAAGTGCTCTCTCAGTTGGATATCCACCGTGTACGAGGCATAGCCTTAACGCCCACGCAGGGTCTTTCAAGAGGAATGCAAGTGATAAATACTGGCGGCCCTTTAAAAGTGCCGGTTGGTAAAGAAATACTATCCCGCATGTTTAACGTTTTTGGTAAAACTATAGACCGTGAGCCTGCGTTGCCAACTACCAAATTACGTTCCATTCACCAATCCCCTCCTCCATTGTCCAGGCGTTCCACCAAATCAGAAGTTTTTGAAACAGGTATAAAAGTAATAGACGTGCTAATGCCTTTGGAGCGAGGAGGAAAAGCAGGTTTGTTCGGCGGAGCGGGTGTAGGCAAAACGGTGCTGCTTACAGAAATGATTCATAACATGGTGGGCCATTACAATGGCGTTAGCATCTTTTGCGGAATAGGCGAGCGTTGCAGGGAAGGGGAAGAACTATACCGCGACATGAAGGAAGCAGATGTGCTAAAGAACATGGTAATGATATTTGGGCAAATGAACGAACCGCCAGGCAATCGTTTTCGGGTGGGGCATACAGCCCTTACAATGGCCGAATATTTCAGGGACGATGAACACCAGGACGTACTATTACTAATAGATAATATTTTCCGTTTCATTCAGGCGGGTATGGAAGTTTCGGGTTTAATGGGGCAAATGCCCTCTCGCCTCGGCTACCAGCCTACTATGGGCACAGAATTGTCGCAACTGGAAGAGCGTATTGCCAATACAGATACCGGGGCCATTACATCTATACAGGCGGTGTACATACCTGCCGATGATTTAACCGATCCCGCTGCTGTACATACCTTCTCGCACCTTTCAGCCTCGCTGGTTCTTTCCCGCAAGCGGGCAAGCGAGGGGCTTTTCCCTGCTATTGATCCGCTGAAGTCAAACTCCAAAATGGCAATAGCGGGCATAGTGGGCGAAAGGCATTACTACCTGGCACAGGAAATAAGGCATACGCTGGCGCAATACGAAGAACTTAAAGACATTATTGCCATGCTTGGCCTGGAGCAACTATCCAAAGACGATCGTAAGCTGGTAGGCCGTGCGCGTAAGTTGGAACGTTTTCTTACCCAACCTTTCTTTACTACAGAACAATTCAGCGGCTTACCCGGAAAGTTTGTAAGCCTGAAAGATTCGCTGGACGGTTGTGAACGAATACTAAAAGACGAATTTGAAAATTATCCTGAAAGCGCTTTGTACATGATTGGCACAGTGGAAGAGGCTATAGAGAAAAATAAAACTACTAGTCCGGATAGTCAGCCTGCTAGTAAAACTGAAGTTAAAACAGCATCATAATGGAGTTAACTGCTATGAGCCTTAAAATACTACTCCCTTTCAGAATTTTTGCTGATGTAAAGGGCGTAAAAAAAGTTATAGCGGAAAGCCATATAGGTTCTTTTGGCATACTTCCAAACCGGCTGGACTGTGTGGCTTCTCTGGCCCCCGGCATCCTCACTTACGAAAGCGAGGCAGAGGGATTGGTATATTTAGCCATTGACGAAGGCACTATAGTTAAGGCCGGAGCAAGCGTACTTATATCTGTTCGCAATGCCATAGGCGGTACAGATTTAGGGAAACTGCACGAAACTGTGGTAAATGAATTTTTGAACCTGGACGAGCGAGAGAAGAACGTACGTACAGTATTGGCAAAATTAGAAAGCGGCTTTATTCAACATTTTAGGAAATTATACAATGACTGAAGAAGTAAATCCTACTAATGAAGAAGAATATAGTCAACGGATTAGCAAAAAGGCGGCGCTGAAACTAAAGGCCCAGCGCAATGCGGTAAAGGGAATCTGGTTTGGCTTTGGCATGTTCGGGCTTATAGGTTGGTCAATAGTAACGCCTACGCTGATAGGAGCCTTTGTTGGCTATTGGTTAGATAAACGTTTCCCGGGGCCGCATACCTGGATACTATCGCTAATGATTGCAGGTCTTATGTTGGGTTGCCTAAACGCCTGGCATTGGGTAGATAAAGAAAATAAACAGATACAAAAAGAACAGGAGGATAAAAATGAATAGTTTACTATTAATAGCCGCTGGTTTTGCAGGCATTATATTGGGCATAGTTTTCTATGGGGGGCTTTGGTACACAGTACAAAAAGGGCTTGCGTCTAAAACGCCTGCGTTTTGGTTTTTGGGCAGTTTTCTACTGCGTATGGCAATTACCTTGCTTGGCTTCTACTTTGTTTCAGCCGGGCAATGGCAAAGAATGCTGGCATGCCTTTTAGGTTTTGTGCTGGCGCGTATTATTACCAGCAGAGTAACCAAATTACTTAAACAAATAGCCCAATGAGAATTACGCCCGATCAACTGGTATTCTGGCAATACGGCTTTGTAAAGCTAAACTCTACTATTGTTACCACCTGGGCATTAATACTTTTTCTTGCCATAGGCGCTAAGCTTATCACGCGCTGGCTTAAAACAGACATTTACATTTCTCGCTGGCAAAGCATGCTGGAAATAATAGTAATGGGCATAAAGCAGCAAATTGAAGAAGTTGGTTTGCGCTCTCCGCAAAAGTACATAGCCTTTATTGGCACGCTATTTTTGTTTATTGCATTTGCCAACCTATGCACCATAATTCCGGGATACGAATCTCCTACCAGTTCGCTTTCTACTACGGCCGCTCTTGCAATTTCTGTATTTGTGGCCGTGCCAGTTTTTGGTATCATAGAACAAGGCCTGGGAGGCTATCTGAAATCCTACACCAAACCTACCTTCATTATGCTGCCGTTTAATATTATAAGCGAAGTTTCGCGCACACTGGCGTTGGCCATTCGTTTGTTTGGTAATATGATGAGCGGCGGAATGATTATAAGTATACTATTAACCATTACCCCATTATTCTTCCCTATTATTATGAGCGCTCTTGGGCTGCTCACTGGCATGGTGCAGGCGTATATATTCAGCATACTTGCTACCGTATATATAGCGGCGGCTACTCAGGGAGAAGACAATCAGGAAACTATTAAAATAAAAAAATAAATTAACCAAGATGGATAACATAACTCTTATTTCCGTAGCTTCTATTGTAACTGCCGGCTTTACCACCAGCATCGGCTGCATAGCGCCTGCCCTGGGCGAGGGCAAAGCCGTTTCAACGGCGTTAAGCTCGCTGGCCCAGCAACCAGACGCTTCTTCAGTTATTACCAGAACCTTATTTGTAGGATTGGCAATGATAGAATCTACAGCAATCTATTCCTTTGTTGTTTCTATGATTCTTCTTTTTGCCAACCCCTTCTGGAATCACGTTATTGCTAAACTAGCAGAATAGTATGCTAATTGACTGGTTTACCGTTATAGCGCAAATCGCCAACTTCCTTATTTTAATTTGGTTGTTAAGGCGTTTTCTGTACAAGCCCATTCTTAAAGCGGTGGACGATAGAGAGAAATTAATTCAATCTCAAATAAAAAATGCAGATGATCTAAAAGCGGAAGCTAAAAAAGAAGGCGAAGAATTTAGGCGCAAAAACGAAGAACTTACTAAGCAAACAGAGGCTATTAAACAAAAAACTACAAACGACGCCAAAGCTGAACGCCAACGTTTGTTTGAGCAAGCAAACAAGGAATATAACGACTTGCGCACAAAGCTGGAAGAAGGTTTACGAAATGAGCAAGAGGCTCAGGGTGGAAAAATCACCAGGCAAATACAAGAAGAAGTATTTAATATTACTAAAAAAACACTCTCCGATATTGCTTCTGCCAATTTAGAACAACAGATAGTAGGAGTGTTTATCCGACGATTGGGGGAATTAAAAAAAGAAGATAAAGAAGCATTGGCTTCATCGCTAAAAGCCTCTTCATCTGTTACTATTAAAAGCTCGTTCAACATACCGCTTGCACAACAGGTGGCGTTAGAAAGCGCTATACAGAAAAGTTTTGATATTAAAGCCAATGTTCAGTTCCTGATTTCATTGGAACAAATAGGCGGCCTAGAATTCATTACCAATGAATATAAAATAGCATGGAACATCGGTAATTACATCTCTTCCTTGGAAAAGAATGTAGCGGATGCTATGAAAGAAAAGCCAGCCTTAAATCTTACTCTCAAATAAACTATTAATGAATACCACAGAGAATTTGCAGAGTATAGTTAACCAGGTATTGGAATGCATAAGTCAGTCCAGGGAAAAATTTGCGCCTGGCCTTGTTCTCCGCGAGATAGGCATTATTACTACCATATCTACAGGCATTGCCCGTGTTGCAGGTCTCCCCAGCGTTGGCTTCGAAGAACTGCTAAAATTTCCTGGCGATTTATTTGGCATTGCTTTTAATGTTGATGAGGATGAAATTGGCGTAGTGTTATTGGGAGAGTATTGGCATCTGAAAGCAGGCGATGAAGTAGAGCGCACAGGCCGTGTTATGGATGTGCCAGTTGGCGAGGCTTTAATAGGCAGGGTAATTAATCCGCTGGGTACGCCGCTTGATAGTAAAGGCGCTATAGCTTTTACCAAACGCCTGCCAATAGAACGCAGCGCGCCTGCTATTATGGATCGCGCTCCTGTAACCGTTCCCTTGCAAACTGGCATTAAAGTAATAGATGCCCTTATACCTATAGGGCGCGGCCAACGCGAATTGATTTTAGGAGACCGGCAGACCGGCAAAACCGCCATTGCCATAGATACTATTATTAACCAGCGCGATCAGAACGTGCTTTGCGTTTATTGCGCCATTGGGCAAAGGGCTTCGGCGGTAGCCAAGTTGGTTGCCGACCTTCGTGAAAGAGGAGCTATGGATTATACCATAGTTGTAGTAACGGAAGGGAACGACGCCCCAGGGCTTGCTTACATTGCCCCTTACGCAGCCACCAGCATAGCAGAATATTTTATGGAAGCTGGGCGCGATGTTCTGATCGTTTACGATGATCTTACTCACCATGCCCGTTCTTATCGGGAAATATCGTTACTATTACGTCGTCCTCCGGGGCGTGAAGCCTTTCCAGGAGATATATTTTACATACACTCTAAGTTATTAGAGCGTTCTACTCACCTAAGCAGCGAACATGGCGGTGGTTCCCTTACCGCACTACCTATTATAGAAACAGAAGCTCAGGATATGTCTGCCTACATACCAACCAATCTTATCTCCATTACAGATGGGCAGGTATACCTTTCCCCAAAATTATTCGAACTGGGAATTCTTCCCGCGGTAGACATTGGCCAGTCTGTTTCTAGGGTAGGCGGTAAAGCGCAAAGGCCAGCCTACCGTAAAGTTACCGGTAGCCTTAAGCTTGCCTATGCTCAGTTTGAAGAGCTGGAAACGTTTGCCCGTTTTGGCACAAGGCTGGATGATAACACACGAAAAATTATAGAACATGGTCAGCGCATTCGCAGCTGCCTTAAACAGCCTGAATATGAACCCATACCGGTAGTAGAGCAAATTAGCCTGTTACTGGCCCTGAGCGGTCAGCTTTTTGATAGCGTTCCCCTGGATAAGATGAAAGAGGCTGAATATGCCTTGCGCAAAGCGGCAAAAGAGCTACCAGCAGAATTAAGTTCCAGGCTATCATCAGACAAAGAATTGAGCTATGCCGACAGGGATGAAATTCTGAAGATGGCAAGAAGAGAGTTATTACCATTCCAAGTAATAGCTAAAACAGAAACCAAAAAATTGTCATGAGCGATTCCATTGAAAGCTTACGCCGCAAAATTGACGGGGCTGCCGATCTGGAATCGGTAGTGCGAACTATGAAGGCGTTGGCTGCCTCCAACATTGGGCAGTATGAAAGAGCCGTTCAATCTTTGGTTGATTACTACCATACGGTAGAACTAGGGCTTTTGGTACGGCTGAAGCAGGAAAAAGTAAAGGTCAGCACTGTCAAAAAAAAGCAACCAGGTATAATTAATGTAATAGTATTTGGTTCTGACCAGGGACTGGTAGGGCAGTTTAATGATATATTGGCCGATTTTGTAATTAAAACCTTAACAACATTACCTTGCAAAAAGAACCTTTGGGTAGTTGGGGAACGCATTAACGGAAGGCTTGAAGATAGTAAGCTGGAGGTTAAAGGAATATTTTCTGTTCCTAGTTCTGTAAATGCTATTTCTCCGCTGGTAAGTCAATTACTTATTGATAGCGAAGCCAAAGCTAATACAAACGAGGCAATACCACTATACATCTTTCACAATCGCCCAATAACAGAAGCGATTTACGAACCCGTTTGCCAGAAACTGTTACCACTTGATGCAGGTTGGCAATTGCAATTAACAAAACTAAAATGGCCAACCGGCAACCTGTCAGAAGTAGTAGGCGGCATGGAACAAACGTTAAAGTCCTTAGTGGCAGAGTATCTTTTTGTTTCGCTGTTTAAAGCCTGTGCAGAGTCGTTAGCCAGCGAAAATGCCAGTCGTTTGGCGGCAATGCAACGGGCAGAGAAAAATATTGATGAACTGTTGGAAGACATTAGCCTAAACTATCATCGTTTGCGCCAGAGAACCATTGACGAAGAATTGTTCGATGTTATTTCCGGCTTTGAAGCAATGACGGCTAAACGCTAGTAGTAGTTCTCTTACTATTCTTCATTATTATTCTCTTCAGCGGGTTGCTTATCAGCCTTCTTCTAAGAAGCCAGAAGAGGCAGCCAGATAGTAAATAAAAGCCTCCCATAATAAGAAAACCAACATACGTTTTTCCGGTTAGTTCAGAAATAAAGAAGGCAACTCCTATACCTGTGAACAGAAAGAATAGTCCCAGCGAAAATGAAACAAAAATAACGGCAATAAGAATGCCAATAATATCTGTTGTTTTAGTTACCGTTTTTTCTACCAGCTCATCCGCTTTTGCTTTTACATAATCTAGTACTGTATTTAACAAATAGTCTTTTATATTGAATAATCCCATAGTTGTACATTTTATCTAAAGTTAAGTAATTACGCTGCTATTATAATGATATAAATCGCCGAAGCCAGAAATATTAATCATCTTTAGTAGAATCAGACTCAGTATTTTTACAAAAAAACAACGCTGGTTTTAATAATTTATGAAAGGTATAATTAATGCAAACAAAAGTATTAGTTTTATAATTATCGTCATTTTAGATGTTAGTAATACATCTCATTCTTGACAATTGATACATTGAATACAAGAATCTTTCCATAGTTAAATAATTTAAAATTTAGAAAACATGAAAACAAACAGATTAATTATTGTAGCCCTTTTAGGCATTTCTTCAGGATTGATGATAAGCTGTACCAGCACAGGTATATTTGCTTCGGGAACTACTACGCAGGTCCAGTTAAACAAAGGCAATTATAAAATTGTGGCTACTTCGGTTACGGGCACTGCTTCGTCCAAATATATTTTAGGAATGTGTTATGGATTTGGAATGTATAACTCTGCTTTTGGAGTTATACCTCTCACAAAAGACAGGGCCTTGTATAAATTGGCTACACAAAATTTATGGACAAATTTTGAAGCAAAATATGGCGTGGTACAAGGAAAAAAACTTGCTTTAATTAATGTGAGGTACGATACCCAGGCCCTAAATTTATTGGTTTATGCCAGCCCAACGCTTACTATAATAGCAGATGTTATTGAGTTTACAGAATAGATTAAATTTAAAAAGAACTACAGTCCCTTCGGGAACACACCATAATACGTGAGGTGATTGCTTGTATTTTAATAAGAGGGGACAGACTTCTAATTAGTTTGCCCCCTTTTGTTGGCAGCTGCAGAACTATCCCGACTATCTGTAATTTATCTAACTGCTCCTAGTTCATATTTATCTCTTCAAAGAATAACACCTTCATCAATATACCATATATCAACTATTTTAAACTTATTAAATTCTATTTTATCTTGATCAGTTTTAGAACTTTAGTTTCATTACTGTTAGTAATCTGTACAAAAAACAGACCATCAGATTGAAGCTCACTTCCTATAGTAAATTCCTGATTGGTTGAATACTGAGATGATGAATAACAAATAACTCCCTGAACATTTATTACCGTCAGCATTATAGGTTCAGTAGTTTCACTATGTACCATGATAGTAGCATAATCATTGAACGGGTTTGGTTT
>FTLB01843367.1_pt1 | contig 14782 bp, 8 predicted proteins | sample 1658291 | NCBI WGS metagenome assembly FTLB01 (sample SAMEA3914812, study PRJEB12502) | metagenome | biome: forest; material: soil | place: Canada | collected 2011-07-07 | depth 0.1 m
AGCATGTATTGTGCACAACCTTGTCGTATTTCCAGACCAATGTATTTTGTAAAACTCAACTAATTTGCTTCTCTACCTAACGAATATTCGGTTTTCCTTTTTCGTTTCTTTTTTTATGTTTTGATCGCTGCTCAGTGCTTCACGACGATCTTCCCTCCAGCAGCATGAGAGTCCAACATCTTATGCGCGCTCTGGATATCCTTGTAGTCAAAGACATGCGTCGGCTTCGCATCCCACGCTCCTCTCTCGATCTTGCTCACGATCTCCTGCAGCGGGATACCAGACAGAGGAAACTCGGGGGTCCCGAGCACCTTGCTGTGGAACAGGCTGAAATGAACGCCTGATTCCATCTCCACCATGGGGTTGAAATCCACCACCGGCGCCAGCCCCCCGAGCCAGCCCGCCTGCAGCATGCGACCGCCCGGTCGAGTAAGGCTGATGCTCTCCACCAGCACGCGGTTTCCGATGAGGTTCAGCACCTTGTCGAACCGCGGGGGGCTCGCGAACTGGCTGGCCAAGTTGCTCTCCTCTCGCTTCACATCCACGGCACCCAGTTCCTTGAGCCAGCCGAAGCGTCCCTCCTGCCGCGTAGTCGCTGTGACGACGGCGCCGGCATCCACGGCGAGGTTTAGCGCAGCCTGGCCGATCGTCGACGTCGCACCGCGGATGAGCAGCCGCTCGCCCTTCTGTAGGTCCAGCACCGTGAAGAGACACGACCACGCCGTGGAGTACACCTCCGGGAGCGCCGCGAGCTGCTCCCACGGCAGCTCGGTCTTGACGGGGGCGACATTGGAAAGCGGAACGTTGACGTACTCGCCGTAGCCGCCGGGGCGGTTGCGGCCCATACCGCCCATGACGCCGATCACCTTGGTGCCGACGGGGATCTTGCCATCGGGGCTGGCGGCGACGACGCCGACGGCCTCGAGGCCGGTTATGGGGTTCCACTCGTCCCACTCGCCCTTGCGCATGTGCATCTCGGCGTGGTTCACGCCGAAGGCGTGCACGTGGATGAGCACCTCGCCCTGGACGGGTTCCGGCTTGGGTACCACGCGGTGTTCGAGGACCTCTGGCCCACCGAAGCGGGAGATCACGACTGCTTGCATTGTGTCGGACATGTTGTTGGGAGGTTCGGTAAAAAGTTGGAAGTGATTCGGATTCTCTTCTGTTGTGGCTAGGGACTTATATCGCGCTGCTGGATGGCGATGAAGTAATTATCGTCTGGGTCACAAAGTTTATATGAATTAGATAATGTTATTTACGATAGTTCGAGCGTTGAGTTTAACTCGTGTATTGATAGATGTTTGTTGCTTGAAGGCTTGTTGATCTTGTGAATGAATATCTCTCCATCGACAGCATCGCCAAGAGTTATATACTTCTTGAACGCGCTCTCTCCGGTGCATCGCATCATAGCGCATGCTCTCAAACTGTATTACAAACATTTCCCGCTGCAGTGTCGATAGCTTCAACGTGTTTCGTTGATTGCTTGTCAAGTTGAGGGCGCAAGTAGACAAATCGGGGCAGTTTTAGCGGCCCACTCTAAACCCTTTTGGGGCTTATTTCCCACACTTTTCCGCCCAATGTGAACCAAACGACAGTGGATGCTCCACGCCGATGACTAAGTTAACTCTTTCCCTTTTCCCACCTGTCACCGAATTGGGACGAATTTCCCACGCTTGCGCTCTTATATGCCGCTTTGTGCAGCACTCGGATGTGATTGCCGTGGAGATGTTGAGTTGCATATTATTTTTCACGACGCAATATCATGGTGTTTACTAACTCAAAATTTGCACCTAGGATTGAAAGGGAATGATGCGAACTAGCTTAGTGGAATGCAGGTCATTAAATTGAACGACTGTGATTTATATCATAGCCAACTAGTTGTTTTCTAGAGTCAATGTAGACAGTTTGCCTACAGGTAGACCACTTGCGTACCACCGTCGTCAGGCACAGGGCGCACAACCGGTGCACATCCAGTGCGGGCACTTAACACCTGACGCAAGCCTGGTATACAGTCTGGAAGGAAAATTCTCCAAACTCCAGTCGAGGGAGCGACATATGTATGGACCCTTTGGGATCACAAAGGAGTTGCAATCCGTCTCCCCCAGGAAGACTCATGAGAGTCGACTCCCTGGTCGTGGTTCATCGCAGAATGAAGCCACTCCATCCTTGCTCTACCCTTGTCGTATTGGAGCAGTTTTACGTAAGTAGTGGCTGTTATCTCGCCGAGAACTTTTTGATGGCGTGTATAGCTGTACCAATCTATAGTTTACTACAAGTAACTTAGCTCTTTGACTGTAGACTGATTTTGGTTTCTTGTTCTTTTTTTCTAGCCGAGAACGAGAGAATAGACCGAGTACCTTGTCTTGGTGTATGGAGGGTGCGCTGGGGTTAGTTAGGGGATCAGGAGGAGATCTACTTATATAAGATAGCTACCTATAGATCTTAATGCATAAGCCCTAGTCGATCTTTATATTAAATAGTGAATGTGACATAGCTAAGTTCCCTTGTAGAGGGAAGTACTTAAGGATATTATTTGCTATATACTTGTAGTTATAATACCGTCTTAGGCTTGTCTTTAGGATATAATGTTAAGCTTTTAATATTAACTGGAGTTGTTGGAATATATTGATTAATGCTGTGACGGTTTATAAAATATCTTTTTATAATAGCTGTAAGGCTAAATATATAATATTTGTGTGAGTCTGAGCAACCTCGGCGTGACCCCGACGGAAGCCAAAGGCCAAGTACGTGGCCGAGACCCCATTGCGCGTACCCCATCGATCTTCATTCGCTGTGCGATTTGCTTGATTCATTGGTTGTGCTCTACGTGCCGGGTATGGCCCTCGTTGTGCGAACTGGATGTGCGATATCTGCTTGTGCTGGCTCAGCCGCAACGCTGTGGCCTCTGTAAATATTTTATATACTATCCATTCCAAAATGGTTGCTTTTTGAAAGCGACCCCCACTCCCAGCCACGCCTGGTATCTAAGGTATTGTCGCCGACATGCAGCAACGCTCAAATTTAGCCAATCAATCACTCAGGGCAACGCTTCAACCGCATCCGCCCTATCAATGTTGAACGTTGTAGTAAGCATAATGCGTATTTGGGTTGCATTTCCTCCATTTACCTATTGAACGCTTCGGCAAAGGGATACTCTTACCCGGGAATATGTCGGTGACATAACAGCTGCCTGCTGCTCACTTCTTGACCAACTGGGTAGGTTGGCAAAAAGCCGCCTGGGCAGAATTTACGGCATTCTTCACCCATTCATCCAAAACAACCCATCATTCCTTGCGGTGTACTCTTTGGAGGCTTCACTTTGCACCTCTCTTACTGCCTTGGTGTACCTAGGGTACTTTCTTGTCCATTTGCCTGCACCTTTCCGCGTGTCCCCCTCCCTACTCGAGCAGCGATGAAGAAGTACGAATACCAGCCCCTGAACAACCCCAAAGAGGAGATCAGGCTGCTGTCACTTCTCCCCGGTTCACCAACAGACGATTTAAAGTTGCGCCTCTGGCCGGTTTTCCTGCCAGATCCGATTCCAGAGCCTCAGGAAGAAGAACCTGAAGATGCGACGGCCCAGATGCAAGACACCCTCCCGCCGGGTTGGGTTTGCGGCAAAACGCCAGAGGGTCCCTTCATCTTTGAGAATGAAGAATCCGAAGAGACAACCTGGACTCACCCATCCACGATGCAGGACGACGGCGCCACGCCTCCAGTTGCTGCTGCTGCTTCTGCTGCTGCTGCTCCTCCTCCCCCCCGGTACGAAGCTCTCTCCTACGTCTGGGGCTCCCAAGACGACCCGGATGTGGCTTTTGTCGAGGCTCATGATCCGGATGCGAACGTCGTTGATTCCTCGGGCGAGCTTTCAATCACCCAAAACCTAGCCGTCGCCCTCCGGAGCCTCAGGCTGGTCGACCGGGAGAGGACGCTGTGGGTCGACGCCATCTGCATCAACCAAGCCTACGATAGTGCAGAGAAGGAGTCCCAGATCCCCCGCATGGCCGCCATCTACACCCTAGCTCAGCGTGTGATCATCTGGCTCGGACCCAAAACCGACGACAGCGAGCTGGCACTGTCGACACTGGCCCATCTCGGCCGCCAAGTCCAAATCGACCTGCAGGGCTTCCGCTACCGATCACCGGACGCCACGGAGAAGCGATGGTTTCACCCGGCCGAGCCCCTGCCGTACTCGCAGGCCGTGTGCGAGTCGATCAGACGCCTCCTGAGCCGGGAGTACTTTGAGCGTCTGTGGATCGTGCAGGAGATACTGCTGGCCGACCCCAATACTTCGATCCTCCAGTGTGGCGGCTGCAGTCACCAAATGTCGCTCTACGAGTTTAGACGCGCCGTGCCGTGCCTGTCAGACAAGGAGCACCTCCGTCCGATGCTGGGCGACCTGCCCAACTACCTCGAGCCCCTCCTCCGCTTGTCGGGTCGCCGCGGTACAGGCATACCGGTCGAGACCATTCTGGCGCTTATCCGCCAGAGAAAATGCTACAGCCCCTGGGACAAGATATATGGCGTCTTGGGCATCGTCGAGCATGATTTTGCACGTCTGGTCTCTCCCAAATACAGCCTTCCCGTGGCGCAGGTCTACACCGATGTGTTTACGAAGGTGTTGAAGCGGGACGAACGCCTCCAGTTGCTGCGGCAGTGCGAGCTACTGCGTGATCGTGATCACCAGGATGGGGCCGCCGGGGCCGGCATCATCATTGACGGTTTGCCTAGTTGGGTCCCGGACTGGTCCACGCCTCGAAAAACGGCGCAACTCCGCCACTATGTATTCTCAAGTGGGCTGTCGCGGGCATGTGCGGTTGTTGAGCCTCCGAATGGGCTCCGGGTCACCGGCCGCAAGTTCGCAACCGTGCAGGCTGTCGCCCCGGCCGCCCCTGACACTGAACTCGAGGCGCTGCGACACATAAGTTCGTGGGAGCCCGATGACCTGTTCGAGAAGAAGGACTACGTCGCCGGGGGATCTCTCCTAGATGCGTTCCTCTCCACCCTCGCCGTTGGGTACCTATCCGAAAGATACCCCGTCAAGGACGGGGTGATGGACAGCCTGGAGGTTTGGCGACAGGACTACTTGACCAAGGTCCGCTGTCCAGTAGACTCCGGGAAGCAGCAGCAGAAAGTAATAGGGGACGAAAACCTTAGTGTCACAATGTTCGAGGCGGCCAAGCTCGTCAAATCGAGAACCTTTGTGACCACTGAGGATGGCCATCTCGGCCTCGGCCCACCGTGTGCCAAATCGGATGAGCAAAACAATGATAATACATTTTTAAAAGTCAGAAACTGACAAAAAGTTCAAACGTCTTAGGAGACATCATATGTGCGATTCTCGGGTGCACTTCCTCGATGATGCTGCGAGAAGATGGCGTCGGCACGGGCCGGTATCTGGTGGTGGGAGAGTGCTACATACATGGCATGGACGACGCCACGGGCATCCTCGGCCCCTTGCCAGACGGATGGGACGTCGTCATCTCAAACTTCAGCTTCGGTGGCGTGGAGCATCAGCACCGGCATCGTCCGCGTCGCCACGATGGTAATGACGACGAAGATGGCGGGCCTGACGACGACTTCCTCACCACCACCACCACTCCAGATGATCCCAGGCTTCCAGCCCTGGCTCACCCTTGGGAGGCCGCGCCGATCGAGAGGAATCCGGGGGGTCCGGATTTCGTGGCCAGATTCGCCAACGTGGAGACCCGGGAGACCTTGGACTCGGATCCGAGGATGCTTCCCGAGGCGCTACGGGCGATGGGCGTGGAGCTGCAGACGTTCTTACTTTCTTGACGCGGCTCCCTTTTCGTGGGGAAATCTAGAAGGAGGCGCATGGTCGCCGGTCCCACAGGACGGCAGGAGAGCGTCGACGAACTCTCGGGAGACACTGTGATTGGAGCTGCTCCTCAAGTCGATGAATGGAAGCAGGTTCCGAAGGAATTTGCGGGCTAAAGGGAGAAGAGAGGCATGGAAGAGGGGGGCATGAGCACCCATGAGTCAACGCGCCGTGTACCCACGCCTGCATGCAGGTCCTACGATATGAAGCCATCCACGTCGATCAATATCGGCCAGCATGTCAGGAAGGCACTCTCATATCACAACCGATAACGATACACCTCTTCTACGAGATGAGACACCCTATTTAATGTGTGTCGTGGTGTAGTGCGTGCTTGCTGGAGGAGCAGCACCTGAGGCGAGCTGATCGCCGTAAACGCCTCCGTCAATACCGTCTTTCTTTGGTGCCGGCACGCGCACTCATTGAATTCAAATGACCACCTTTCGAGTAGACGTCTACCTCTCACAGTAAACGACGCAACTGGCCAGTGTGGATTTGTCAAGCACATGCCTCTTTAAGGAATGAGGCATTGGTCGGCTTATACTAACCACCAACCGACCACAGAGTGAAGGGCAGGGGACTGCGGAAATTCTGTAATGGAATCTCCAGTTCGGATGTGTACGTATTCCGAGCAGATTTGTGGCGGTGTTGCCGGCGGCGATGCGTCCGCTCCAACTTGGACACCAACACTAGCGAAATGTGATGTAGTCATTGTTGCTAAATATGGAGTGGATGGCATTTGCATGAAGGTTATTGGTGTCGCGACAAGACGCCTCAAGACCGCGAAAGTCCCCCCAATACTTCTCGACAGGCATTCAATATTGATAAGGGCCAGGCTCATCTAGCGAGAGGCGAACTGTATTGTGTCGTGAGCTTGTCATTCGTGAGTGTTAGTCAATGAAGATACCTGGCTGGCCTGGTCATTGATAGTGAAGAGACATCGTCCCCTACGAGCTATTTCGGAGTGCGTACGTTCCTAGAGAATGAGAGACTGCACAGTAGGTGTGATATCACAGTTGGGACATTGTATTTCTTAAAATCGTCACCAATTATCACGTGGCTGATGTACAAAAACATGGAAATAACCTGGCAGTACAAAATTGCAAGCTACTAGGGAATAAGTATTATGGAATCCAGCCAACTTTCTTATTAAACAAGCTAGCCGGACCAGTCATAGCTCTCGTAGTCGCTTGAGAGGCCTTGTGTAGGAAGTAGAGATTTAACTGGCTTGCAGCACCCAGCGTTACACTGCCATGATGTCTGCAAGGTTATGAACAAAGCTGGACGTGACGTTTTTGCGCTCAGGATCGTCTGGAGTCCAGACCAGCGGTTCAGCTTCGATGATGTGACGCCAGTACAGGCCAACCTGGGGAGAGTTGTATCATTACTTCATCGGAGTATTTAGAGTGCGGTTTAATATAGATTATTTAGCCCTGAAACACTCTGAGAGCACCACTGTGAGCCAAGACGAATGCCATTACATTATATCACTGCTATTTCAATGGTACTGCGCATACTTGCGTGGCAAACTTTTATCAGCTTTGCCAGTCAGCTAGTGTTGTCTAAGTCAATGACGGCATGCCAACCTCGCTTCTTGCCGGGTTTCCAGGCGGGAGAGTACCATAGAAGACAGGAATTGGTTCTGTAGTCCGCGATCGAGCAAGATTACCGGCCGGGGATGGAAAGCAAAGGCCCGAAAACAGCATCAAATAGCATTGCTCTGTAGTCGGGGAGCCGGGATGGTGGCACCAAGCGAGCCCAGTCTTAGGCTCTGATGCTGAACCGCCGCTTCATCTACAACAGCAAAGGGTGCCGTGAACCACGCGCTAGAAGAAACTCGAGCTAGGTACTTCGTAGTCACGGAAGAGGTTCCCCTGAAGGGGCTGCCGATCGGAACTTTATGCGCAGTCCTATCCATGCACTTCCAAGCCTGACAGGGTCCCTGGAACCGCCCACAACGGTCGCGGCTCCGGGTCCCGACAAGGTCTCGTCTCCCAATTGCAGTCCCCTCAGCCACATGGCACGAGCCGCGACAGGGCTTGGAGGCTCCCAGATTCTCATGCTGCTTGTCCAATCTATAGGCTGGCAGGCTGGCAAGGCTGGAAGGAAGATGATTAGGCTTGGGAGTTTGAAGATTCACCAATGCGCTTTTGCTGTGCGCCGCCCTCTAATCTTCGATGTCATTTGACCTGGGGTGCGGGAGGGAATCTCGACAAGACCGCCAGCGCCGTGGTGACTGAATCCATCTTATCCAGTTTTACCCGGTCGCGCGAGACAAATCTACATCATCCCCTATTATCGCATCGGTTCGGCTAGCTGGGCACAACGGTGTGCACATTGCTGAATTGATTCGTCCAATCCGCCGCAGGGTGCGACGCTGATCTCATACAACGGCCCTCGCCATGTATACGAGGCCTAGTAGCAGAACAGTGCGAGATCATCATTGCAATGGGACATTATAAACTCCAAATTTAGGGACATGCGTCCCACTGATCGTCCTCTTTCAGCTGGTCAAGGCGCCTAGAACAAAAAGTGGCCGATCGCATTGATCAGCGTGCGGAGGCGACTCAGGGCCTCCGTGCTAGTGGGCGATGATCACTTTCCTTTAGTGCTGCCACTTTCCGACGGAGAGAAACCAGGTTTAGGCGACCGCTGTGACGACTGCGAGCCACTGAGCCACTGCAAGCCTACCACGCCGAGTTCGCCTATAATGCTTGGCTGGCGAGCGGGGAACAAGGAAGACAATTGGCGACGGACGCGGTCAACCAAGCCAAGCCAAGGCCAGGCCACTACGCCTGTGCAACGGTTGAAGAACTAACAGTACCACGCTGTAAGGTCGATCGCTCGGGGCTAATGTGGGCAGCCAGGGGAAGAGGAGCTTCTCTTCCGGGCGATTTTTACAGTGGCCAAACATTCAATTTCAGGGATGAGAGAACTTGGAAACCCTACCAAAATCTTGGGGTTGAAATGTGAAGAGGTTCGATGACTGACCTTGCGTCACCGAGCTCCAGGCTCTGCGGATGGGGAAAACAAGGAAAAAAACAAGCCCCAACTCCAATCAATCACGGCCGAATCTATAGTAGTGGTAATATACGGTGACGGGAAACCTTAAAACGGGCTTAAGATACTAGGTATAGAGCCCATCATATTGCTTGTGTGCCGTTTCCAGCGCACTGCAATATATCCAGCAGCGGGCCCAACTATACAGGCGCGTCACTCCGTCGCGCCAGGTTTTGCGCCTCTAGCTGCTCTGCTCGATGAATCTTGGTCCCTAGGTGCAGGTTTTTGCAGAAAGTAGGGTGGCGACTCGGAGAGAATAAGTCAATACTATGTCCCTCGATTGGCCAATGACGGCAGTGCGTCATAGACCAACTAGGATGGTGGGTAACATTGGGAGGCTCAGACGGCAGTTCGAAGCGGTCATCGCCTAAATTTTCCGTCTCCCCTGGCAAGCTTGGCTCGCCTGGCTCCAACCCACGCAACCTTATCGACAGATTGGTAGATGAAATATGACCCGATGCCGATCTGGCCCGCCGTTGCTACCCACTGCTCGTCGGGGAAACAGGATATCTCGCGCTGTGCAAGGCACGATGCCTCGATGCTCACGCCCCTGACCCGGACCATGGCACATTACTATCAGGGAAGAAGGGCCCAAAAAAGGGGGGAAGCTAGGTACCCTGCATCATCCCCTGATCGCAAGCATAGCCGTCGCCGTCCGAGCCGTCCAACGCCCCTCAGCACGGGCCAGCCATATACACACTCAAACACCCAAGACAACAGGACGCCCAATACGGCTCTCTCTCCGGAGAGGTACCCTAATATCGGGACTCGAGCAGGGCAGGAGGCAGGGCAGGATGTTGAAGGAATGACGCGCGGTGTAGCTTCGATCCCACCCTTTGTATATAGCTTCCAGTGCTTCAAAGCCAAAATTGGTCGCATTACTTGACAGATATCGCCCCTTTCCTGCCGATCTTATAGACTCAGCCCAAGATATACAAACCTGAGGGAATAGTAATTTCGACAATCGACGACTGACTGGTCAATGCCAGGGGTTCTAATGCCCTAGTCGCTCACCTTGGTGGCTCTCGTATTCTAAGGTACATGGCCGGGTATTATACCCTCCAAGGTGGACGATACCCGGTCTCCCGGTCTGCATGATGTATGTCTTAGAGCAAGGACAGAGAGAGGCATCCAGTGATGCCATGCCAGGCCCGGCACGCTGGGAGAGATCTTGTCTATAAAACGGCCATCCGCCCTTCGTGAAATAACCTCATATTGAACCCTAATCACAACATTCAGCACTCACCACCAAATACTATCCAAACCGAGAGACATCTCCATACTATCTATTACATAATTTATATTATCTTCCTCACTCCAAAACCTTCTTTCAACATGAAGTGCACCGCTGCCGTCGCTGCCCTCTTCGCTGGCCTCGTCGCCGCTGTTCCCACCCAGCTCGAGGATCGCCAGGCCTACATTCCTTGCTCCGGCCTGTACGGCACTTCCCAGTGCTGTGCTACCGACGTTCTCGGAGTAGCGGACCTCAACTGCGCCAACCGTAAGTTCTACCTGAGAATACCCCCTTATCCATCCATCCTCCCATGATATCGTCCTAACCATCGTGGCCTCTAGCACCCGCCGTCGTCACCAGCCCCGCCAACTTCAGCGCTGTCTGCGCCGCGATCGGCCAGCAAGCCCGCTGCTGCGTGCTGCCAGTTGTAAGCTCTCCCGTTCTGTGTCTGCATCCGAATCGTGTTCCGTCTCATACTAACAACCTTCACAGCTCGGACAGGATGTCCTCTGCGAGACCCCGGCTGGCGTCGTCTCCTAAATCCGAGTTGATCTTTCGCTCTCGCTGGAACCTAGGTTTCGATCTAGGTCTTGACACGATCAATAGGGAAAGCATGTGCGGTATACATGACAGGTGCGGTGTGTTGTATGATTAGGACATTGTAAATTATCAATTTGGTTTTTATTTGTGTTTTTTAAAATGCTCCTGAGCAAATACATCTTGGTCCCGGTGACCACTGTGATAGCGCACACGTTACGTGCCCCCTTATAAATAATAGACAAGGGCTGAAATTTCGTTTGAACTGATTCTCTTGGGTATTCAAAATAATCAAATAAGCACATGTTGAAGGCAGATAACCCACCTGCATTGGGGTTTCGCTCTCTCACCCTCTCTATCATGTTACCACCTTGAATAACTCGGCAAGTACTCCACTAAACATCACATTCCAATTAGAGCACACCATCACCCGAATCTACGATCAGCGGTGCCAGATCGGCATGCCGGGCCGCCAGTCCTTCCGCCTCTGGACGATCAAGACATCCGTCTCGGAGCCGTCCGTCCCATTCTCCTGGTCTATGCTCGCGTAGACGCTGTACCCAAACTCCTCGAGCGTCTGGAACATGCCCAGGAGCAGGATGCGCGAGTCGACCGTCTTCTCGCCGACGGGGAGCCACGCCTGGCCCTGGAGCTTGATCTTGACGCGCGTGGGCGTGTGCTCGTGCTGCAGCACCTCGGGCCCCAGGGTCCGCACCAGGGCGGCCGCGAGCTCGGGCGGCACGTCCCGGCCGACGATCTTGATCTTGCTCCACGCGTCGAACGAGATGCTCAGCCAGTCGCTCGCGGGCAGGGGCGGGTTCTGGAATCGGAAGATCAGAGAGTCTGTTCCAAGCGTTAGCTCTCTTGTCCATCCTCGTCGAAGATGGTCCGGTGTGTGTTGTGGCGCATAGCTCCAACAACCACACCAGGGGCTGGAAGCGCAACATACCTTTATCTTGTTCCTTCTTGCTCAAATCCACTGACGCTTGGAGCACCCAGCCGTTATCATAGAGGGCCTCGAGTATCCCGAGCATAAGGCGGCGGGAGTCGTCGGAGCCGTGCAGCCGAAACGACCAAGGTATCCCTCTGAGCTTAAACTCGGTCGATCGCCCGTACGGCCGCTCCTCTTGGATCCCCAGCGGCCAGCTGGCCCAGATGGCGCGGCGCGTGACGTCGATATACTGCGGGGGGAAGTTGATGAGACGAATCCGGTCCATCATGTTGAGCGTTATGCAGGCGAAGTAGGACCGGAAGACGGGGATCGCGCTGCTCGTTGACGCTGCGTTCTGCGCACCGGGTAGGCTGTAGGAGGGCGGTTCGTCTATGCTCTCGAGCGTCGACGCTGGGCCGCTAGGCTTTTTCTCGTCCGGGTACGACATGTTGAAGCGGGAGGTGATCGGAGAAACCGATACTTACTATCTGTCGGTCTCGCGTGTGAATTGGTACTCTTAATGCTTGATGCACTGGAGATGGAGAGTCGGGTTATCTCCAAGATGTTTGGTTTATACTGAACTGCAAGACGACGAATCCATGGAGATTATACGGAATGGGATAAGGACATCGTGGGGATGGGATACAGGTATAAAAAAGACATATCTAAAGGTGAGTATGCCCTACGAGGTTGGATTCTGCCCGCATCGCCTCAGCTATGCTGAATTGGGGGAAACCGAGCTACTGTTCGGGAGATCGGTAGGGGAGGGATGCGGCTGTGCTGTGGCCCGGAAATAATCAGTAGATGGCCGCTGTAGCGCCCGGGTTGCCTGACAGCTTGACAGCTTGACAGCTCGTGACCCACACCCACAAAGCTTCCGAACGCTACTGGGGAGAGCCTCGAAGATCGCCACCCTGAGTTGCTTCATATGGACGAATGCGCAGGACGCAAGAAAAGGGTAAAGGGCCGTGTAGGAGGAACCTGGGCTGACTCGGCAGTAAGGATGGACTACGGGAAGTTGGTTCTACCAAAATCGTTTTATCAACAGGTCATATGAACCGGAAGAATCTTGAGTAAAAGTGAAGAGCGGTAGTTTTGGAAGGGTTCCGAGGATAAACAAGGTAAATAAAACAAAATAAAATAATAGATCCTCTTGTGCACAACTACAGTATCTCCAACCATCCAGGGTAGAGCAGACGCTTCACCTACCTACAGACAAAAGCTTATCGTCTCAGATCACGCAAGATTCGACTATACCAAGATTTAATCACACCATACAAATCAATCCACCTAAAGTTTTGGTAGGTTTGTGTTGTCAAAGGTAGCTCAGCAATGCGATAGGCTGCCGGGCCACTCAATCTTTCGAGGTACAGACAGACCAAGACTCATGCATCCCTAACCATGCTATACTAAACGACGGATTGGTTCCTCTCCACGAGGTAGGGTAACCAGTTATGCGTCTCATTTTCCTTCCTTGGCAGCTTTATCAACCAATTCCCTCGCCTCCTGTGTCTTCTTCTCGAGCACATTCGCGATCTCAGAGAAGGTCTCCTTGAAGAGCTTCTCGCCTTCTTCCTTGTGCTTGTCCGCAATCTCGCGTAGCTGCTGCAACTTGGGCAGCACTTTGTCTCCTTCCGGGATCATCTTGACATACTTGTCCATGTCCCCCCAGCTGCTTGAGAGCTCGGCACCCTTTGATTTTGCCTTGTCAGCCGCCCCTTTGACGTATTTCTCCAAATCGCCCAGGTCTCCGGATTGGATGGCCTCTTTGGCCTTGTTGAAGAGCTCCGTCGCGTTGCCCTTCCGGAGGGCGTCCACGTTCTTCTCCACCATCTCCTTGACCTTGGGGTTCTTCTCCAGATACGGCTTGGCTTCCTCGTAGGCTTTCTCCCAGACCTTGTCCCGGAGCTCCCCCAGCTTCTGCACCTTTTCCGTGAGAACCTTGCGCGCCTTGTCCATGTTGTCCGCGCTGAACCCGCCCTTCATGATGTCCACCACCTGCTGCGACGTCTCCTTGACCTGCTTCGCGGCTTCCGGCCCGCACTGCTCGCCGAGGCGCTTGAGCTCGTCCACGCTGCCGCCGAACTTCTCCTTCAGCTCGGGGTGGTTGTCCAGCAGGTCCGCGAAGGCGTCCTGCCCGAGGCCGGCCAGCTTCTTGGACAGGTCGCTGACGGCGGCGTAGAGCCTCGACAGCGCCTCCATGCTGAGCCCGGCCTTGGCGACGTCCTGCAGCTGGCGGTAGGCGTCGTTCACGATCTTGTCCGCCTCCTCGCCGTTGTTCTGCCGGATCGTGTCGATGTCTTTGAAAGCGGTGTCGACGTACTCGCGGCCCCCCGGGATCCAGCCCACGTACGAGTAGGCGAACTGCTTGATCGAGTCGACGGCCTGGTCGGTGGTCGGCGTGTTCTCCTGCAGCTTCTTGGCCGCGGCATTGTACTTGTCGTTGGCCTGCTTGGCGGCTTGGTTGATCGCCCGCTGCGTCTTGCCGGCCGGGCTGAGATAGTAGATGCCGTAGAGCAGGACGGCGCTGGCAATGCCGCCGGCGGCGCCCGCTCCGAGCGACGACCCGCCGGCGGCTTGTGACGACGAGGCGCCGGAGGAGGAAGACTGGAAACGACAAGGCGGGCGGCGCGACAGACGAGCAGAGCGAGCCGCCCGAGGAAGAGCCCCGCGGAGGAGCTTCGTTTGCATCATTGTGACGGGGATGGAGCAATTGAAGCAATTGAAGGATACTACTATATCAACAACAGCAGAATGAGCTGCTTCGTGATTGTAGGAATTGAGGAGTTCACGGTATTAAAAGCATTGCTGAGGGAGAAACTCTTTCTGATCTCTCTCTCAATTTCGTTCCGATGACGGGGATCGTACCTAAGAATGATGACGACATATTCATTGTACATAGTTCATTGAAGATGACGGGTTCATTTTGGACTAAGACATTAGGATTCGGGACCTGAGTTCTGCAGGCCGTTTTCAACATGTGGACATGACGTAATTTCTCATGGCGCAAGCGTAGCAGCGTGACACATTTGGGGTAGTGGGCAGAGCGCTACTGTAAGGTTCTGGCTACGACGTCAAGTCGACTAAAATAATAAGGAGAGTTCGATGAATAGGCAGTTAACGTCAGATATATATAGGACTTACGCTGAAAGGAGTTATAGTGGTTTTTTTTTTTTTTTTT
>FTLB01787274.1_pt1 | contig 14770 bp, 15 predicted proteins | sample 1658291 | NCBI WGS metagenome assembly FTLB01 (sample SAMEA3914812, study PRJEB12502) | metagenome | biome: forest; material: soil | place: Canada | collected 2011-07-07 | depth 0.1 m
GACCAACCAAGGGGGGGAGGGGGGGAGATGGAACGTACGGAGTAGAGCGAGGCGCCGTGCACGGCCAGCTCGACTACTTGGATGGTGGCATTGTCGCCGGCCTTGACGTTCGCGTTGGCCGGGAGCGGTACCTGCGGGAGGCAGACGGTGCCGGGGTAGGGATTCTTGCTGGGGCCCAGGATCTGGAAGGGCGGTACCATGGGGTTGCTCATGTTCGGAGGGCCGCCCCAGGGCCCGTCGGTGCCGAAGCCCAGGTTGACGTAGAGGAACGCCGTGGCGTGGCCCTGGAACCAACCCGGTTGGAAGGCCAAGGCACCGCCGGTGGTGGGCCAGTATGTCCTGTTGGTAGTAACTTGCATGCCACCGCCTGCAGATGCGCTGGTTAGCTCTTGATCGATCGCGAGTGTGGGTGGTGCGCATCAGAGCGCGGACAGAAGAGAGGGTGTCCGAGGCCAACTAACATGGATACATCCACTGCATTCCGTAGGGAAATGTGTCATTGGTGATGAGGTTGTCTCCTCTCCATCCGGGATAGGTGATGACGCTGTGTGCCGACACCAGTGCCGCCGAGGCAAGTGTCAAGAGGCTTGATGTGAGCATCTTGACCTGGGGGGGTGGTTCCGCGGTAGAGAACCGATAAGGTGGTGCGGGATTCGCAGATCGATAAACTTGCGACCGGGAGTCTCGTAAACGACCTCCTATGATCTTGCTCCCCTCTCCTGGAGGACTCCCTCGCTGCGCCCCTGACTAAACTGTGGTGCAGGAGCTGAGCTGGCTGACTGAGAAGAGAACCCCGCCTTTTTTTTTATAACTCTCTGTAATCCGTGGCTGGGTGGTGGTTTCGCGGATCGCAACAAGGGCTCGCCCGTGTGGAGGTGGATTTGAAGATCAGTGTGAGTGGGAGATGCTTTGGTCTTGGTCGACAAATATACCAAGAGAAGCGTCGTCTGCCAAGGGAATGAAGAAATGTGTGTTCCTAGCGATCGAAAGCAAAGACGAAGGAGAATTGAGATGCACATTGGGCGGCGACGGCAGAGGTAGTTAAGAATGAACGAACCTGGCCGAGGGGGCCGCCCACCGCGCGCGGCGCACAGAGGGAGAGGGCCAGTGCTGGCAGCCCATTCACACTCTGCTTCGTCCTCGAGCCGCCCGGCACCACGCGAGAGCGGGCATCCGCCAGTCCAGCGAGTCGCCGTGGAGGAGGGGAGAAGCACATCTCGAGGTGCTCGGCGCGCAGGCTGCTCGTCTGATTGGCTGGAGGCTGGGATGCGGAAGCACCACTTGCATATTGGCTGGCCATCTCTGGCCTGTCACTGGCTGCCCACCCAATGCCGCCCGGATTACCTTGCCGTTGTACGCTCCCTGGAGAGCAGCCAATTCGATTGGCATTCACCCCTGCTTGGGCCGTCGTTGGCAGTGGGGTGCCCGCCTCCCCCCCTCCCTCTGTTCTCTCTCCTCTCCACTACGAAATCGAGGAAGCACAGAGAATTGGGGAGCTGGGGGCCCGAGGGACCCAATGAAGTGCGGGATATAGTGTGATGGCCCCCCAGTCGAGGCAACGCCAGCCAGCGCAAGATGAAGTGGAAGTCAGACAGAGTCGGCGTCGCGAACCTGGTTCAAGGGGATAAGATGCGATACGGAGTGCGCTGGTTTCTGGCGAGGAGCCAAAGGAACCAGGAAGCCAGAGGGAGGCCACGAGTATCGGAGGACGGACTGATTAGGTACCCTTCCCTCAATCAAGTCCCTCTTTCTTCCATAATTTAGTAGGTCGTACAAAGCACATATTGCTTATCGAACCATGAATTCTCCCCCCCGTAGCAGCGCGCACGCACGCCGACATGGACGGCGAACTGGGCTATTTGGCGGACCTTTCTCCAACGACCAGCCTCTAGTCTAGCCCCATTGCAGTAATCGTATGTGACCAGACCGGACCCTGGATGCTGCTGCCCCATCGTGCCCATGGAGCCCGAGTCTGCATTCATACTCGTTCTGAGCCGGCCCTCCCTCTCCGCCAACCGTAGTCGGGGCTTAAGCGCCGACCCAGGCCAATAACATCATCTGCCGAGTCGAGAGCGGGCCTATTTTTGGCGGCCCTCCTCCCACGCACGCAGGTTGGCGAGGATGTGGCTCGATCTGCAGGTGATTGGATTCCCTCTCGGTTTCTTAGTCGAGGTACAAGACGGACTAGTCTGGGCCAGATGGGAAAATGGAAAACTAAGGACTCCGTAGAGTGCAGAGCTGGCCGTGCCAAGGCGCTTTGGATCTGAGAATGCTGGTCAACATAGATCTCAGCATGCAGCGTATTGTTTGGAGCTGCGCATTGCCTTGGCCGGAAACTGTAACCCGCACAGCGAGAATAATCTTGCGCAAATCCAAATCCTCATAGTATTGCAATATCCGAGGTGGTCAGCACAACTATAGGCGGTAATATAGACTCTGCATTAAAAACGGGAATGGCAGGACGAGTGTGCGCGACGCGCGCAAGATGCTTATGCTTTGCGCATGGATCCGACCGAGGGGGCCGACGCGAAGAAGTTCCGCACACGTTGTCCCTCTCGGCTGAAATGACAAATATTTGGACGAGGTAGGTATTTCAAGGTACGGTAGGATAGCTTGATCAAGGTGAGCGGCCAAAAGGAAGCAGATCGGGAGAAAATGCAGAGATGAAATGTCATAGCACCGCTAGTAGATCAACTTTTTTTATATGGTGGTGATAGATATTCTCGATTTCCAACCAGCCATCATCGTCAGTGATCAATCGCCCATATTTCAACAGTAGCATGGGACTCTCGTCAGTTCTTAGTAGGTTCGTTATCGCTTATCGATGGCCCCGCCAGTGCCCCACCATCACCAGTTTCTGGGAGGCTATTGCCCTTTGCGCGCCCCCCAGGGAAACTTTTCTGCCCTCAAGAGCAAAACAATAATTAAAACACGGCCGACTGGAGGACAGGGATGAGCGCCGATACAACTGGATCCGAATGGACTCAAGTGGTTCGGAAAAGTAAGCGCGGGTCTCAACAATCCCGTGACCCGAAGCAAGAGCAAGAAGATGCCACCACCGAGGTTACGCCAAACCCAAACCCCAGCTTCACCATAGAGGATATAAGATCCTGTCACGAGACCATCCGTGCCGAATGGCAAGCTTCCGAGTGCCATCGGTTGCTGCGAGAGGATCTCCTCAGCAAAACCCTACAGTCCCATCCGACTATCACAAAGGCCATCTGTCTCGGCCCAGGCTCGTTCGACCCCGCCAATGGTAGCTGGGCGTCCCGACGAACCGCTCATATGCAAGTCGAGGCGTTTCGCACACTAGCACACGCATTGGGTGAGTTAACAAGCTTCCGCGAAACGACTTTATGATCTCCCAGATAGGTATTGATAATCGACGGCGTAGGTGAGGAAGACGTTCATCTAGTTGTCCAGGAGCCCGGCTTCACTGCCACCGACAAGCTCTTCTGCGCCGAGCTTGGCCTCGAAGTTGTGGACAACAAGGCCGCCTTCGGAATGGTTGATGAAGATGCCTTGATCTTCGGTGTGCATCTCTACATACGCACTTGGCACGAGGCTCTCCAGCACCTGCCAGCAATCTTCATCGGCACGGGTCTAGAGAGTTGGCAAGATGTGACGCGCTTCAAGCCAGAGCTCGCGCCTTTGCTTACACCCATTGCTAAAATGCATCAAACGTATTCTCACATTCCATTTCCTGACCTGGGCCACATCTTCTCCAGCACCTGCATATACTGGAAGAAGAATGGCACGAGCAACTCGACGGCTCCAGTTCCCTGAGGTAACCTGCCGCCACCGCTGCAGACGAGCATGCTCTTGTTCGCATAAACTTCAGCATCGGTAGCTTAAGAACGGGCCCACTGGTTTGCTTGGCTGTCGATCATATAGCCTCAACGACTATCGAGAGGAATTGACGTGGCCAGCACCTGATCATGATATCGATCCCGGGCGTGGACCTTTCGATTCCTTGGCGGTCCAGCTTGCGGCCGCCAAGCTGCTCCTTTCTCGCGAACTACCTGCCAACACTGGCTCTTTCGTGGTAGCCCAAGTAAGGACAGCTCCCAGGTCGATCGAAGGCGGGCAATATCGTTGCACACCGTCTCTGCCCCGGAGAGCAAAGTCTGTGCTATGACAAGACAGGACAAATTGAGTTGAACCCTGAAGCCCAGACCTGAATCCTCTTCTGTAAATAAGGTTCACTTTGGCTTAGCAACTATAAAACAGAACAGGGTTGATATTCCTGATCTGGCGAGAAATAGATTGACGGGCCAGGAGCAAATACGAATATGCTGGTCGTTGCTCCGGTCACATCAGCATATAAGACCTCCAGTTCTTGCACCTGCTTCCTTCCTACGCGTACACTTATCTTGCTGTGAAGTCTCGCCTGTTACGTCTACTTTTTCAGCTTTGAACGAAAGGTCCAGAACTTGACGATGGTTTCCCTCAAGGTTTTGGTAGCCGTGTCCTTGGCTTCGGTCTCGGTCCTCGCTTCTCCTGCCCCGGCTGCTTCTGCTCCGGGCTCGTTCCTCCCCGCTTCCCTATCTACGGCTGCTCCTGTCCCGGCCTCTCTCCCTCCGGCTGCAGAGCCGATAGGCCAAAAACTCCCCGACACCCCCGAGCCGGTGTTCTGGAGCGACGACAGGATACACGTCCTCGGCACGCGGAACCGAGTGGACGAGAAAGACATGCAGGACGCCATCCGTTGCCTCTCCAAATGGTGCACCAAGAACTCGGTCGAGAAGAACGGAAAGGCGCGGTGCGTCATCGGCTCCGCCGTGGTCTACCTGTGCAACTACGGCAATGACAATCCGTGCAGCGGCTCCGAGCTGCTCGACAGCCGGGCCGAGGTCCACGAGAAGACAGGCTCCGTGACGGGCTGGTTATACATCCCGGGCTGGAAGAAGACGTACGTCCCCCTCCCTCCCTCGTCCCATTCTACGTTGCCCCTATTTCTTCTCCGCTTGCTCCTTGCTAACCTGACATTCCCATGCTGTAGCTATGGGTTTGACCGCTGGTGTCCTGATGGATTGTAGGTTTTCCCTTTCTCCGGCCCGAGCCTCGGGCTTCCAACTAATTTTTCGTTCCAAGGTGCGACAACGGGTTCAAAGAGAGCCGTCACGAGCAATGTGGCAATGTTAAGAAATCCCAGTGGACTTACGACGGTAAGTACATAACTGATCCCACCCAGCCATGATCGCTTGAAGAACATACCAGCTAACAAGCCTCCTAGGCGGCAGAAATGAAGTAAAGCGGGACAGTTTCCTAGGGAATGTCTCCTCGGCTGCTCCAGTCGCGTAACGTGCAGTCTTCGGGTATTGGCTGGTGTTCTTCCATCTATCCTGATCTCCCCGCTCAAGAGATCTTACAACTACTGCGGCAGAGTGTAGTTATAATACTTGTATTACGCTGAAGCTCATTGATCGAACGTGATATGTATTTACCCTTCCGTGAAACCCCAACGGTTTACGGTCAGAGACGGCGAAGGCTTTAGCATACATCTCAGCGTGGAACTTTACTATCGGGTATACGCTATACTCTGAGGTTCACCGCATCGAAGACTTTCGGAGAGCCCTTGCTCTCTCCCTGGCACATACATTCTATCTCTCTCATTCACTCTCTTCTTTTCCTCGGGACAATTACGAACTGGCAGAGTCTTGCCGTTGGATTTTAGTATCTTCGGCCTGTATTTACAAAACTATTGAACTGCTTTTCTGCTGGAGTTCCTCCTGTCTCGCTCCCATATCCTCGTCTGTTGTAAGCACTTTTACCGTTGACGGGTGCCTGCTCCTCATTCGTAGTCGACAACAAGTCCTCTTATTTCCCGCACAGAGTCGCCGTGGACAGGTCCACTCCGTACGTGACATTGACCTGGCTGATCGTCACCCAGCCGGCGTTATTCTTGCCACACTTATCCGTGATGAGGCTGGAGCAGTGGCTACCAGCGACACCGGCGGGCGGACTGCCGCCGGTCCCCGTGCTGCAGAGAAACGTCACGAGGCTGCCGTGCTTGGAGTAGAGGCTCTGGTGCGCCGGGATCGAAGCCCCGCCCGAGCAGAGCTTGTCCAGGTCCGCCGTGGCAGCCGCGTAGTCGTCGGCGTTCAGGGCCTTGGTCGTACCGCAGACCACAGAAGGGGCTTGGCGGGCGAACTTGGCGCTGAGTCCTCCGGTGGGGGTGGTGAGGAGCGCAGAGTCGACCGAGGGCCAGCTGGAGAGTTGGACGTGGTTCGTGAGCGAGCCGTCTTCGGCGGGGAGGACCGCGTATACTCCGTCCGGCTGGTCCGCCGGGATCGTGAAGGCTTGGATAGCAGCTAGGCTGCCGGCCAAGAGGAAGAGACCTTTGTTCAGCATTGTTGGATATGGTACGTTGACGAGATGTGTGGTCTTTGCTAACTCCTTTTGCTGCTGGTGAGGAGGCGGGGATGGACGCGGTCCTTGATAGGAAAGAGAACGATGGCACCTAGTGGGAAAGACCTGTTTAAATACCTGGATAACCGAGTCTTGACTCTATTCTGCGAAACGCTTGCCCCATGCTATTTCGGGGTCTACGAATCCGGGCTCTTCCCATTCCAGGGTCCTGCGAATCCTGTATATTTTCAAAGGTGAAGGGACCTTAAACACGATGGCCGTCATATTTAGTCAATACCGCGGACAGTTAGCAATATATCTTAGCCGGAAACCAGCCTTATTTGTTTACGTCAATCACCGAGCCGATGCACCTCGAATTAGAACGTGGGGAATTTTATTACCCGGCGATGGTACGTCCGGCCGCGCGGCAGGAACTCAAGCTTACTTGGATGCCATAGATCCACGCCCTACTGGGAAAGAATGAGAACTACGCAGTTAACCTTGGTCGGAAATATAACAAGCTTGCCCGGGCGTATACCAGAGCCATGCGTTCGGGATGTATCAGCAAGAAAGGGGGTGCGAAGGACATGACTGGAACCATTCAGGGCAGCCGGGCACCGCTCGGGGCGGGACGGGTGGTGTAGATTTACCGAGATCTCTGGTAGCGGCTGCTATAGTCCAATGCGTCATTGGCTGTCGCCTTGATTCCATCTTCTGCATGTCCGGCTGAAGATTTGCATTTTAGTGATGAGGATGGAGGAGCCTTCGCTGTCTTGCACAGCCCCATTGTCACGGAGAATATCCCTGTCTATTCACATGAAGCTCATGACCATTGCCAGGGTGCTAATTATTGCTTCAGGCTCCTTTCCTCGAGTTCTGGGCTAGCAACAAGATGCAGGACCACGGATTGGTATTGATCTATCTGGATCTGCATGGCAAAGGGGCTTCAATCTAGATCTTAAGGTAGGCCGGACGATCCCTTTCGGTATTCCGGAGCTGACTGGACGGACGTGCCGAGTAGATCGACTCGAGAATTAAAATGCCTGCTGAATAACCAATAGCTGGCGGAATTCTTGGGTATGAACTCCCCTGGCCAGGGTGAAGTTATTATGTCATTCATTTATCAGATGTTTTGTAACCTTTAGATGCATAGTAATGTTGACATAACAGCCAAAAGCGTTAACACTAGTGAGGCAATTGATGAAAGAGTGATTGAGCTCGCTTTAACGCATGTCTCCACTTTTCTCGACATCTTGCTAGCCGAGTGGTGTATTCCGTATCTGAATTCTATTACTACCGTATGCATATGATCCCTTGGCAGAAACAGTATGAAGGTTAGGGGATCTCGGAAATCTCCTCTCCCGAGGACATCGAGGGCTTCAGCAAGCGGTGTCTCTCAAACTCTCGAGACCTCGGCAAGAACACTCCGGACTAGGAGTTCGGCGTTGTCGAGCCCTCAGAATGACGCGTCGGGACGGAGCACCGACGCGTCTGCGGACGAGGGCGAGGACGACTTTCGTCCAGCCAAACGGCAAAAACGAGCCACAATAAGCAAAGCGACCGCGAAAAACGCCAATCAATACATCTATGATGCTATTCTTGGAGATCAGAAAGACCTGGATCCTCCACCGATCAGCCTCCCTGCTCGTGAGCACTCGCTGGCGTATCACCGCCCTCTCCTTCTCTTTGGGCCCCGGTCCCGTACCGCCCGCCATGCACTTCTCTCCTGGTTCGACACGGTTAGAGATGCCCGAGCGATGCCATGGCGGAAGGAGTGGGTTAATCCCGCCAGCTTTTCGGACCCTGCAGAGCTGCGCCGAGTTCTGGAGCGGCGGGCGTACGAGGTCTGGATTAGTGAGATTATGCTGCAGCAGACGCGCGTGGCCGTCGTCATAGGCTACTGGACTTCGTGGATAGCTCGGTGGCCAACCATCCACGATCTCGCGCGTGCTGAGGCTGATGATGTCCTCAGCGCCTGGCGTGGCCTCGGGTATTATAGCCGCGCAACCCGCATTCACGAGGCAGCCAAACTAGTTGTATCCGATCCCGACATGAAGGGCCTTCTGCCGTACAGCGCAACCGAGCTTGAGGCAAAGGTACCGGGAGTCGGCCGTTATACCGGAGGTGCAATCTCTGCCATCGTGTTCGGTCACCCCGCCCCGATGGTCGACGGTAATGTGCTCCGAGTCTTGAGCCGGCAGTTAGGCATCCTTGGCGACGTCAAATCCGACAAAAAGGTCATCGAAACGCTATGGCAGGCAGCGGCGTCTCTTGCTCGCGCTGTGGCCGAGGACGGCGAAGAGCCCGATTCGAAGTCTTCGGGTCCCAACGATCGTCCGGGGCGCTGGGGCCAGGCCCTCATGGAACTTGGAAGTACGGTCTGCACTCCCAAGCCGAACTGTGCGGTATGCCCCATTACGACCACCTGCAGAGCATACGAAGAGGGGCACGCGCTGGGGACCTTCGCCAAGACTGGCAATTCTCGCAGCCCGGCCCAAAAGATCGAAGACATGGAAGATCTGTGCTCGATGTGCGAGCCACTCAGCCTTTCCGGGGAGGACGACGACACCCTTGGTGACGAGAACCAGGCTACCAAGGAGGTCAAGACGAAAACAACCAAAAATTCCAAGATATCGTCCTTCTTCACCCCGACCGTATCTAAAAAGCCAAAATCTGACCCAGCAGCAATGGCTACGGCCGTAAATCACGCCATGAAGTTCCCCTTGAAGAAAGCTAAGAAGGCGGCCAAGGAAGATCAGATACTCGTGTGCGCCATCCGTCGAGCGGACGGTAGATATCTCATCCAACGACGGCCCAACAAGGGCCTCCTCGCCGGGCTATGGGAGCTGCCCAGTCAAAGCCTCGCCGAGTCGGACTGGGACAAATTCAAAACCCGCCGTTCCGAGGCCGTGCGGCACGTCGCAACGTTGCTGGATGACGATTTGAAGGGCCAGACGAAGTATGTTTCCGAAATCGGGAGCATTCCTTGGCAGTTTTCTCACATGAAGTTGACGATGCACGTCCACCTCTTTGAGCTGGATAATGGCCATCACAAGGAGGACGAGGACTGCCTGTCTGGAGATCTCGATCAGCAGTCGAAATGGGTGACAAGCAACCACCTTGACGACGAGTCGATGGGCACGGGCATGCGGAAGTGTTGGGCTCTGGTGAAAGATTCGAACTCGGACGATTTCTGAGCAGACAAGGATCGGCCGGGGGACGACTTGGGCGTCATCTAGCAGCTAATTCTTGCTCCCGCGTGTTCAACAGACTAGGTTAGGGCTGCCCGTGTTTGACATACCAATAAACTAGCCCAAATCATCTCACGCGTAGTTGTGTACGTTTATTGAAGAAGAGGAACTAATTAGATCTTCGAAGCCCTTGGGACTTCAGTTAATACGTGCAGCGAATAGCATGATACGTTTCCCCAAGACAAGCAGACGGTATCAGGCCTCACCTCCCCGCTACATTGAAATCACAATGAAAGATCGCAACGATCCTTGCCATACTCGCTGCAGGATTTCACTGGTGGTACCCAAGACATTGGTGTTGGCCTGACAAGCCCGGGAGAGCTCCTTCGTTCATCCTTGCTCTCGGTTTAACTTAACATTGGAAACACAACCAGGACCATCAACGCTGGAAGCCTTTAGAGTGGGTAGAGGAATCCTCCAGTAACTAAATAACCTAATCAATATCGAACCTTTTTCCATCTATCCTGCTGGCGGCGCTTCATATAAATTGAACAAGAAGAAAGCAAAACAAAATACATTGAAATAGCGAAGATCCATGAAATCCAGACCCTCCTCTTGACTTGTACGTTCATCATCCACGCGCCTCAGCGCTGCCATCCGATGTCTAGCAATGCGATGTATTTCGACGTGCACGATGGAGCTTAACAGTGTCTACAACCCCCGTGGCACACAAAGCACCGTGCGTGGCTCTAAGGAAGTGGTTTTCTCGTCAGAATGCTGTACAACGCGCAGCCTCCCAGGGGCGAGCTTCACTTACATGAGACCGAACATGAACAGCCAGATCAGCCGAGCCAGGGTCGCGGCCGGCTGCACGTCTTGCTGCACCACGGGCAGCGCTATCGAGAACATGAAACCCACGGCCACGCTGGTCCCAGCGGCGAGCAAGCCGTCGTGGATCAGGCGCTGCAACCGGTGCATCCGCCGGTTGCAGCGGAGAACCCGCACGATGTCGCAGAGGCTAGCAGAGCCAGCCGCGAGAGCAGGGTTCAGCACCGGCGCGAGCCAGTTCTGCGTGGGCGAGCACACCGCGGCCGCCGTGCTGAGACCGCACAGAATCAAGCCGAAGAGAACGCTCAGACATCGTGCGGTGAGGTACGGTCTGCGGCAGGCCGAGGGAGGGTAATAGGTATCGTCGACGTAGTGGCATGGTTCGGAGCGCGGCGGGCTAGCCACGGCTGTGGCGCCGCTCACGGATCTCGACAGACCCTCTTTGCGAACAGAATCGAACGACATGGCGGGAAATTCGCAATCACGGTCTTTTCGAGTAAATTGTGCTGGGTGTTTTCGAAGTGCGATATAAGCGCCGTCGAGGAAGAGATGATATCGTTCGGTTCTGAAGATCAAGGCATGGGCCCGATCTGAGAGTATATACTCTACCACACATGAATTCTAAATGGCCCTAATTCTGCTGCCATGAAACCGCCCCGTGATCTGCCTTGGATTGGTCGTTATCGGTGCATGAGCTTGGACGGAGGTTAGTTCGACCGAGCTGATTGTCCTGTTAGCCACTTCGGGAACAACCACCACGTCACAGAGTCAAAATCGCATGAGTCGGCACGGGAGCGAGACGGGCGATTGGCTCCAAAAAAGAGTGCCTTGCTTCGGGCGCAGCTAACAAGGTCAATCCGCTATCCAGCGGTAAAATACGAGCTATACGGCGCAAAGCGAGAAATACCGTGTCGCGGGGTAGCTGCACGACCTATCACAGAACAGTGTCTTTGTCGATAGCACGAAACTGCACTATCAGCTACTACCGGAGAGCATGGATCTGGCTGAGAAAAAACCCGAGCTATACGGGCTGGCATCATGACACGCTAGTCTCTGCGCAGTCGGAATCAACGTCGTCTCATAGGAGCCCCGAGAGGCTTGCACAACAAGGCATCCCTTGCTTGCCACTCGGCATCGTCATGGTCACGACCTCATAGCAAGTCGCCACAAGACCGGATTCCCGGCCTGACTTAGACACCTTTTCTTCCCTTTGGAAGGGCCGATCGGTTTATGGTGACCTAGTGCTCTTTGCATCTTATTCTGTCCAATGTGGTAATAGGACAAACGATATGCCTCATTTTTCTTGATCCCGGTTTATTCTCATGTATTTGTCTATCGAATCATTGAGAGTCAACCTTGTCAACTCGCAACTCTGACTCCGGCTTAGAAATGTTAGGTCAGGGGAATCTCAAAACATTTATTACAGTTATTGCTGGCGGCCTGCCGCTCCCCTCCATTGGCAGCTCATCATTCATATCCCAAGCTTAGTAGCCGGCAAACTTGACATCCAGCTTCTCAGGTCGCGTGAAGGGAGGGATCATCTTCAAGGCCGCAAGCTCCTCAAAGGCGAGGATGAAGCTTTCGGACGAGTCGATGAACCCGTGCCAGCCCAGGGTCCTGTTCTTGTTCATGCTGTGGTGATGGATGGGTTAGCAAGTGACGGCCCAGCAGCAGCTTAGGATCGAGGATCGAGTATCGCGGCTTACCTCAAGCTACGGGTCCAGTTGCCGAGAATGTCGGCGTCTAGGAGGGCAAAGACGTCCTGGTGGTTCTCGAAGGGATCGTTGCGGTGCTGCAGGTTGTACTTGGCCTTGATCTCGGCCCATTTGGCCTTGACCTCGGGGCGGGTAGACCACGCGTCGAAGGATCCGCTGAGCTTGAAGGAGCCAGCGGGCCCGAAGCCCCTGGGAGGCAGAGTCTGGGGCATGGTGAAGGTCTGGTAGGCGGAATCGTCTTCCTTGGGAACGTCGTACTCGGCGCCGAACAGCGCCGCCAGGGTCGGCCAGAACTTGCCGTACGCGAACTGGCCGCCGTCGGCGACGTTGAGGATCTCGTTCTCGGTGCCCTGTGTCTTGAGCACCCACTCGGCGTGGTACCCGATAAGACGTGCCGAGGTAACGTGCTTCTCGATGGCCCATGAGATGCCATCGCCTGGGTACTCGATGGGCTGTCCCAATTCTCGCTGAATGATGGTGTACAGGGAGAGGGCCAGGGCAATGTTCATGGCGGCCTCGGGCACGGCGCCGATGATGAAACCAGGTCTGGTAACGTTCCAGGCGACATTATTCTCTGCGGCCCACTTCCATAGCAAGTCTTCCTGAGGAAAGTAGAAGTTGGGTTCCTTGAGATAGCGAGGATCGGACTCCTCCATGGGGTTGAGAGGGGGGCCGATGTGGACTCCGTAGTGCTTGCCACCAGTCTGGAGGATGAATCGCTTGGGAACCTTGCCCGCGATCTTCAGGGCCTCGAGGAGGTTGGAGAGCAGAAGCACTGGAAACCGGTCAGCGCCATGGACTGCTCAATGTTACGATACGGAGTCGAGAAGCTTACCGTTGACGCGCTCGGTCTCGTCAGTGTCGGACCACAGACCGCCGCCCGCGACCGGTGGGGGCTGGATGTAAGCGGCAAAGAAAACAAAGTCGCTGCTGTGAGTTAATTGGCCGATCTGAGGATTTCACTGCAGCATTGGATACCACTTACATGGGACCGGCTTGCTTGAGTCCCTCAGCAATCTCGGTAGGCGACTTGAGGAGGTCGATGGAGAGGTACTTGACGTTGCCTCCGAGGGGCTTCGCCGGGGCCCTGCGGCTGAGAGCGTACACATTGCTCCACCTCTCTGGATGCTCGCTCAAGACCTTGATCACGTTGGCGCCGGTGATACCGTTGGCACCGGCGACCAGGACAGAGTGCTTCTCGCCATCCTCAGGGTACGCGGGAAGCCCGTGGAAGACACCGGAGGACTTGACAACTTGAGTCATCTTTTAAACTTGTCTTGAGTGTGATGGACCTGGTGATGATGAGACTGTATATGCTGGAGGAGGAGGCTGGGCTCTGAACTTGAAAGAGCAAAGACGTGACAGCCGAAAGCCATATTTATATTGATCATTGTAACTATTCCAAAACATCAAACGTGAGTATTTGTGTAGAAGCTTGCTCTAGAACCCTCTGATTTGTCAAGTGACAGCGTGCCTGACGATGGTGCCCGTCTGCCCAGACATGAAACTCATGGACGGTCGCTGCCGTGATGAGTAATAAGCGGCTACTTGCTGGTATCTAGAGCCATCCCCTCTTTGCTCTGATCCTGCTTCCGGCTGCTCTGTTTCTCCTGGCTTCGCGCTGCTGGGGATATCAAGGGACAAAGTATTATTCCCTGACTTTCTCGAATGCGTACCCGCAACTATAGGATGGAGTCTGCAGCAGAATTCTCGAACCTGCATAGCTGAATAATAGCGATCTAGTGTCGCGATGGATATGGAGATTACATAACTAATCATCTTAAGATTGAGCATGACTCCGAATAGACTCGGGAAGTCTAGTCGCAAGGAACCGCCCACACTCTTCATTAGCTGCAAGGTTTTACCGCGTGGCGCCCAAGCAACGTTGACCTTACCCAGGACCCGTCGCACCTGGCGCTGCGTCACGTTATCTTACTGCTCCGAATTAGCTCGGCGAACCTGTCAAAGCCTTTTAGTAATTCCTCAGGCTTTGAGTGGGCTCGCGCCTCGAGTAAGCCTATGAAAGCTGGACTTAATCACCCCTTACTGCGGCACCGGGGCGCGGCTAACGAGAAAAAAAAAGAACCTAATCCCCTAGAAACTCAAATAAAATAAGGCAGATAATCTTTATTCTGATTACTCGAACAATGTCATCTCACTCATGGCCTATCGACGTGTACATGATACCGTCGTAGCTAGAGCTGTCGTGTGCAGGGCATATGCATTTATTCCTCAAATCAAGGAAAGAAAAATAGGACATGAAATTAAAATTTGGTAAAATGGCCCGACGTAATATCCAAGCACAACAGTAGGGATCAATTAACCAGATAGGTAGGAATGATTGGGTTCGAGATCAGGTACCTTAGTCTTGTCCAGCTTCCGGAAGGATTAACTTGGCTTGTTGCGCTATCCAATCAGGCGAGCTCGCGAAATTTAGAGGGTAGCACGGCGATGACTCCGTCGGACACTTACCTATTTGGTAATCTGAGCTACCTGTGGTACCAAGAGCAGAGAGCTCTTAGCTACTGTAGTAACACCCGCCACCAACTGGACTCAAATCGACCCGAGACAAGATCAAAATTTGGAATAGGGTGGCTAAACAGTGGCAGTTACTCGACTCGAGTGGCTCAGTGGTGTCCGTCCTGCGCACTGTGGTTTCCTACACGTGTTCACCTGAACAACGGC
>FTLB01818603.1_pt1 | contig 14743 bp, 14 predicted proteins | sample 1658291 | NCBI WGS metagenome assembly FTLB01 (sample SAMEA3914812, study PRJEB12502) | metagenome | biome: forest; material: soil | place: Canada | collected 2011-07-07 | depth 0.1 m
AGGATTGTGTAGTAGACAGAACTTGAGATCACAGCTGCAGGAGGTAGTAGAGGCTGGCCGAGGTGGGGGGGTCCTTCGCCCAGAACCAGAGAAAAAAGGGAATTTGCAATATGTAGAAGCTCTGAGGTGGGTGACAAGAAGTGATACCACAAACTGTCAATCACGTCACATTGACATGCTTGACAGTGGCGCCTGCCGGCATGGCATGGGGGTTACATGTGACCAAAGGCGGGGCTCTCAAACCACTTATTTGCGACCAAAAATAAAGTTTTACATAGTGGGGCGGCCACCTGTCAAATGGGTGGCTCTATTGGGTGGAAGTGATGGAATTGCATCTGTCTTGTGTCCTGCACTCGTAAAACCGCGAATGCGGTGTTCTGCCCGCCGCATTTGGCTGGCGCGTCCCGCCGTTTTAAGCGGCGTCAGCACTGGGGGCACAGGGGCCCAACAAGTACCGTGTACTTGCAGCTCACCCAAGTGCTTGGGACCCCACTACCCCACCGCTTTGGAAGTTGATCAGTTCAGACAGTATCCAGCAGTCTTGGGATGCGTTGGGCCTCGTCTTGGGTCCTTTTCTTGACCCCTCGACTCACCACCCACAAGACAGTCAATTCGAGCCTGTTGCGGCGCCCGTTGCAAGCGCCTATTTCAGGTACATCTCACTGTTTAAGCGCTTGCACAACGGTGATTATCGCCCCAATGCAGGAGACGGATCTGAAATTAGAAGACGAGTATTGATTGGATGCTGAGCTAAATGCGCCGCGCAACACTCTACTTGTACTGCGCTGACCTAAAAGTACTAAGCAGGAGGGGGCAAAACTTCTATCCCCAATCCCCCCCCTCCCGGGGTGCAAACTCAATCTCAGGAAAATGAACACACCGCCGACAGGAGTTCCTTCGGACTCCCCTCAAATGGTCAGCTTGCAGCCGACTCCATGCACGATGACCTCTTCAAGCGGCTGCAGGAAGTAGCCAAGATACTCCCGCCGCGATGACAAGTAATGGTCACCGCGCGAGCCCCTATCCTTGCTCGAGGAGATGTATTTCTTCTTCGTGGGAGCGAAATTCCTCAAAGGACGATCGAATAGGGCCCATTCAGAAGGTCATTTCGCTCGCACGGTGGAACGTGTCTATACGGTGCATTTGCGGCGGCTTTATGGTGCGGCCAAGAATTTGAAGGCAGAATTGGCTCTGAGGCCTGACGGCTCAGCCCCCTCGTCTGTTGTCGATCGCTTTGTTGATATCCTCTTTCCCCGAGAAAGGAAATCCACAGCGGGGATGGAGGTGGAAGTAGAAGCCCTTGACAGAAACTCTACACAAAGAAGCAAGAAAAAAAGCAGGGAACCGCACAAAGACATATTTAATGCTTGGCAGGCTTACGCTCAAAGGTTATCATATCTGGTCGACAAATATTGGTGGCCAATTCTTCTCATTCTCCCCAAAGAACTAACAGACAAAAAGTGGGCCCTTCGACAGACAGCTCATGTTGTTGTGCTTGCTAACGTCTATGTAGTTTGCGGTCCCTGACGCATGCCGAATTCACTGCCGTGCTGGATTACCTTGGACCATGAACGGCCGTCGTTCAGGAATGACATCAAGCATCTTGACGATTTTGTCTCATGGCTGGTTGAACGTGACATTTTGCCTACAGGCATGCTTAAGTTCGAAACTTACCCTGACTCCCAACTACTCTCCGGGGCACAGTGTCCCACTTGGAGAGGTGCTGGGGCCATGTGATGCGGCTAGAGGCTCGGTGGGTCTGGTTGCTCTATCAAACGAGCTAAACCGGAGCTACTCTCAAAGGGGACCGTGCCGTCCGCCTAAATCCAATGAGGCCATCGCATCCAGACTCATCAATATATACATGCTGGTCGGAGCGGAACTTCGACCATTTATAGAGGAAATGGTCTCGCAAATCGGCATTCCGCTACCGTCGGCCGGCTGATGCTAACGTTGTACTGATCGTGGGGATGGGAACGGTTACGCCGAACTCATCGGATAAAAATACACAGCCATCTCATCTTGGTATAGCTCGGGTTTCTCGACGAGATGCTCGAGCAGCGCTTTTAGCATCGGGGGAGTTACGAGTCGGCGTCGTCTTTAGAAAAAATCATTTTAACCAAATCGGGAAGCCTATTTTGCGAGTCACTGTACCCATATCAACAGAGTCCAGAGGATGGGAGCACAAGCGATCATAGGAACCTTCATAATCGTGGCGACATGCATAGCAGAAGCAGAGGCTCACATTGCTACCGCACATGACAGGTTCCGACGCAGGGCGATCAAGCTCTAGACAGATATTCATACTCTACCCAAAACAAATCCACTACGCGATATGACATCCCAGATGTGAAAGTTTAGGAGGTTCCACCGCTTGTCCTTCTGCGCGATAGCGGATAAGTTGAAAGATATTGATATGGAAAAGCTCGAAACCATTATCCCTTTCTCGCTGGCACCCTGGGAGAAACGAGCGCACATAGTCTCTGATGATACGGCTATAACGAGAGCAGGAAAAGCTCCCGCCATCTATATTGCTATAAGTAGCTCGGCAAGAAACGGGGCAGTCAGAATAGGCGGGGTCATCGAGATCTAAACATCGGCGCAGAGTGAAGCAAGAGTGGAAACCTTCGCAGCTACTCTTGCTAAGAGTGGAAACCTTCGCAGCTACTCTTGCTAAGAGGATAGATGAAAACCCGTCTTCCGGGGAGCTAGTAGCGATGGCAAGCGCCTTAAGCCGACTACCAAAGCTAAGATATCAAAACGTCGTCGTAGTGACAAGAAATAAGGCAGTCACGCTTACGCTTAGGCGCCTACATTAACAACCAGGACAAAAGCCGATTAGGAGTATCTACAAAACCATCAAGACGTTGAGAAGGGAAGGAAATGAGACAACGATTATCTGGCTTCCTTCAAGCAAAGATAACGAACTCCTACAGGTTGCTAAGGATAAAGGCTAATGTGGCTCCAGATCCATATTGGACTTCACTATTGGTATCTTTTCTTTTATGTATTTGCACCGCCCTTCATCCGACCCGTTTAGATCCAGTCCCGCATTCCCATCTAATTTTCCTCGTTCTTGGCGTCCTGCTCATACCCTTCAATCTTCATGTCGCTCAACCCAAGCTCCTCCTCCTCCTCCTCGGTGCGCTGATACTCCTCAACGGTGATTTCCGGATCCGGCTGGCTCGAATCGTCCGCAAGGCGCTGAACATAGCTGCTTGCAAGAGGGTCGGTCAAGATGATAGTAAACTCCTTCTCGCCGTTAATGGCTTGATCAAGCCCCTCGAAGAACGAGTTCCACCGCTCCCGCTCCCCGGAGCTGAGCGAGTCACCGCCTCCACCTCCAGCACCCGAGCCGTCAGCCTCGAAGATCTGGTTGCGTAAATCGTCCCGCACTTGTGTCAGCAGACCCTCAACGGTGGTGAACCGGCCACCCAATGTGCCGGGGTTGACGGAGAGGTTGAGTTCTGGGCACTCGAGGGCACAGCTGTCGCTCTTGAGGATGTCGCGGGCAAGATCTTCGGCAGTCTTGACCTTGACAATCATCTTGCGGCCCTTCTCTGGAATCTCTCCGCCGGTCTTGACATCATTAGACTTATAGCCGCAGTCATCGCAGCTCGTGTTCATGAGGACCACCTGTTGGAAATGAGGAATGTCTACCATCTTCATGTTCGTCACGCAAGGATGCATACAACCGGGGCATGAAGCGGGGAACTGGTAGACCTGATCGGGAATGATGTTATCAGTGTCCAGCCCAGTGGTGGCTGTATCGGTGAGACCCAGAGCTTCGTTCTGCTCGGCGTCGCGGAGGTACTCGCGCTTCTCCCACTTGCCAACACCATCGCGAGGGTCAGGGGCGATGAATGAGCTACCGGCAGGATCGTCAACATACATGCGGAAGGGGAATGCATCTCCCGCAAGCATGGCGCGGCCCTTGGTAATGATCTCATCGATCTTGGCGTATACCTCCGGTGCCTGCTCCTTTCGCGCTTCCTGGTCAGACTCGAGATCGTCGATGATGTTAGTCAACAAGCCCTCCACGTTGGTAAGCTGGCCCCGGCCTGCGGGGACCTCAACATTCAGCTCGATGAACTTGACAGTTGCGGTATCGGACTTAACAACTTGACGCTCAAAGTCAGGAAGCGCAGTCAGGCGTAACCCGTAATGGGCACCTTTGAGCTGGAAGGTACCGGCGGGTTGGATCTCGTTGTTCTGGTAGCTGCACTTGTCGCAAGAAAAGGACATGATGATAACCTCGCGGAAGAATGGGATCTTAGTCAAGAGGAGGCGAGTAGTCCCCTGCGAGGAAGTGTTAGTCTGTGTTCTGGGCCTGGCGATCTGGGAGGGTGGGTTTGTCCTTACATTCTCGTGGCAGTTCATGCAGAGAGACTCGATCTCTTCGACAACCTTCTGGTCTTCGTCATCCTCCAGTTGGGCTTCATGGGTGCCATTTGTGGCTGGCGCAGGGGCAAGCTGCTCAGCCTTCTGGCCTATAGTATCGAATAATCTGGGCATTATGTCGTCTCTCGGGAAATAAGAAATGCGAAGCGTATATGGTTGCGATGGGTAAAAAGTTCAAGGGGCAACTTTGCTCACGAGACCTTTTTGGCGGGGTAATATTCAAAAGCTTGGTGGGGGGAGACTGGCATATGTCATTGGCGTAATTAGCCTGACGGAAACTAACTTCATGAAGCACCTAGATTTGCGTGCAGCTGGACGGAGGTAGGAGGGCTCCCAGCAATCTTTGTTACTATCGTCTTTCATATAGCTATAAGGATTGGGCCATCAAAGTCGAGTCGATAGCTTCAGGGATGAGAATCTGCGCTCCTTACCAAGACCTTGCATCCTGACGGGATTAGGAAGGTTAGTGATTGTGAAGGCAGCGATGGACCTCTCGAATGTCAATGATGTCGTTGGTAATGAAACCAACACTCCATAATCGGCGCTGACTGCGATCTCAGCCGCTCGAAGTCCCAAATATAGTCTTCCTCCCCTTCACCTCTAAGGAATGCAAAGCCAATACAGAAAGATTGCTAGCAACCGTCGACTCCAACCATATCGAGGAGTGGCATCTCGTATTTATTCGTCTTATACGTACAATCTAATAAGAGGATATCTGGGTAGGCTTAATGGTCGTTGCAGATTGGCAGTATAGTACTCACCTCTCTTATCCACGACCGTGATCAGTGCTACTACATCTGAAGGGAATCGCGAACGAATGGGGAGATCAGAATCCTAAATAATGACCTAGCCCAAGCCAAAACAATAAAGCTATGCCAGCTAGTACTCCGATGTCGTCTGTTATGTCCAGAGTTAGGGCATAAATACGTCGCTACCCTATTGGATGATAGGGTCAGGATCAGGTCACTATTTTAAACTGAGCCAACTCGTCTCCTCCGGCAGCTAGAACTTGACTCCGCTTCAAAGACAAACCAATCTAAAAAAAAAGAACCCTGGCTTGGAATAATTCGCTTTTAACATCTATTCGCTGGTCTTTCTGAAGAATGCGGCTATATATACCGCACGGATTCTTGATAGGACCAAGAACAGGGCTTAGGAAATGGGCGATATATTTGGCGCAAACCTAATGAGGAGGACCCTTCCCCTACTAGAGCCGAGAATAGCAGTCGAGCCAACTACGGCGGAAGATGAAGGTCGGAATTCAGGAGGCAACCAGAGCACGTTCTGTCCATTCCATGACGAACCGATGCTGTAGCCACGCCAGCGAGTTTCTTGAGCAGTGGTATTGTCAGGATAGATATCGGCAACAGGAGGGTAGTCGGGTAATGTCGGCCTGTCTAATGTGATCAGGCCAATTTCGGTAAGGAGACCTGATGAGCCGAGATGAAAAGACATATGAGATAATGCAACACCAATTTCGAGTTTCTGGAGACAGCTGCCTGCCTGTCTCAGCATCCCAGATCCTTATTGTCGTATCGTGCGACGCCGATGCGATCCGACGCGATTCTGGGGAGAAGGCTGCTGAGTTATCCCAATCTGTATGACCTTCGAGCGTCTGGAGACATATGCCTGTGTCGGCATCCCAGATCCTTATTGTCATATCGCTCGACGCCGACGCGACCCGACATGAGTTTGGTGAGAAGGCTGCCGAGTTGACCCAGTCTGTATGCCCCTCGAGCGTCTGTAAGCATGCACTCCAATTGCTTTCCATTGCCGGCTTAGTTGTAACCCACTCGGGCTCTTCTTGTTGGAATAGCTCTCTTACTAAGCTCTGAGCCGGACTAAATAACAAAGCCGACACATATGCTTGCAGAGGAGCATTCTCGATTACGCCTCTGTTGGAAAGAATGAATCGGCGTGCTGTCACGGGCTAGACCCCGAAACGTCCTCAGGGCGCCTTCGGACGATAATACAGGGAGGAATCCCCCCAAACCCCACTAACCCAGACACTGCACGGCCAACTTGCGGAGGGACACGACAAGCACAGGCCACCTAGGGAGAAGCAAAACCACAAGGTAAGAAGGGAGGAAAGGAAATAAAAGGGAGAACGAAGGAAGGGGGAACCTATTCCTCGATACATTAAAAGGCAACATGAGTTCGCACTAGAGCTTGTCCTCCCCTTCTCCTCCATCGAAACCTCTTGTACCATGGGTAGATATAGCTAGGCAGTCCGTTGAATACAACCACCGCATTTGGCTCTGGACCCTCACACCGCATGCGTTACGGGGCCAGCCCTTCGGCTTGGTACGCTTCGACACTTTGATCCGGAGGTACGGATCTCGTTCGTCCCATACCGACGGTTAGTGGAATAAGTGAAGCTATTCAAAGATACATACCAAGCGTTGTTCCAGGTGCCAGACCGTATGAACATTGTCGGTATCAACCAAGACTTCCGCCCCCTTTTCGTACAAGTCGAACAGATCGTGGGCACAAGGTAAGCCATATTGCCGTCGGAAGGAGCTTGTACACGGAAGAAGTGGCGTTGCAAATCGTCGTCGTCGTGGTAGTTCATTAACCACTTCGCCAAGCATCTTCTTGTATTGTTCGACAATAAGATCGAGTGTGTATCTGGGTAAAATAAGCGGAGATTTGCCAAGCCATTGCATATTAAGGTATTGTATAACAATTCGTTCTGCTGACCTATTGAGGCTATTTCTGTATGGAGTTAGTCGATCGTTAACGAACTTCTGGCTTACGGTAAGTAAATCCATAAGACTGGTATGTGAATGGAGACCGTAAGTCTTGATTGAGCTGTTTGACGGCTCGTTTGGCGACGTTGTACACGCACCAAAGTTGAGATACTGGCCAGTAAGATATCCAGCCCATAGCTCTCGAGATTAGTCTTCTTGGCGAATGTATTCGATAATCCTTTGTTGTTTAATACCGAATTGTTTGTCGATCTGAGTAAACGCGGCCCTATACGCTTGTTCAGTAGCAGAGTAAGCCATGTGCTCCCAAAGAAGATATAAGCCGGCTCTACTATTGGCCACGTTACTTGGTAGTTGACCCAGAGGCTCACGTCGTTGTACAACCGTGCGAATAGCTGCTTTAGAAGCGCGTAGCTGTTGTTTATCGTCTTCTTCTACGCTAGAAGTATCAGCTTCTATATCGTTGTCGTCGACGATAGAAGCGATCTCAGGGATCTTCCTAGCTTCTTCCAGTACACGCTATACTTTTGGCCGTATCCACCACTTCTTGCTAAAGTCGATCATGTTCTTTGACTTGTGGAATATACAGCGTTGAAGCTGTGTATTGGGGAAGTCAGCAGTAAGCCCCATTGTAAGTTGCTTATCTCCGTCTGTTATTAGTACTTCTAGAGCACCACAGAGCTGCGTTGGAAACTCTCGAGCGCCACAGCGCGGTTGAATACGGCTGTATCTGGCGTTGACGCAGCCATCTTGCTTGGCCAAATAATTGTATTTCCAACATATGGAACGATCAGAAGTAAGTAAGCAATCTCTGTATAAGTAAGACGTTGACGTTGTTGTGGTAACGGATATATGGAATGTATTGATTGATATTGGATATATGTATATGGAATGTGGCTGTGGGCTGGGTCAGGCCGGATGCATTGAAAGTCCTTTTTTTGTATGGGAAAAATACTACTTTAATGTGGGGAGCCCCTCCCGCCCTTCTGTCAGATGGATGGTAGAAATACATAGTGGATTGATACAGCATCGAGGCTGTGGCTGGAAAGTGGGCTGTCATTTCCCACAGCCCCTATTTGGTGGTAAAAAGGCTGTTTTCGAGATGCCCCAGTTGACCACTTTTGACCCTCCATTCCACACCCGCTGGGTAATAAACCGTGCACCAAGTGATTGTGTGACCGTGCCCGAATTGGGACTCTTTTTGTATGGTAAATGGGGCTGTTTTAATGTTGTAGGCCCACAACTGCCCTATTAGGTCTGGGCAGTAGGAAACCGTACACCGATGAATTCTAGACCGTGCCGCAATTATACCTCGTCTTTTTAGTAGAGCTCCTGTCTCCGTCCGGTGTGAGTACCTGGTATCTTCCCGGGTCTATTTGCTTGGTAAATATGGTCCGTCATGCTGTACATCTGAGAGGAGAGCTACAGATTTACGGAATATTTAGCTCCACCCTCTATATATGCCTGTCTCCGATGCTAGTCACTGTGGTGTAGGCTAGTGACAGGTGCCCGGACTTTTTTTGAAGTTAAAGTTTCTGCCCGTGCGTGTCCGGGGATATGATCCCGCCAGAATCCGAGCGGAGGTCAACACAAACCAATAGTGGAGCAACGAAAAGGGTTGAGCCTAAGCCCCCCCTCGATGCAATGGGCAGATATGCTTCTGCATAGGGTAATTGGGTACGGTAATGTGACATAGCACTGCTGGAATGGGTAGGTTTTCGTCATATCACGAGTCAGCAAAAGACTGCCTTCGCAGAGTGGGCCATAATTCAATTCAACCCCCATACGGACACCATTGTCGGCGCGATGGGACCAAATGACTTAACTTGGCAGAAGGTTGGCCACGATAAAAATTCATCAGGACCGGCCCCTAAAAGTTGTCCGACTGCACCGTACATTGGTAGTAACATCCCGTGCCTCCCAAGGCCAAAAGCAGGAGCCATTTTTGGCCGCTGCACCATACATAGAGAGCAGCGGCCTCCAGCGCGGACACAAACACCTTAGGGGAAGAGTCGGGACGTAAGATGTAGGAACATCTTGGATCTAGCAGACCACTATACAGCCCGACTAGCTGAGGAATCTGCTACCATAAAGGAAATGTACCTGAGCCGTACGTCAAAAGCTCTCGCCAATGGCTTTGTTTTGCTTGACGGTTTAGGGCTATAGATATTACCGGAATGGATCTCCTCCACAGAGAGTTTCAGAGCGGAGCTCCTCTTTGGATGGAAGCCTAATCCCGATGCAAGGCTCGCAGTCGAGGTCGCATACGTGATTCATATTGAAGATATTGCAGGAGATGGCTGTCCGAAAGACGATTCCGATTCCTAGCCGAGAACTCCGGGTCTCCCTGATGAATCTATGACGCGGCGTGATTAGGTGGCTTGCTAACATCGCAGTAACATGATAATCTGCCTGATTTTGTACAGTACCTTTTCCAATAATCTTATGGGGTAGCACTGAGATAAATCCAAAGCATGCCATCTTAGAAAGAGGAGTAATCGACCCGATTACGCCGGGACAAGGAGCATATCCCTTCCAACAACAAGGAACCTAGGTGATGCATCTATCGGTTCCAGCCGCGACAGTCCAGACTACACAATTCGGTATGCCCATAATCCCTGTCTTACAAGGTAAGAGCCCCACTATGCCTGACCATACAAACAGGGAGAAGAGTACGTACCTGGCAGCAGGTGAACCATAAACATTCCGTGACTTCTAGCCACACGAGGCGGGATCGGTCTTACAGTCTTAAGAGAGCAACTCGTACTGTATCCAAGGGAATTAAAGTAGCGACCTACTCAAGTACTTGGGACAACAAAGGGGCAGACGGTCAGTTCCATGAATGTCTTCTATGGTCTGCCCTAAGGCATTTTTCTCTCCTTTTTTTCTTTTTTTTTCTGGTTGTCGTCTGTACTTGACATGTTGCATCTCGCACGTCATTGTGCGTCGGACTGGATGCTAGGACCCACCCTTCTTCTCCCCCCGAAACCCCACAACCGCTCCCTTCGCTCCCAGCAGACACGGTACAATTTTAATAAACTTCCAAGTCGCTTAGAAGGTTCGTAGCCGCTTGGTGTATACACAAGAGCTGGCTCGTTATTTGTGCTTGCCTCCTGCTTGATCTTTAACTAACTTTTCTGCCTCGTCCTTCGTTTTTGGTCAACCCTAACTTTCGGACATTTCTCGTGATGACCCTTAGTAAGAATCACCTAAGTCTCCTGAACCCTCTCCTTGATTGCCTAGGACACGACATATGCCTTTCTTTCTTCGCTTCGAATTCGCTTTGGAGTCCGACCTTATAGTCACCGACACGGCATCCCACTAACTGGGGAGGAACGAACTGGTGGCAGCAAAACCAATAACAGACCTGCTGGTCCTGCCCCACACTCTGCCTGGCCAGTTTTATTCGTGCGAAGCGGCCGTCGCTACAATTAGCCTTGAGATTGAGCCTTGAGATATCCATCACAACTTGTCCTTCTTGAACCTTGGATTCGATGCCGGCTTGGACATCGATTCATTGCCCAAAGGAATACATCATCTCTCCCCCCAATCCAGAGAGGCAGAGGACCTGTGACCTTATCATACAGCCTAGCTGAATGACCATGACACAGCCGCCACCACGCCCTCATTCTGTTCTAGGACGAGCACGAGATGATATATTTTTGAGAAGTCAGCCTTCCCGCCATGTCGACTACCTCTCCCATAATTGGCGCGAGGAGGATATCTGGGAGTCGTGGAAGCTGATCGCCTCGAGAGAAGGGGATTACAGCAGTGCGAGTCGGCTAGAGAACGCCTTGTGGAGAACGTGGATGAAGGTGAAAAAGAAACTGAGTACTGTCTCACCGGTTACACTGAACTGGTAAGCATCACAACGTACAGTAATTTGTATATTGCCGAAATTGATGGGAAAAATTCAGGTACAAAGATTGCGACTTAACATGGCTCTATGGTCCACTACAAACAGGCACAGCGAGCTGTAATAAGTTAAGGACTACCAACGGTGCAAGGTTGTCTAAGCCTGCTTCCTCTGGGAACAAGAAACCAATTCTCAAGAAGAGAAGCATGTCAGAGATGATGTTCCAGGGGTCAGTCTCGTCGTCCTGGCCAATAAAGCAGGCGACCGCCGCTGCAGTACAGACCAAGAGGAAACAGTGTGGTTTCAGGGTATCTAGTCAATCCCCCCTGGACCATGCGGCGGGTCTATACTCGTCTTTGGGCTCACCGAGTACTGTGTCTTTGAGAGATAAGCGGAAGCATATTCACTTTAATGAACAGGTTTCTCAATGCATCGTCATCAACATAAAGAGTGACGAAGACGATGGCTATATTAGCGAGAATCGTCACGCGCATAATGGCGATTCGGATGGCTGTAGTAGTATGACAAAGCGAACCATTACGGATGCGGGACATCCGATACTGAAGAAGCGGAAAGAGAAGAGCTCGAACAAGAGCGACGCGGGAAAGACCATTGCGATGCTGCCGCCGACATCCTTGCTACGATCTGGGCCGGAAATGTTCATTTCGTACGAAAAAGGAGATCTTGGGAATAACGGAGGTATGCTGCGTCGGGTGATTGATACGGTGAATACGACACGGGAGATTGCCCAGCTTATCCGCAATGTTGATTGGAAGAGATGACGGTCCAAGGTTCTATCCAGACAAAACAATTAGACCAGAGTGTCCCATGTAAACCGTTAGAGACGCTGCCGCCTTCAAGTTTATCCAATCCACTTCCTCCCCCTGGCAAGGCAGAATCACACAGTCTGCATACTCGTTAGGAGCCTCGAGTAGTTCCGGCTGAACTGGCAGTTTGAGCAGCTTCTTGGCATTCTGCCCTACGTAGCTACAACAGACCACGACCATTCCTCCGGAGACGGACGTTCCTCTCGCGTGAGCAAGGCTATGGTCCTGGATATGGCGAGACGGCGAATCCTTGAACTGGAGGAACATCAAAATTTGATGAAGATGGAACTGGACAGATTAACAGCCAGGCCTTATCATGCAAGCTTCTCTCCAACTGAGGCTTAAGCGGGTATAAGTGGTTTGCTAAAGACGTCAAGCAGTTCCTCACAACTCTTATCGCACCCTTGCTGTTGCTATTTATTACAGATGGAGATGCCTAGCCGGTAGCGGCATTGGGCTAGGATTTCCCAGGGGTACAACAACAATAGTAAACCTACCACAAGAACCAGAGCGTTATCAATGCCATCAAGAAGAACTGGATAAAGCCGGTAGACCTAGACCTTGACGATGTCGAAGATGAAGAGTGCCCCCGACAAGATCGTAACCAGCCTCGAAGCTGTACAACATCCCCTCCATCACTCGGCAAAGTTCCTAAAGAGGTTGCTAATATGCGAGCTGGTTTATACCTACTATGGCAGCCATATGGTTTATAGTTCCTCTAAGGGGGGCTTGAATAAAAGGTGGGCCGAAATGCAGCGGCAATTCGGAGCTAGCCAAAGGAAGATCATCGACTATATCAAGACCAGTCAGATCCCAGGGAAGTCTGAGTGGGCTGGCTACCGAACGAAGCTATATCGGAACTTCGGGTTTCGGATTACTATCATTGGATCTGCTCACTTGTTACTGTCTCTCAGCACGAACTAGTCTCATTAGAGTATTATTTAGTCGATTGAAGCAGCTTGACGACGGTCTCGTTCCTGCTCTCAGCAGCCCACGACACGGTGTCCGGCGGTCCTCGTCCTTCAAATCGACATCGGCCTTTCCTGTGCCAGCAACAGCCGGACGATGGCCTCGCGCCCGTTCCTGGTAGCCCACAACAGTGGCGTCCGGCGGTCCTTGTCCTTCGAGTCGACATCGGCCTTGCCTGTGTCGAGGAGAAGCTTGACGATGGCCTCGTGCCCGTTCCTAACGGGCCAGGACAGCGGCGTCCTGCCCTCGGCAGCCCGCGATAACGGTGTCCGCCCTTCCTTGTCCTTCGAGTCAACGTCGAAGTAGCAGCCGGACGATGGCCTCGCGCCCGCTTCCGGCAGCCCACGACAGCGGTGTACGGCTGTCCTCGTCCTTCCAATCGACGTCGACTGTTTTGCCTGTATCGAGCAGAAGCTTGACGACGACCTCGTTCCCGTTCCTAGCAGCCCACCACAGCGGCGTCCGGGCGTCCCAGTCCTTCGAGTCGACGTCGACCTTGCCTGTGTCTAGCAGCATCTGGACGATGGCCGCGTTCCCGTTGCTGGCAGCTTGCGATAGCGGCGTCCGGCCGAATTTGTCCTTTGAGTTAACGTCGACTTCCCCTTCATTCTCAAGAAAGATGGCGACTTCTTGATTTGATTCCATACCCTTGGCGTGATATCCCGATTTGTGGGCAGCATAGCCGAGAGGGGATTAGACCGCAGCCACTCTTCAAACTCGTCGCCCGTTTTACAGTACCCAGCCTCGAAGGTGTTCTGAGAGGTCGGTAATACAGATTCTCGCGATCGCAGATTCTTCCTCTGGATACCAAAATTCGGTGTCTGTTCGAGATATTCTTGCATTGTCTAGTGGACCTGCCGGATGATACAATCTTTTTCCATACACTGTTACCAATCCGGCGTATGAGATACGAGCTGAAACTAGTCCGTGGCGGTCCGATGATCAAACTTTGGCTGGCTATCCGCGAAGATACTAAGAGCTTATTTAAGAGGCCTAATTTGTGTACACCCCAAGATCACTGGGAGCACCACCTTCTGGCCAACTAAACCAATTGAGGCATAAAAGGCCCACAGCATTAAATCAATACATTTTCCCATACAAAAAAGCCCTTTTCAATGCAATCTACCCAAAAACGGCCCCCATTCCTCCCCCACTAGAACCAGCCACACTTATACCACTCACATACCACTCTTATATAGAACTGGTCGATCCAAACGAGGCTGAAAACACCAAAATCACGGTCAATTTTACTCGAACAAAACAACAGTGGCAACCACTCCCTACCCTAACCCTAACGTGGCGATGCTACAGTTATATGTGAAAGCTCTATCTCTTGATGAGTTGCCCCCTGTTATGGGACGCCTTTTGCAGTAGATTTCCCTGTATCTAAGTCTTCTATCGAGGATCTTACCACTCTTGCAACCTCGCTGGCATCTTGAGTATCCAGGACTTCTATATCTTCTCCTTGTTCCCACTGTGAATATTGCCGCCGACCGCTTGCCGGTATCCCGCTCTGTGACGATCTCTCCGGCGCCGGCGGCAGCGCTGGCTCCTTGCCGAATGGGCCGTATTCGTCTCGAGGGCGCCCTTTCGCGGTTGCAATCTCTGGCATCGTGATGCGAAGATATCGATCTCTGTCTTGCTGTACATACAGTTTGTTAGTAGACTAACAACAGGTACAAGAAGGAGTCGTACCAAGCGTTGTTGTAAGTGCCAGAAGGGATGGACTTCGTCTGGATACACCAGTACTGTCTGATTTTCTTGATCAGGACGCCCATGCTGAGCTCATCACGGGCTTTAGCCTGCCCCACATTATCGTCCAAGGTCACCTCCTACCTTGCTCAGACATCGAGGGGAATCGAGCGGTATTTGCCTCGGGCATCGAGAATACAGAATCGACACTCTCCGCAAACCAAGCCCCTTGAACAACCCCACCCCCCTGAATTCTACGATGGCCTGTTGGCTCACGCGTCGCGCCTTGC
>FTLB01004165.1_pt1 | contig 14737 bp, 11 predicted proteins | sample 1658291 | NCBI WGS metagenome assembly FTLB01 (sample SAMEA3914812, study PRJEB12502) | metagenome | biome: forest; material: soil | place: Canada | collected 2011-07-07 | depth 0.1 m
GTTTCGTACGGAGTTAGAAAACGCGCGGCACGCCATGACAGGTTTGGAATCTACTTTGTCCAGCTCAGCTTGAACTTGGAAGATCCAGGATACGAAAACGGATATTGTACTTTCTATTCTCTACTCGTTGTTGAGCTCGGGAACTCTCGTTTTGTGTTTGGACGACACCCCATGCTGTTAGTGAGTGTTGAGTCATGAACCCTTATGGGGCCGATTTTGCAGGTCCACCTGAGCCGCCGCCAACCGTACCAGAGCAAACGGAAATAAGCTAGAACAAGCCTAAGCCGCCACGTTGGAACTCGAGCGGATCAACTCGACGGCGACATCGGCGAGAACCCGGTGTAGCGACCCAAAATACGGCTAACCACAGCCGCCCTGTCAAAGAGAAGGGGCTTGCTTACTAGTTCCTGCAGAAACCTTTGCATAAGCCCTCTGGGGGTTTGCTCTCAGCCGCCCAGCATCTCGATTTTCTCGCATCAGCGTTGCTTCATTTAAACAATAGCGTGTCCGAAAGCTTGACTGCGAACTTCTCCTAGCAACCTCAAGCAGTGAATGTCTTGGCCTATCGCAGAAATTATAAGGCACAGATTTCATCTCTAAATAGTGGGATAATATGATGTACATAGCCAAGACAACGCATGCATGGGTTGTATGTCAGTCAGTCAAGGCTGTCGTTCTTATTTCCCCGCCCGGACTCTTGCCCACGAACAGGCTAGTATAAGCTTATTCCAGGTCACAAATCTCAAGCGCCAATGAGATATTGCACTAGGTCTCAAGAGCTCATGCATATATCTACCGCATTCCATTTGGTACCGTAACCACTATTTGCCCGTGCTGCAGCACACGAATGCAATTGAGTCCTATTCCATCCCATCTCGTCAATAGTTGTTGAGCCCTTACATGCTCGGTTCAGATATGGCAAACCCTGCCTATCATTCCTCCTGCACAACGTCTTTGGCCTGCACAACTACTTGCATCTGCTCCTCGGCGACAGTGACAGTTCTTGACCACCTCCATGCCGGAATCTTTTTCTCGTATAGCTCATCAATCTCAGCTGCAGAACGACTGCGAAAAGTTAGGTCCCCATCAGTCTATGTTTCTAGATTCGAAACGAGACGTTGCAGTTTGACTTACCCCTTGGTCTCAGGGACATAGAGCCACATGAGGACACAAATTGGCACGGAAAATGCGCCATACACGAAACCAGCCTTGACACTGAGTGCGAGGAGCAAAGGTGGGGTGGCATAACTGCAACAGGATAAGCAATAGGTCTCAATCTAAGAATGCAATAGGAACATACCAGGCAGCGATACCGGTTATTGAGTTGGTGAAGAATGTAATGGGGCCAGTCTTGACTGTGCAATGCGAACAGCGTGAGAAATAATGCGGTTATACAGCACAGGTACTTCAACGTCCAAGAAAAGACTTACCTCGGAGGACGGCAGAGGGAAGCTCGGCCGAGAAGAGGTAGTAAGCCATGATGATAATTTGAACTGCGAAAGTCCAGATACAGCAAATTACCAGCTGTGGAATATATCAGTCAAATAACTCCCCGATATGAGGGAAGAAGAAAAGACGAACGAGAGCAGTGCCGGATGCTGCGTTACCAGTCGTTGCACCCGTCCAGTACAGACCACCGACGATGAAAAGAATCACGCAGACGAGGGTCTGGCAAGCGTTGATAATGATGCGACGACCAAATCTGTCGGTGGAGAAGGACCAGACCATGACAGCAAGGAGGTTACAGCACCTAGGTAGGTGGTTAGTCCTGTACGCCGTAGAGAAAGGTACCGCTCCTATGGGAGTTGACTCACGAGAGAATGACAGTACCGAGGAAAGGATCGGCTAAACCAGCAAGAGAAAAGAAGTCTGCGACATTAGCGGTTTACTGGCAGCTAGGAACAGAACAGAAATATAGGACGTACAGGTGGAGTAGGTGCTGATAATGGTGAGCCCGGCAAACTGTTGAGAGATGGCAAGGATCATCACAGTGAGGGTGCGTTTCTAGCGGAGTAGTTAGCCAAAGGGTTCAAAATCTGTGAAATGGGAAGTAACGCTTTACCAAGTTGAGGCCCTTGAAGACGTGGATATAGCCTGGACTTTCTTGTAGCTGGGCCTTCTCATGCTCGATCGTCCTCGTGATAATCCCGTATTCCTCTTCGAAGTTATAACCCTTGACGCCGCCGTAAAGCTGCTTCATAGTCTTGATCGCCTTTTCTTTGTTCCCACGGCGGGCATGGAACCAAGGTGACTCCGGAACAAACATCCAGAAAACGATCATAAGGCCGATTGGGGCCCACAGGATCCGCATTGCTAACAAGTAATCGTCGGGGTGTGTTTGGTTAAGCTGTTGCATCATCACCGAACAGATGAGCGCGCCGATGTTACCCCTAGGAGGCGGTCAGCCAAAGAATGGTGATGTGTGAATGCCACGAGTAACGTACCAGACAGCTTGGAACGTGACCATACCGCCTCGAATCTTGTTTGGGCAGATTTCCATAACGTACACTTGACACGTGACCCTGCGACAATCAGTGACCAAGGCTAGAGAGATACGTTGAACTTCAAAATACTGACTGAAGGACACCTATGCCAGCACCATTACAAAGCTTTGCGAGAGCCTGGGAAAAACTTAGTTCAAGTACAGATGTCTGGTAGCAGAGAGCTCAGGACTCTCACTTACCCATACGGATGGGGTTTTGGCCGTGTTGAGCAGTATGCAGCCCTAAACATAGTCAAGTAATCAGTCGACACGGTTCGAACAGCCCCTTCATTTTGAGTTGACTTACGATGACGAGCCAGAGCCATGCGAGGTAGAATGAAGTCTTACGACCAAATCTGTCGGCGAACCTGCGGCAAATTAGTCATCGATGGACGTTTATTAGACAAACCCAGATGGTAGTCTTACCAGGCAATGTGGGTTAGAGTGACAATTTGACCGACATTCTGAAATCATTAGCGATGGTTACTTGTATAAATTAGCGGGCAAGGCGTACGAGAAGAGCACTCCAGGTAGATACTGCTCATTGTCAGCTGTGTACACACTATCTTGGACCCATTTTCTCTTACGCCAAGTAGGATCAAGGGCCCTAACGCCAGCGCCACTCTCTGTGCCGAACTGCTTGATGAACCCAGCGTTGGCGACGACAGTTCCTCCCGCGCCGAGCTGCGCTGTGTCAGCATGCGACCATCACCATGACTCCACATCATTCCAGGTGCCGCGTGAAGCTTCACTCACCTCAAACCCTTCGCAGACGTAACCCGTGTATACGGCGAGGGTGACAAGGACAACGCGTTTAAATACCCACAATGTTTCTAGGATGGATAGTTCATCGAATCTTGACTTGACGAGACCATAATCGTCGTATCCGTTAGACATTGCCACATCTTTGACGTCTTCTTGGTGCTCCTTGCGGCGTACTGCCTCAGGCCGCTCGGACGGGGTCGTAATGGACTCGGCCATAATATTGTTATTTGTTTTCACGTCGCTGCATAGGCCAACTCTAAAGTAAGAATTTTAGGCGATAAGTAGCAGCTGGGTGGCGATGAGGCTGGCTAAGTGTCCATATATAGGGCGAGCAACTAGCGTGCCATTTCCAGTTTCCCGGTTCTTGGTACTGCAGGAGCTGCTGGGGAAGCGGCCAGAACATCCAAACAAAACCCCTCCTTCTCAAAGAAATGGAAAAGTTCAAGCGTCAGAAGGTGACTTTCGTTAGCTCGGTCATAGTTGAGCCGGAGGCGTAGGTGCTTAGGTGCGTGACTATATTGTTAGTATACTGCCCGATCAGAGCAGGTTAGATTGGGTGTCTCTGGCGAATATTGACCGAGGCAAGGTCACAGCGGGGTTCGCATGGCGTGCTTCAGAGGCACTCGAAGATGCGGGTTCAGATAGAGCTAAAGGAACTGTTAGGCTCGCGATTCGGGCTCAATCTCGCGAGGATGGGACAGCTCTCAAACCCAGCCTGGATGCGCATCTGGTACTAAGACAGAAAGAGTCCGGGGAAAGAAAGCGAAGCAGGGGCAGAATGCGGGGTACCTGTGCTGGGGTGCAGATAGAGTAGTAGAGTAGGGGGGAAGCCAAACCATTGTTGCCCCGTCTTCCACTTCATTCCGGCTCCATTGATTACCGCGCCGGTTTCCCTATGGTCATTCAGCCACAAATATCTCACACAAAATCAGGTAGGTTGGCTATACGCATCGAGTTCTATATAGAAACCAGAGTCGCAAGAAAATGGTTAGGAGCCACGTCGATGCAATAGCCATGGCTTTCCTCTCAAATCCTAGTGCGTCTTCTCAAATTCAACCGAGCTCCACTTACAACCATCGCTTAGTAAACCACAGTCATCGTGGAGCAAAGGCGGACAGCCAAGCTTGGCCGTCCACTCCGTCAACCAGCTGCGGAGTTCACTTAGACGTGTCGCATAGTTACCTAGCCTATCTGTGGTGGTTATTACTCGTCATGTCGTCAACGAATTTACAACACTCCGCCGACAGCAGCTTTTCGCTCTTCCTATCCCTCCGTTTGCTATTTACCACTCGCGTGAAGATGCGCCGAACCAGTAAGTTGTTCATTTTCCTACTCTCGGGGAAATCGGATGTAGACCTTGAAGCCTAGCTATTCCTCTCACATCACCCTCGGCTAGATAACCCGGCTCGATCCTGGTACTACACCAGACCGCAGCTGAGCTCCTCGTGTCGCTAGTGTTTGTTGCTGCATTTGACCAATGAGAGAGTAGATAAACTCCACTTGAGTCAATGCTACTGCAACCTCTGGCCTCCCCCTCTCCCCTGAGGGCATCTCGGTGCAATGATAATGATCGTGGCCCTGCCATTGAACGGCTCTGCGTCAAGTCCTCGGTGTAATGCTATACCAGCCTAAGCCTACTCGCTCTTTCGTTGCGATTATCGTCATTGTGACACAGATTCTTGATCAACATGCGTTGTAGCACTCTACTGGTCGCATCGTATGGATTTGGACAAGTAAAGAGGCTAGGAATTATAGATAAAAGAAGATACATCACTAGTCACCAACCTTGGACATGATAGGATATGCGAGACATCCTATCGCGGCTCATAATGGCTCCAAGATACGTTAATCTGGCTTTCCTTTTTGCTGGCCTAAGTGTTGTCTGGGGTTTGAATCTGCAGCTTGCTACAAGTGGTGGGAATACATCTAGTCCTCTACTGTATGGGCTATTGTTTGAGGTAATCGGTCTTATTGCCATCACAGATTCCACAAGAACATAACTGATCGATCACAAGGACGTTTACCACTCAGGAGACGGGGGCTTGTATGCCGAGCTGATTCAGAACCGAGCTTTCCAGGGAACTACCGTCAATGTCGATAGCAACGGCCATGTTGTTCCCCCATTCCAAACTATCGAGTACTGGCACAGCACGGGTTCCAACACTTTAACTCTTGACAATGAAGCACCTGCACTGTCAGATGCAATTCAGTGGCACCTGCGAGTAGACGTTGCTGACAGTGCAGCTGGAGACACAGGATTTTGGAATGAAGGATACTGGGGCATGAATGTGACCAGTCTCGCTACTTATACCGCTAGCTTCTACTTCCGTGGTAATTTCACTGGGCAGATGCGCGGTGCCTTCTGGAGCAACACGACTGGTTCTGAACTTGGTGGAACTAAGTTCAACGTCTCGCAGACCGAATCTGACGGTTGGGTCCGATACGAGAACTCCTTCAAGCCGTGCACATCTGGTCCGGATGAAAAGAATACCTTCCGTATCTCATTTGATGGAGCAAGTACTGCGAGCAACAGTTTGCGTTTCAACATGATTAGTGTTCTTCCCCAGACTTACGATAATTCAAATAGCAAGCTTCGAGAAGATCTCGCCCAAGCCGTCAGTGAGATTGGAGGCAAGTTTCTTCGGTTCCCTGGCGGGAATAACTTAGAGGGACAGTCGTCACCATACCGGTGGAAGTGGAATGAAACCATCGGCTCGCTGATCGATCGCCCTGGTCGACCAGGCACGTGGGGTTATTACAACACTGACGGTTTTGGATTACTGGAAATGATGCAGGTAATGTGACCCGAACTACATTCCACACCTAAGAGACAGAGCCTGATAGAACACGTACGTGTCAGTGGTGTGTTGATATGGAATTGGAGCCAATCCTGGCCGTCTGGGGTGGATTGTACCTTGATGGCGAGATTATTAGCCAAGGCGACCTTCAGCCATACATTGATGACGCCCTGAATGAGCTCGAGTTTCTTTTGGTAAGCCATGATAGCCACCCCAGCTGGGTTTGGATGTGTTGCTAATTTCTCTATAGGGGCCTGCAAGCTCCCCCTACGGCTCACTTCGCGCTTCCCTAGGATACCAAGAACCCTTCCAAATCAAGTACGTCGAAATTGGAAACGAAGACTTCCTGAATGGCGGTATCCCAACATATATCGGTAAGTTATTTGTCAACCAGGATGGTGTACTGATGGCACTGACTTGCGATAAAGCGTATCGGTTCAATATGTTCTATGATGCCATCCGAGCCGCATATCCCGATATGATTATAATCTCTTCAATTTGGATCGGTTATTTCAGTGATCCACCCCCGGTCGGTGTCGTACAGGACCTCCATGATTACCTCAATGCGTCGGACATGGTAGCGAAATTCGGAGGGTACGATCACGCAGATCGAAATTATCCTGTGCTTGTTGGAGAGTATGCAGCCATCTACGACGCTCAACACGCTCCGCCTAATCAGCTCGATAACCCTACCTTGCAGTCTGCGACTTCAGAGGCTATCTATTTCCTAGGACTCGAGAGAAATGCTGACCTCATCGTGGGCATTGCGCATGGCGCATTGATCAAGAGTCTGCACGACGAACCCGACAATGTTGCTATGCTGAAGCACAACCCAACTGAAGTCGTGTATTCCATGAGCTACTACGTTGCCAAGCTATTTTCAAACCATTACGGCTCAGAGACTGTGCCCATTACTGCCGATTCGCCGTACGGGCCGTTGTACTGGGCGGCCACGAAGAACTCTACGGGAACGTACTTTTTGAAGATCGTCAACTATGACGGCGCGGTGTCTACGCCGGTGATAGTGTCGATCCCGGGAAAAACAAACGATGCCAAACTGATCACACTGACCGCTCCGGGCCCGTATAGCACCAATACGCTAGGGAACACCACAAGTATCTGGACAGAAACGACAGTGCCCAAGGGAACGAATGGTTATAGTTTCACCCTGGAAGGAAGCTATGTTAATGCAGTGCTTGTGGTTTAAAGAGAATTCCAGAGGATTAAAAAGCCGCAAAGATAAACACCTGGAACGATGAAGAGGGTTTTGTGGGTCATTTAGGGAGCTCGGGGGTTAACTTCTGCTTCCCAAAATTTCAGCTAAACATCCTATATCACTCTCAACTCACAGCGACACTTTCCAATATAGACTATTGAGAAAGGAATTCTTTTCCGGTATAGCTATTGCCTCGTAGTCAAATTGGCGGCTTCAAGCGTTTGATGAAACCATCTCAAAGCTTCCTCATATATATATATACTGCTGTCATGCTTTCTGCGCGTATCGTAGCTAGATCTATTTGGCTCAATTACTAAACCTTGCCGTAGAAAGACATCATTCTAACCCTCCAGTATTATATAGCATTTATGCGCCTACATGAGCAACAAGTTATTGTGACTTGACACGACGCCATTCCTGTCTTGATCCCCTATAGACACAGGTTATCTTGTAAAGATTTGTATTGAAACGTATTTACATTATAAAATACCTAAAAGAAGTATAGCCTATCTACTAAGCACTTATGAAACTACCTATGGATAGAGGAATAACTCTGGGAGGTGCTTTTATCGTGATACTATAGGGGGGTTGACAATCAACACTGCAATTGCTTCTCTACCAACTTAGCCACAACCATATGACTATCGTATAAGCTGGGCTGCATGCCCTGTAAACGAGGCAGATTGAGAGCCAGTACGAAGTATTTGCCTATTTCCAACTTGATCCACAATCAACATGGGCCTACGCGAGGAGGACTAGGGTTGTTGATCCACAAGTCATGCATTAAAATTAGGAGTAGCTCATTGTTTACCCCTCTGTAGTCGCCCAAACCCCGCAAAGCGATTCCCCTCTTGGAGCATCTCGGGACATTGTGCAGCGAACTCAAAACCGTCTTGAGATTCATGAACAAAGCTATTTACTGTAGCTAAAGTACGCAAGGGACGGCTGGGAAGGCGACTGCAAAGTGTTACCTCCAGACTATGCATCCCCCAGCATCCATTATGGCTTCCTCACATCCCCCTGGCACTCTATACCCTGGCCGACATGGCAAGTTTGATCACAGCCTTTTCAATAACCCCACAGCCCACTACCGCGGAGCTCCTTTGTGGTCATGGAACTGCAAGCTAGACATCGCCCAACTCCAAGAGCAACTTGGCCATCTCAACGAGATGGGCATGGGTGGTGCCCACATCCATTCTCGTACGGGATTGGAAGACGAATATCTAGGAACGACATTTTTCAAAGCGGTCAAAGAGTCAATTAAGACAGCCAAAGAGAAAGGAATGCTGACTTGGTTGTAAGTGTTGCGTATACGCTGTAGCAAATTTTGTCAGACGATGTTAACAATAGAAGGTACGATGAGGATCGATGGCCATCTGGAACAGCAGGCGGTCTAGTCACCATGGCTCACCCTGAATACGGCTCCACACAGCTGTTGTTCACCACTGTTCCGTATGGAGTGATAAAAGACCTACCGAAATGTCTTGAGTACGTCTTACAGCCTGACCTGGCCAACACACGTTGCTGAAACGGTCGTTAACAATTGACCATTTCTCGCAGTCACTGGCATCCCGTCCGCACCGAAAAAGGGAGTCTGCTGGCGAGATACGCCGTTCGATTAAACCACGACGGGGAATTGAAAAGCTATCGGTTACTGGGCTTAGACGAAGGACCAGGAACAGACTCCACGGTGTGGTACGCTTATATCGAGCCAGTTTCCTCGAACGAGTGGTTCAATAACCAGCGATACGTCGATACCATGAATAAAGATGCGGTAAAGGAGTTCCTCGCAACGACGCATGAAAAATACTACAAAGAGGTTGGCGAAGACTTTGGCGAACACATATTGGGCATATTCACAGACGAACCCCAGTTTGCTTGCCACAAGGGGTCTCTGGATCATCCCTTCCAGCAGAAGGACCTGCTTATGCCCTGGACTCATGATCTACCGCAATCATTTTCGAATACATACGGATACAAAATAGAGGATAGACTACCGGAAGTATTTTGGCAGCCGTCAGAGGGAACACCGAGTCTCGCACGCTACCACTACCATGATCATATCTCGGATCGATTCACGTCTGCCTACGCTGATACTGTGGGTAGCTGGTGCCAGGAGCACCATATAAACCTTACTGGACATATGATGCATGAAGATACTTTGCAGTCTCAAACTGAAGCCTTAGGGGAAGCCATGCGCTCTTACAGGGGATTTAGTTTGCCCGGAATCGACATGCTTTTCGATTCCATGGAACTCAACACAGCCAAGCAAGCCCAGTCAGCAAGCCATCAGTTCGGTCGCGAGGGTGTTATGAGCGAGATATACGGAGTGACGAACTGGGACTTCACTTTCGTCGGACACAAATCTGCTGGAGACTGGCAGGCGGCGCTCGGGGTGACGTTTCGCGTACCCCATCTCACATGGGTCAGCATGCGCGGGGAAGCGAAACGAGACTATCCAGCTTCTCTTGGCTACCAGTCCCCTTGGTATCAAGAATACAACCTCTTGGAGACCTACTTTTCACGAATCAACGTCGCTATGACACGAGGGAGAGCAGTGGTGAAGATCGGGGTGATCCATCCCGTTGAGAGCTTCTGGCTCGCATACGGACCAATGTCTCAGACAAGTGGAGAAAGAGAGGAGAGGCAGCAGAACTTCGAGCTCCTGACCAATATTCTTTTATATGACCAGCTGGATTTCGATTTCATTTCAGAGTCTTTATTGTGAGTCCTTTGAGAATCATCCCGTACCATCCTACCATTTCAAAGTCGGTGACTAAATGAACGCGCCCTAGCCCGTCACTGACGCCAGAGGAGGCTGTGTCAGCTCCAATCAAAGTTGGCAGCAGCATGTACGACGTCATTTTGGTACCAAGTATGTCGACTATAAGGCAGTCGACGCTGAACCGGCTGCGAAAGTTTCATGCAGCTGGAGGGTTAGTCATTTTCGTTGGAGATGTCCCTCACCTGGTTGGGGCTTCCCCTTCACCTGAGGCGAGGCAGCTCGCATCTCAGGCGTCTGTTATTCCGCTGCGACGTCGCGATATCCTCTCTGCCTTGAACCATACTCGCGACGTGGAAATTCAACTGCAGCCTGGAACCTCGTTCCTTTCCCACATTGTCCCCCCAAAGAGAACACTACTCTACCAACTGAGAGAGGACGGCGAAGATCGCTGGGTCTTTATTTGCAACACTGACCGCCAACTGGCCCATTCTAATTCAGTAATTAAGTTAAAGGGACAGTGGGACATAACCCAATACGACGCCATGGAAGGTACCCACTGCCTGCTAGAAAGCTCTTACTTGAAGGGTTGGACGTCATTCTCATGGTCATTCCCCGCTCACGGCAGTTTGCTTCTACGCGCAGAACCAAGAACGTCTGCACCGGGGGGACAAAAGATTTCCGAGCGTGAGAAAAACTGGCGAGAATGTGGACATGTCTCCCCCCCGCGATCTTTCCGCCTCTCTGAGCCGAATGTCTTGATGTTGGACATGGCCGAGTTCAGGGTTGGTAGCGATGACAGCTTATCGTGGGAGCCGGCGGAAGAGTTACTGCGTTTGGATGATCGTCTTCGAGAACGTTATGGATTCCCCACAAAGGGTGGCTCGTACGCGCAGCCATGGGCTACTCGGAGGGACGAGCATGCCAAAACCTATCAATTGCAATTAAGGTTTCAATTCACTACTTCAGTGGTAATTGAAGATCCACAGCTGGCCATCGAGGATCCAGAACTTCATCTCATCCATCTAAACGGTACCGAGGTTTCAACCATGAAAACAACTGGTTACTTCGTCGACCGCCATATCCCAACTGTGAAGTTGCCGCCGATCCAACCTGGTTCTCACAGCCTCATTGCCACCCGCGAGTATCGCTCCGACTCTAATTTGGAGTGGATGTATTTGCTGGGAAGCTTCGGTGTTCAAGTCGCTGGCCGGACCGCCACAATCACCAAGCTGCCAACTACCATTCAATTTGGTGACTGGACGACGCAAGGTCTCCCTTTCTACGCTGGTAACGTGACCTACGACTGCGATTTTATTGTACCCGAATCTATGTCCGAACGTACACCGAATCTAGCAGTTCAAGTGGACCGATTTGCTGGTCCTCTCCTGCGCGTGCGCCTGGACGAAGATGAACTGGGGAAACCTCTGGCATTTGCCCCATACATATGCCCGCTTCAGAGAGCAGATGGATCGGCACTCACTCCAGGATCCAGACACACACTCAAAATTACGTTGTACGGCTCCAGGATAAACGCTTTTGGTCAGCTGCATAACTCGAATGATGATTACTTCTGGTTTGGGCCGAACGCTTGGAGAACCTCTGGAGACGAATGGTGCTACGAATACAGGATCAAGAAGGCCGGTATTTTAATCACTCCGAAGCTGCTTGTAGCGTAGAGGCAGCGCAGGTATTGGCTATAAATATGCCGAATGGGCATAAGAACAAGAGCTCATGTTTTGGATTCTAGCTGTTGCCCGGGTGAAGGTGGGTGACGCAGATGTAACTAGAAACAAGGTAGTTTATAGCATTAAAGTTATACTAACCGTTTCAATAATATCCCAAGCCACTGGCCCTGGAAATAGACTAGTTGCAATAATAGATATATTATTGTCGCGCCGCAAAACACAGTATAGCACTTTTTAGCAGAGCGGGTGCTCGCTCAATGTCCTTTTATTAATGAAAAGAGACTGGTAATCCTTGAGGAGTTCAGCCACATAATGTCTATGCAAAGCAACGCAGTCACTCAGCACCGGTGCACCATCAGTATGAGCAAGGAACCGATATGTGAGAGGCACGTTCAAGCAATGCTCCATGAAGCTAGTATATTCACAGAATTTGCAGTTGCAATGACGGATTATCAAACTAGAGACACCGGAAAGATTGTCATCCGCCTCCTGGTTTTCTCCCTCGACCTCTTCCCCTCCCTAACCCTACTAGTTGGCCACTCACAAGCACTATTGAGAGAAATTAGCTCTGTTCCCCCGACGAAACATCTAAGAGTCAACGTGTCTCTTACCTGCGAGTAATACTCATTCTGGTATTGACACGTGTACGGCGCGGCGCACACGAATGGCCCGTTCCACGTCAGCCCGCCGCACTGCGCGTAGCGTGCTGAGGCCACAAGGGGAGGCAGGGCGAGGATACGCTCGCTGGCGTGCTCGCCGGCGATGACAATCATGCTGCTCGGGTTGCTGGAGGGCATACCCGGGAAGATGCTGGCGTCGACGATGAAGAGATTGTCAGTGCCGTACACGCGGGTATTGAGGTCGACGACGGCGGTGCCGCCATTCTGGCGCGCGTCGTCAGTGCCAAGCTTGGCGGTACCGATCCAGTGGTTGGCGCGGCGGTTAGAATATGACACGACCATGGTATCGACGAAATCTTCGACCGTCTGGCTCGAGTTAGGGTACGTCCACGTCAGGTTCTGCACGGACGCCAGCCCCGCCTGCAGGTTCTTGATGCCCTGGATGACGGCGGCCTTGTCATAGTCGTTGTTGAGATACGGGAGCGTTGAGACCACCGTGTCCAGGTCCGGCGTGATTGTCATGCGACCTCGCGATGTGGCACCACGGCCGAGGTACTGGGAGATGGTCATGGCGTTTCCTGAGGGCGTGCCGTCGGAGCCTTCGACGCGGGCAGTCCACATGATCTGGCGCGTGATTCCGTCGGCGCCTTTGATCTCGTCCCACATGATGGGGCCGATGTTTGGGGCTGCTTGTGTTAGGATGCCGGTGCGGTGGTTGAGGTAGTTAGCGGCATCAGTGGTGTTCGGTGACGTGTAGGCGGCGTAAAAGTCGTAGAAGACAACTGAGGGGTGCGTGATGACAGTGTCCGTGTTGCAGTGGTCGTCAAGGTTATAGCCGACGGGCAGGTTGATCCAGGACGAGTTGGAGATCATCGTCGGACCGTCGATAGTCGATGATTGTACGACCTGCAGTTGGTCGATCGGGCCGATGCCGCTACGCAGCAGCAGCTTAGCGGAGCCAAAGGTTCCTGCAGAGAAGATGACGCGACCCGTGATGGCTGTCAGGTTGACGACGCCGGTATAGCCACCGTTGGCGAACGCCTCAACCTCGATGCCCGTGACGTGCCCGCCCGCGCGGATGGCGCGCTTGACCGAGGTGTTCAACCACAAGTGGAAGTTCTTGCGGCCGCTCGCCGTTACGAGATAGGTCGCCATCGGTCCGCCGCGCTCGCCGTTGGAGTACATGTACTCGGTGTGGCTGTATGTGTGGTTCTTCAGGTTGGGCGACTGATTGGCCACGATCGACTGCCATCCCCCTTTTGCCAGACCTCCAGTCAGGACGTTGAAGCCCTGCTGGAGGTAGAGCTGTCCATCCTTGGAGGGGGTGTAGGTGCCGGGAATAATTGAAAAGACCCTACTAGTTGCGTTGGCCACGTCCTTCGACTGCCAACCGGGAGGGAAGTTGTAGTCCCAATCAAGAGTGTAAGGCTATTTGGATCTGTCAGTTTTCTGGATAAATGCGTGGTTCATCTACGAACCTGGGACAACATACATTCCACCACAGGCCAGCGTTGACGGCCGTTCCACCGCCAAGGACGCAACCCTCCATCTGGTCGGTGTCGGTGCACGAAATACCACCAGCATCAACCCAGATTTCGTTGCAGAGACCCGGGACATCGAACCGTGTCAAATTTGTCCCGTCAAGCCAAGACGGCTTCAAGGTTCCACCCCAACGTCCTGATGACGGCGGTCCCTTCTCGATAAGAAGCACGGATTTACCCGACTCGCTAAGCTTGTCGGCGAGGGGGATACCAGCTGCACCGGCCCCGACGACGACGTAATCGTAGCTGGTGGCGGTTGGGACCGGGATTGATGAGATGGTCGAGGTGGACGTCTGGGCACAGCTGCCGGTCACTGTCTTCGTGGCTTTGGCGGCCCACGCTGTATACGAAGGATTTGCGGCGTGGCTGTCAATTGCAGCACCGAAGATGTTCATGCCGTTGTCGTGCTGTACTATCTGAATGCCAGACGGGCATGACGGATTGCCGGGCGATGGGAAGGCCTGAGACCAACCAAGGACGAGGACGCCTGAGCTAGTGGAAGCGGATCCAGCCTGCCCGTCTTGGTTCCATGCCAGACAGTTTTGGCATCGGAAGATGAGGGTGTAATGGGTCGAGTTGATTGTGGACGAAATTTGCGTCAGGGTTGCATTTCCGGTGTAGAGGTCTGGCGTCGCATATGCGGTGGCATAACGAAACGAGGTAAGAATGTCGCCTGTTGAGGTGTTTCAGCCTTTTTCGCACTGCTAGGAATAAGAGCCTTCCTCCTGTTGGAATTACCGTTATAAGGCCAAGCCACAAGAAGGAGTGAGTTGGTCATAGGACCGCCCAGCGAGATGCCACACCAGCCGGTGGCAGTGGAGTTTGTCGAGGCACATTGCTAAAGTATATCAGTATACCGTGGTCTAAGTGAAGGAGAAACTTACAAGATAGCCAATGAACTCAGT